>OJSF01002004.1_pt1 | contig 13888 bp, 10 predicted proteins | sample 1599411 | NCBI WGS metagenome assembly OJSF01 (sample SAMN04168658, study PRJEB22393) | human gut metagenome | biome: human gut microbiome; feature: stool | host: Homo sapiens | collected 2014-03-24 | reverse complement strand
AAAAGACGCTTGCTTTTATGACCGATGTCAACAACGCCTTCTATGTGTTGCAGAATCGGACGTATGAAATCGTAAAAACAGGAATCCCGGTATTCAATCCCGAAACGGATGCACTAACCATTATCGGTAATATGTTCGATTGGACGGTACGTGTGACTACTCCGACCTCTGATAATTATTACGCATTGAATGCCGACGATTATTCATTGATTAAAAAATTAGAGAACGCATCGTCTACTCATTCCATGCCCGGTATTACTTTCACATCTTATACTGATAAATATGTAATACCACGTTTCGAATAGTATTCCCATATTGAATGTAACAGTTGTAAGGGACTATCAAAAGTCAATCTATTAAATATGACTTAGGGTAGTCCCTTACTGTTTTCTTCCCATGCGTGTATAGGAAACAAAAAGAATTACAATCTTTTCTTCTGTAAGTATGGGCTTTTTCCGGCAAGAAAGTTTATCTTTGCCGACTCATTCAAATATTCAGACCGCAATTGCTTCTGCATTATACACAAACAAATACGGTAAAACGAAAAAACTCAAATTAAAAACCGTATGAAAGTTTACAAAGCATTTGCTTTCCTAAGTATCTTCATCATATTGTTCTATAATTGTTCGCTCCCTGCTAATGACGAAGAAAAAGGAGATTCAGAGGGAGAGGATACAGTTACCTCCGAACTTCCCTGGGAAGGAGAGATGGACAAATTCACCATCAATTCTAAAGAAGGAATCCATCTGAATGATCCATACGAAGACGCCGGAACAGCTTATGTCACCATTCCTTCCACCTCTGTAAAAAATACCCGTTGGGAATTTGGAGTTCACCTCACCTTTAATCCTTCCGCTAACAATTATGCACGATTTTATCTGACTTCTTCCTCAAACATTCTTTCCGAGAATTTAAACGGTTATTATATTCAGATAGGAGGAGCCAAAGATAATGTAACTCTTTATCGTCAAAACGGAGACCAATCTAAACTACTGGCTTCGGGAAGAGAGTTGATGAAAGGAGACTCTTCACCGAAACTATATATAAAAGTAGAACGTGACAATAATGGTTACTGGACTTTTTGGACACGACGTGAATCCGAGAATGAATACGTAAAAGAAAAACAAATAAAAGATACCGATATACAAACTTCCCGCTACTGCGGTATATACTGCATTTACACCAAAACCCGCTGTAAAGGATTTACATTTCATCACATACAGCTATCTAATAACGTAGAAACGGACACTACACCTGATGAAACACCCGATCATCCCGGAACAGACATTCCAGATAATCCGAACACCCCCGAATTACCGAAAGATGTGAGAGGTATGCTTCTTTTCAATGAAATCATGTATAATAATGCCACTGATGGTGCAGAATATATAGAAATCTACAATCCGACTGAACAGTCTATCATTTTACCGGCACTTTATCTATATAAGATGTATAAAGACGGGGCAATATACAATACTACCATCCTTCAAAATGAAAGTCCTTCTACTCCCCTAACCATTCCTGCCAAAGCATATCTTTGCTTCACGAAATACTTCAACAGAGTCGTTCAGAAACATAAAGTCGGTGGAGAAAATATAATAATTATACCGAACTTCCCGGCACTGAACAATAATGGCGGGTATCTGGCACTTTCAAGTAGTAAAGAGACTGCACCAGGACATACTTTTGACACTTGTTGTTTTAGAGATGAAATGCACACCATTGACAAAATAACCGGCATTTCGCTTGAAAAGAAATCTCCGGAGTTGTCCTCGCTCAATAAAAACTGGCGTTCGTCCAAACACGCGACCGGAGGCACACCGGGAATAAAAAATAGGTAAGAGTATACATATCTATGATAAATTCCCTACTTTTGTAGACAAAGATAAACTAATTCGGATCATTCATCCTCAAACGAATTTAAATAGCAGATATGAGTCCAGCCGTTATATCTATCACTATTGTGGCATACTTTATAATCCTGTTCACTATCTCTTATATAGCAGGACGCAAAGCTGACAATGAAGGGTTCTTCGTAGGAAACCGTAAATCAGCCTGGTATATCGTTGCCTTTGCCATGATTGGTTCCACCATTTCCGGAGTTACTTTTGTCTCCGTTCCGGGTATGGTACAGGCAAGTAGCTTTTCTTACCTGCAAATGGTGCTGGGATTCATAGTAGGACAAATTATCATTGCGTTTGTACTCGTTCCTCTCTTTTATCGTATGAACCTGGTTTCCATATATGAATATCTGGAGAACAGGTTCGGAAGCTCTTCCTACAAGACGGGAGCCTGGTTCTTTTTTATTTCAAAGATGCTAGGAGCTGCCGTTCGATTATTCCTGGTATGCCTGACGCTACAATTGCTGATCTTCGAACCTTTCCATCTTCCTTTCCTGTTGAATGTCATACTTACCGTATTTATAGTATGGCTCTATACATTCCGGGGAGGAGTAAAGTCGTTAATATGGACGGATGTTCTAAAAACATTCTGCCTGGTAGTGTCGGTTGTACTTTGCATCTATTATATTGCTTCCAGCTTGCATCTGAATTTCAGTGGTTTGGTTAGTACGATTTCAGACAGTGACTTTTCCAAGACATTCTTTTTTGACGATGTTAATGACAAACGATATTTCTTCAAGCAATTCCTGGCAGGAGTATTCACCGTTATTGCCATGAACGGGCTCGACCAGGATATGATGCAGCGCAATCTTAGCTGCAAGAACTTCCGGGACTCACAGAAGAATATGATTACCAGTGGAATCTCACAGTTCTTTGTCATTCTGCTTTTCCTGATGCTGGGAGTACTGTTATATACGTTTACAGCACAGCAAGGCATTGGGAATCCGAAAAAAAGCGACGAGTTGTTTCCGATGATTGCTACCGGAAATTATTTTCCCGGCATAGTCGGAATATTATTCATTATCGGACTGATAGCCTCCGCCTATTCTGCAGCGGGTTCTGCCTTGACGGCACTGACCACTTCCTTTACTGTAGATATTTTACATGCACAGAAAAAAGGAGAGGCGGCACTTAGCCAAATACGCAAACATGTACATATCGGTATGGCAGTTGTGATGGGAGCAGTCATTTTCGTATTCAATCTGCTGAACAACACCAGTGTGATTGATGCGATTTACACATTGGCCAGTTATACGTATGGCCCTATCTTAGGACTGTTCGCTTTCGGCATCTTCACCAAGAAACAAGTTTATGATAAATATATTCCGTTGGTAGCTATCGCTTCTCCTATTCTTTGCTATATCCTGCAACGAAATTCGGAAGCATGGTTCAACGGTTACCAAATTAGTTACGAGCTGCTATTATTTAACGCTGCATTTACTTTCATCGGGCTTTGCTTCCTCATTCGAAAGAAATCAACGATGGACAATACGACAGTTCTTTAATATTAAGATGAAGATGAAGAAGAAAATTAATTGCTTCATACCTTTCGGCACCCCGGAAGATACCATGCAGACAGTAAAGGAACTACAAGTGTCAGAGCTAGTAAATAAGATCTATTTATTAGGTTCGGAGCCCGGTAAGAAAGCTCTTCCGGGTTGTGAATATCTCTCTGTTAAAGGGTTCTATTCCACAGACACAATGAAAACAATTGCAGCCAATGCCAATACGGAATATACTCTGTTCTACTTGAAACAAACTCCATTAAAACTGGGACTGTATGCCTTGGAACGCATGGTGCAAATCATGGAGAACGATAAAAAGAATGGAATAGTTTATGCCGACCACTATCAGCTGATTAACGGAGAACTTAAACAAGCACCTGTCATTGACTACCAATTAGGAAGCGTCCGGGATGATTTCGATTTCGGTTCCATGCTTCTATTCAGTTCTTCTGCCTTCACTAAAATAGCAGATGCTTTGCGTGAAGAGTACAAATACGCAGGACTATATGCTATGCGTCTATTCATCTCTTACAAATATTCAATTGTGCACATCAATGAATATCTATACATCGAAATTGAAACAGATACCAGAAAAAGCGGAGAGAAACAATTCGACTATGTAAACCCCAAAAATCGGGAAGTACAAATTGAAATGGAAGCTGCCTGCACCGAATACCTGAAATGTATTGATGCTTATTTCATGCCTACTTCTTCACGGCCTGTAAATCTTCACAGCGAAAACTTTGAATTCGAGGCATCTGTCATCATCCCTGTACGCAATCGTGCTCATACAATCCGCGATGCTGTCAATTCGGCTTTAAACCAACGGACCACTTTCTCTTTTAACATTATTGTTATCGACAATCATTCCACCGATGGAACGACGGAAATTCTCCAGGAACTAAGTAGCGATAAAAGATTGATCCATATCATCCCCCAAGAAAATGATTTAGGTATAGGAGGGTGCTGGAACAAGGGTATATGTCACGAAAAATGCGGTAAGTTCGCTATACAGTTAGATAGCGACGATTTATATAAAGATGAATCCACTTTACAGAAAATCGTAGACACCTTTTATAAGGAAAGCTGCGCAATGGTCATAGGTACCTATCTAATGACCGACTTCCAACTGAACGAAATACCCCCCGGTATCATTGACCACAAAGAGTGGACACCGGAAAATGGAAAGAACAACGCTCTACGTATCAATGGTTTGGGTGCTCCACGAGCTTTCTACACTCCTATTCTTCGTGATATCAAATTGCCGAATACCAGCTATGGTGAAGATTACGCCATAGGATTACGAATCTCACGGGAGTATAAGATCGGACGTATCTATGATGTAATATACCTCTGTCGCCGTTGGGAAGGTAACTCTGACGCCGCATTAAGCACAGAAAAAGTCAATCGGAACAACTTCTACAAAGACCGAATCCGCACATGGGAAATTAAGGGCAGAATCCAGATGCATACTATCGATGAAGAGTTTCAAGAACTTGTAGAGGAAATGATAGAAAACCAAAAAGAAAACTGGGAATTTGCGAAAAGGAACTATGAAGCGTTGGAAGAAAATCTGGAAAAGAAAAAAGTCTTGAAACTGAAGGAAGAAGATAGAGAGATGAAAGTTAGAATTTTCCCGAATCCTCAACGCATCCTCTCGACCATGGCAAAAACAGATAGTCGTTCTATCCAGGAAAGGCCTTGTTTCTTATGCGGAAAAAACCGCCCCGCAGAGCAAACATATCTACCATTCGGACATTATGAGGTATGCCTCAACCCCTACCCCATTTTTCAGCGTCACTTGACAATCATCGACAAGGAACACACTCCACAAAGCATGAAAGGACGTTTTGAAGATATGCTTCACTTAGCTGAAAACCTGGACGAGTTCTATATACTCTATAACGGACCGGAGTGCGGTGCTTCCGCCCCTGACCACATGCATTTCCAGGCAGCAGGAAAAGAAGAAGAACTGACTAACCCTTTTGCGCTGAATTTCTTGAAGAGTATATTAGAAAATGAAAACGGCGTAACAACTTATGTAGACAATGTATTCACAACTTGCATAGGTATGACATCAGGTCTGAAAGTTGACTTAATGCAACAATTTGAAAAGGTCTACCAAAATCTTTCCATCATTTATTCGGATAAGGAACCTTTAATCAACATGATAACCTGGTATGGTCTCGATAAAATAAGCCATTTCGGAGGTGACGAAATAGAAGTATGGAATTGCATCATTTTCCTACGCTCAAAACATCGTCCCGATTGCTATTATACCCCAAAAGAAAAAGGGCTATTAATAAGTCCGGCTGTTGCAGAAATGGGTGGCATATTCCCGATTGTCAGAGAAGAAGACATGGATAAATTAAACGCCAAAAAACTCACAGAGATTTACAAGGAGATAAGTTTATCTCCCCAACAATTAAATACTCTATGCGATCAATTATTCAAAAAGAAATAGTAATAAAGTAATATGCGAGTCCCCTTAATAAGTGTTGGTATTCTTTCCGGGAAAGAGATTGAATTTTCTTTCCCTATAAAATTTATCTCCTCCGACGGAACGGAAAGCTCCGGTATGCAAAAGGCTATTTACCGGGATGGGAAGATTCATTGGCAAGGGAAAGAATATAATGAATTATCTTTCACTCCCCAACAAGGTGCACCTGCTTTCTTTGAACTGAAAGATGTGACCATCGGAATCAACTTCCATTGGGAACGCAAAGAAGTCCAGAAATTCAAAGGGGAATTAAAGATTATCATCGAAGGAGAACAACTAACCGCCATCAATGTGATTTCCATTGAAGAATATCTTACCTGTGTCATTTCATCAGAAATGAGTGCTACTGCTTCTTTAGAACTACTAAAGGCACATGCTGTTATTTCCCGAAGTTGGCTGTTGAATAAGTGTAAGACAGAGAGTAGAAAACAGGAAATGAAGAACGAGAAAACAGGAAAGTCTATACAGAAGGATAGCGCAACCTGTTCTCCATCTTTCGTTTCGGATTCTCAATTTATCAAATGGTATGACCACGAAGCGCACAAAAACTTTGACGTATGCGCAGACGATCACTGCCAACGGTATCAAGGAATCACACGTGCCTCAACACCACAAGCTATCGAAGCAGTCACTGCTACCCGGGGCGAAGTATTGATGTATGCAGGAACGATTTGTGATGCCCGTTTCTCTAAATGTTGCGGCGGGGCTTTTGAAGAGTTCCAGAATTGTTGGGAAAACGTAAAGCACCCCTATCTCATCGGTCAACGGGATTGTAAGATCGAAGACCAACTACCCGATTTGACAATAGAGACGGAGGCTGATAAATGGATTCGTACTTCTCCTGTCGCATTCTGCCACACGCAGGACAAAAAGATTCTAAGCCAGGTTTTAAACAACTATGACCAGGAAACGACAGACTTCTATCGTTGGAAAGTCTGCTACTCCCAACAAGAACTTTCAACCCTGATTCATCAACGTTCGGGGATTGATTTCGGGCAAATTCTGGACTTAATTCCTATAGAACGGGGAACGTCGGGACGCCTTGTCCGATTGAAGATTGTAGGAACCTTGCGGACACTTATTATCGGAAAAGAGCTGGAAATACGTCGTACCCTATCTACTTCCCATCTTTATAGTTCCGCCTTCGTAATAGACAAGGAATATGAAGAAAAGGGACATAAAAAAGATAAAATTCCTTCACGATTCATCCTTACCGGAGCCGGATGGGGACATGGAGTAGGACTTTGTCAGATTGGTGCTGCCGTAATGGGAGAGCAAGGTTATAAGTATGAAGAAATACTGTCTCACTATTACCCCGGCAGTACGCTCGAAAAACAATATCAATGAAAAAAAGAACAATGCCATGACAACACCCACTATAAAAAGAAATCCCTGGAGCTGGATACCAACCCTCTACTTCGCAGAAGGGCTGCCCTATGTAGCGGTAATGACGATTGCTGTTATCATGTACAAGCGTTTGGGATTATCCAATACGGAAATAGCCTTATACACTTCCTGGCTTTATCTTCCCTGGACTATCAAACCGTTATGGAGTCCATTCGTCGATCTGGTGAAAACGAAACGTTCCTGGATTATCGCCATGCAAGGGTTCATCGCCGCCGGATTTGCAGGCATCGCCTTTTTTATCCCAACGGCACATTACGTACAATTCACCCTTGCTTTCTTTTGGTTATTGGCATTCAGTTCGGCTACCCATGACATCGCAGCAGACGGTTTTTATATGCTCGGCCTCAACAACAAGGAACAATCTTTCTTTGTAGGCATCCGAAACACATTCTACCGACTCGCCAATATTTTCGGGCAAGGTATTCTCGTCATGCTTGCAGGATGGTTGGAAACCTCTCAAGGCAATATACCTCTGGCATGGAGCATCACTTTCTACCTCCTGGCCGGATTATTCCTGGCTCTTACTTTGTACCATCGCTTTATCCTCCCCCATCCCGATTCCGATGTCAAACGTCCCGGACTCACAGCAGGTAAGCTATTAGAAGACTTTCTTCTGACTTTTGTCACTTTCTTCAAAAAGAAACACCTCGGTCTCATGTTCTTTTTCCTGCTCACCTACCGATTGGGAGAATCGCAGCTAGCCAAGATTGCTTCCCCCTTCCTACTCGACCATGCCGATAAAGGCGGGTTGGAACTATCCACAGCAACAGTTGGAATGATATACGGAACTATTGGTGTCATAGCCTTGTTACTTGGTGGAATTATCAGCGGCTTTCTCGTTTCACGTGACGGATTCAAGAAATGGATACTACCTATGGCATTAGCCATCAACCTTCCCGACATATTATATGTATGGATGGCTGCAGCCACTCCTAACAACCCGATATTGATTTCCACCTGCGTAGCTATCGAACAACTAGGTTATGGTTTCGGTTTCACAGCCTATATGCTTTATCTGATTTATATTGCCGAAGGCGAGCACAAGACAGCTCATTATGCTATCGGAACCGGATTTATGGCACTTGGAATGATGCTTCCCGGTATGCCGGCAGGGTGGATACAAGAACATCTCGGATACACCAATTTCTTTATCTGGGTTTGTATTTGTACGATACCCGGTATTATTGCTTCATTAATGATTCGCAACCAATTGGATGATTCTTTCGGAAAAAGCAATAAATTCACGTGATTATATTTAAGATATTAAACTGAAAATATACAGTAAACTATGATGCTTATCGCAGACAGCGGTTCTACCAAGACCGACTGGTGTGTCATCCTCGATAATACACCCATCAAAAGGATTGGAACGAAAGGACTCAATCCCTTCTTCCAATCAGAAGAAGAAATTCAGCAAGAACTGACACATTCCCTCCTGCCGCAATTGCCGGAAGGAACAATCGACTCTGTTTACTTTTACGGTGCAGGCTGTACACCCGAGAAAGCTCCCACCCTCCGGCGGGCAATAGCCGACAGTTTACCTGTTGTCGGAAATATCAAAGCCTACTCGGATATGCTGGCTGCCGCTCGTGGACTATGCGGTCGTGAAGCAGGCATTACCTGTATACTGGGAACAGGTTCCAACTCCTGTTTCTATGACGGTAAAGAGATTGTCAACCACATTTCTCCTTTAGGCTTTATCCTGGGTGACGAAGGAAGCGGAGCTGTTCTAGGCAAGTTACTAGTCGGTGACATCTTGAAGAATCAACTCTCTCCCGCCATCAAAGAAGCATTTCTAAAACAATTCGACCTGACAGTTCCCGAAATCATTGACCGGGTTTACCGTCAGCCCTTCCCGAATCGTTTTCTGGCAAGCCTGTCACCTTTTATAGCACAACATCTGGAAGAACCTGGAATACGACAATTAGTGCTAGGCAGCTTCATTGCTTTTCTCCGAAGAAATGTAATGCAATATGATTACACGCAGTATCCGGCACATTTCATAGGATCAGTAGCTCATTGTTACAAAGAGATACTTCAAGAGGCAGCACAAGAGACAGGTATTAGAATCGGAAAGATTTTGCAAAGCCCGATGGAAGGACTCATCCAATATCATTCCGATCCGTTACATCAGCCGTAGATTAGCTTTCCTTGATCGTTTCTATCAGCTTCATAAAGTCAGTCGGATGAACGTCACCGATATTGCCGATACGGAAAGTATCTGCCTGTGATATCTTTCCCGGATAGATGACAAACCCTTTAGCTTTCAGTTTCAGATAGAAATCTTTAAAGTTAAAGTCAGCCGAAGGATAATAGAAAGAGGTGATAACAGGCGACTGCTGTTCATCGGGCAGCAGAGTCTTATAGCCTAAAGCGCGCATACCTTCCACCAATACGCGATGATTCTCACAGTAGCGGGCATGACGAGCTTCTACACCACCTTCGGCTTTCAATTCAGTCAAAGCCTGCATGAAGGCACGTACCACGTGAGTAGGCGAGGTAAAACGCCATTTTCCATGTCCTTTCTCCATTGTTTCCCATTGCTCATAAAGATCGAGCGAAAGAGAACGGGCAATTCCCTTACATTTCTCCATCAAAGAACGACGGGCAATGATAAAGCCAAATCCCGGTACACCTTGAATACACTTGTTGGCACTACTGATCAAGAAATCGATACCTAACTTTGCCATATCGATGGGTACTCCTCCAAAGCTACTCATAGCGTCCACAATCAATATCTTACCGTGACGCTTCACCACGGCGGCAATCTCCTCCAAAGGATTGAGCACACCGGTCGTAGTCTCACAATGTACTACAGACACATGCGTCACCTCCTGATGTTCATTCAAATAAGTATCTATTTTATTGGCATTCACCGGTTCTATTTCTTCAAACCTCATCACGTGACAATCAATATGGTAATATTCGGAAATAATGCCCATACGCTTACCGTAAGCACCATTGGCTGCTACTAACAGTTTATCCTCAGGACGAACTACAGAGCCAAGTGTGGCTTCCACACAAAAACTTCCGCTACCTTGCATCAACACAGCCGTATACTCGTCAGGAGCGCTAGTAGCAATCTCCACCAATTCTTTACGGATAACTTCTACAATACCAAGATTGTAATCTTCATCCCAAGTACACCAGTCGCTCATCATCGCTTGTTTCACAGTGTCGGTTGTAGTAAGAGGACCGGGAGTCAAAAGTAAATAAGGTCTCATATTATCTTAAATTTATTAATTTATCGGTTTGTTATTTTTATTATTCTTTCTTTTATAATGCCATACGTTCATTGATATCCTCTATCAACATCGGCAGTTCGGCAATCGTGTCCACCACATAATCAGCACCAGCGGCATACATACGGTCCCGCACCTTAGCCATGCGGCATTTCAGTTCCCCCATCGGAAGAGTGCGGGTTTCTTCTTCAGTCAGTCCCAATTCGTTACTTCCCATTATTACACCTACACTCCACACACCGGCATTCACACCTTCACGTATGTCTGCAATCGTATCACCATATTTCAGCACAGAGAAACGGGAGGCAACGTCCAGATCACACATATTGCGATAAATCATATAAGGCTTCGGACGACCACCGGGCAGATTGTCCGAAGTGACACAATTATCAATCCTGTAACCTTTCTTTTCTGCGGCAGGAATTACCACATCCATCATCTTTTGAGTATATCCGGTAGTAGAACCGATTTTGATTCCCTGAGCACGTAGTTTGGCAATCACCTCCACCACACCGGGAATAGGCTCTGTATAATCTTCCAAAGTATCGAACAATACCTTTTGGAAACGTTTATAGCATTCCTGCACATCCTCTTCGGTATAATCACGTCCGTACTTCTCACGAAAGTCCTTTCCTACCCGTTCAATGGAAAACAAAGCACGTATCTCTTCAATCTTAGTCACCCCCATGTGGGCACGTGTCTCGGCAGCCGTAACAGTCAGTCCCATCTGCTTGAAACTATCCACAAAAGCCGCTACCGGTGCAAAACATCCATAATCGACGGAAGTACCCGCCCAATCCATAATCACGCATTCTATTTTTTTCATATTGCAGTTATTGATATTACTCATTCTAGTGTAATTGATGTCAATCATATCGTTGGATTTGAAGTTAATAATTCGTTGTAACTATTCATGTCATTTACCTTTCTTGCGCTACCCGTATCAGGGATTTTCTTAGCCTTCATCACATAGACGGCCGCAGCGGCAAAAGCGATGCAACAGGTTATGCCTACAAATACACTCATCTCATTATAGAACACCGCCCAGTCTATATGCGAGGCTTTCAACTCCTTAAACAGCAGTAATGCTAACGTACCCACATAACCGACAAAATCTATAGTGATAATGAAGAATCCCACATTCCCCTTCACTTTGAAACAAGCAATGAACCTTTCAAAGAAAATGGTTTGGAAACTAAGGTAAGCAATGTCTATACAGAGCGTCTGCAAAAAGAGCCACAAAGTAGTAGACAACTGTACCTCTCCGCTACCTAGCAGAGCCAAGCCCCCCATACTTGCGGTAGAAAGTCCCAACAATGTATAAAGTACTTTCAAATGATTACCGGAGAAAGCGAGTACGGCAAACGTGGACAATAATACCAATGTAGCGATGGTATCAAGTTGGGCAAACAGCCAGGAAGAAATTGTATCCACATCAATGATACAGACAATGAAATCCTCCTTAATATCACGTTGTACAGTAAGCAACAGATTGGCGACAAAAAGCAAAAGCAGTAAGGGCATATATTGTTTGAAGAGCGCCCAACGTTGCTGTCCGTTGAGAGTGACACGAACGGAACGGGCTGCAATATCCGCTGCCGTAGGACGAGGAAACTTGGTCATCATCCATCCCATAAAGCAAAGCAACGGAAAGGCCAATCCCCCTACGAGTGCAGGCATCCAAAACTCACTGACATGAAGTTGATTCAGCGCATAAAGTCCGAGACTCTTTGCCACTCCCGAACTCAGCGCCATACTCACTCCCATAATACTTGCCAGAATATCGGTAGTACGACGACCTTCGAGAAAGCTGAATATCACTCCCCACATGCAACCCAAAGAAAGCCCGTTAAAGAAAAGTGCCACTATATTATAGGGCAATGGTAACAGACCGAACGCCAACAGGGAGGCTTCAGACAAGGCAGCAGATCCGATAATGAACTTCAACCGATTCTGCGGCTGCAATTCGGAAATATATTTAATGCCAAACAACTTGGCGCATACATAACCGATGAGTTGGATAATGCTCACCACAATCTTATAATCCATACCAGCCACCGTCAACCCTTCAAACTCAGCAGCAGTAAAGGGCTTACGCAAAGCGTAAACCAACGAGTAAGACAATAGTGCCGTACCACCCATCCAGAGAATGAAAAGCCAGTCAGGAGTATGTCTTTCCGTTTTACCGTATTGTATGTCCGGTCTTTGTCCTATCAGTTTATTCAGTGATAAATTCATATTCTTCTTCGTTTTGACATCGCAAAAGTAGAGCCACCCAACGAGGTAAAAAATGAATAAAACAGGAATAATAAGTACGAAATAATTCAGAAATATTCATGTAATTGTAATGTAACACACTGGAAAGAGGCTACAAAACAACCTTTTTACAATAAAAGTCACCGTATAGAGAGTTGAATTCAAGAGAGAAAGCTATTTTTGTAACAAGCTAATGAACTCCTCAATAAAAAATATGAATGAGCTGAAAGAAATCTACGACCGCATTACTTTCCTACGTGGAAAGGGTATCAAGATGAAAGAAATGGCCGAACAAGCACAACTCACCCCGAGCGTATTGTCCGCCATGTATTCCACAGTATTCCCGGCATACTTCAAAAATGTGGAAAAAGGGATGGATGACAACGAAGCATTGGACAACGCTTTAATGTGGGTCAATAATCTTTCGAAAAAGAAACTCTTCGGACTACTTCCGCAAATGAAACAGGCACTCTTCGCTATGGAAGTGGTAGTAAAAGAAAAGCCGGACAGTATGAATCCTTTTCTTTCCGAACTGGAACACAACGCCAGGCAAAGTGTGAATCATATCACAAATTTCAGTGGCATATATACCAGCTACAGTCTCTCCTCCAACACCAATGACCTGAAAATCGAGCCTTACTTCATCGCTCCGGCCGAGAATGGCAACTACATCGAAGTGGGACACACGAATGCTCATGGCACCACTCATTGGGGATTCGGACTGATGAATGGCATGAGTCATCTCTATCTTGTTTTCAATGAGAGTCATGCCCCGCAACTTTCCATGTTCAATATTTGCCTCAAACTGCCGATGTTTGACCGTCCGCCTTTCCTACGCGGCATTTACCAATGCTTTGATTATAATTACAACCCTATCGCCCGCCGTATATTATTGGTTAAACAGACCGACAATGCCGAACGTTCCAAGTTTCTTCAACAAAAAGGAAACCTGAAATCCTACGATGAGCTGAGTGAAATCGAGCGTCTCTATTACAGCTATACCTGTCGTGAAGGAGACGTTATACGTAGGGATATTCAGTAAATGTTCCTCTTTCTAAAAAATCAAGAGAAAAGCTC
>OJSF01001978.1_pt1 | contig 14059 bp, 9 predicted proteins | sample 1599411 | NCBI WGS metagenome assembly OJSF01 (sample SAMN04168658, study PRJEB22393) | human gut metagenome | biome: human gut microbiome; feature: stool | host: Homo sapiens | collected 2014-03-24 | reverse complement strand
TTCTGCAAATGGGACGGCCGGATAATGATTTCCTGATTTATCTTCCGGTATATGATATGTGGAATGAGCAACCGGGACGATTGTTATTATTCACGATACACCACATGGATAAACTGGCTCCTAAGTTTATCGACGCTATCCATCGCATCAACAACAGCGGGTATGACGGGGATTATATTTCCGATAACTTTATTCGCAGTACACGTTTCAAAGACGGACAGTTGGTTACTTCGGGCGGAACAGGCTACAAAGCATTGGTAGTGCCTGCTGCACACCTAATGCCGAGTGATGTATTGGCACATCTTTATGAACTTGCCAAACAGGGAGCTACTATCGTATTCCTCGAAAATTATCCGACAGATGTACCGGGATACGGTCAGTTGGAACAAAAACGCCAAAGTTACCAGCGTACGCTCCGGCAACTTCCGGCTGTTTCTTTCTCGGAAACAACCGTTACTTCAATCGGAAAGGGGAAGATTATCACAGGAACGGATTATGCACGCACATTGGCCAGCTGCAATATTTCTCCCGAAGAAATGAAAACCAAATTCGGACTACAAGCGATCCGAAGAGTGAATGATACGGGACACCACTATTTCATCTCTTCCTTGCAAAATAAAGGAGTGGACGGTTGGATCACATTGGGAACGAATGCAGCCGCAGCCGCTCTCTTCAATCCCATGACCGGAGAATGTGGTGAAGCTAAGGTAAGACAGGCAAACGGAAAAACACAAGTCTATCTGCAATTAAAATCCGGTGAATCGTTCATTCTGCAAACATATCAACAACCTTTGCAGGCATCCAAACCGTGGAAGTATGTCAAAGAGCAACCTTTCAGTCTTCGTCTGGATCATGGTTGGAAGTTACACTTCGCCGAAAGCAAACCGGAAATTCAAGGAACATTTGATATAGATCGCCCCTGTTCATGGACCCATATCGATCATCCGGCAGCCCAAACGAACATGGGAACCGGTGTTTATTCCTTAGACATCGAATTGCCGACTTTGCAGGCCGACGACTGGATTCTTGATTTGGGAGATGTACGCGAAAGTGCCCGTGTCCGCATCAACGGACAGGAAGCGGGATGCGCATGGGCAGTGCCTTATCAACTAAAGGTGGGCCAGTTCTTAAAACCCGGAAAAAACCACATCGAGATAGAAGTCACGAATCTCCCTGCGAATCGAATTGCAGAATTAGACAGGCAGGGAGTGCAGTGGCGCAAATTCAAAGAAATCAATATTGTTGATTTGAACTATCGTCCGGCCAATTATGGACATTGGAGTCCATTACCCTCCGGCTTGAATAGTGAGGTACGGCTGATTCCGGTAAATGTGATGCCATAGTTGAGACATTGTCATATCATCATACCGCAACAAACTACTTTTTCAATCTTGTACTTAAGACTTTTCAGTGCAAAGATTAAGGGTTTTCAGTGCAGAGATTAGTAGTTTTTTATGCAGCCGGTAAGTCGTCCCGTTACAATGGGACAATAGGCACATTGCAAGGTGACCAATATCACCTTATAAGATGATATTGGTCACTTTGTAATATGATTACCTGTCTTTGGGAAGATGAGAAGCACTAAAGATACAAAATTAAATAGTAAAAAGCAAGAGTGAGACAGGAAATATAGCTTCATCCCCTGAACGGATTGATTTTATTTCCGAACCGGGGAATGGACTTAAAAGACTATTTTAAATCCATTACAGCCTGCTCCAACTGTTTCAATGCTTTTTCCAGCGTAGCACGTGGACAAGCAACGTTCAACCGCATAAATCCCTCGCCTTCCTTACCGAATGTTGTTCCATCATTCAGCGCCAGATGAGCATCTTCTACAAAAAGACGGTTCAGTTCTTCCTGATTGAGTCCCAATGCGCGGCAATCCAGAAAGATCAAGTAAGAGGCTTGCGGACGGATCATCTTGATAGCAGGAATATGTTCTTTCAAATACGTTTCAGTGAAATCCACATTTCCTTTAATATATGCTACCACTTGGTCCAGCCATTCTGTACCATGACTGTAAGCAGCTGCTACACTTAAATAAGCAAAGAGATGTCCTTCGCTAAACTCGCTTGCTTCCATATATGTCTGGAAACGGTGACGAAGTTCGTCATTCTCAATAATTGCATAAGAACTAGCCAATCCCGGCATGTTGAATGCCTTGCTGGGAGACATAAAGACAAGAGAGTTCATCCGTGCCTTCTCTGAAATCAAAGCAAAGGTAGGATGTTTGTATGGAGGTAGGGTTAAGTCAGCATGAATCTCGTCAGAGATAACCAATGTGCCGCTTTCATAGCAGATGTCGGCTATTTGAGACAGTTCCTCTTTGGTCCATACACGTCCACCCGGGTTATGGGGGTTGCTTAGAATAAGCAATTTGCATCCTTGAATATCTTGACGGAAGCGGTTGAAATCAATATAATATTGTTCATCTTTCAGGACTAACGGGCTGAATACCACTTCACGTTCATTCTTTTGAGTGACTAAAAAGAAAGGATGATAAACAGGGGGCATTACCATTATCTTATCTCCTTTTTGCGTAAAGCAGTGGATCACAAAAGCCAAGCCGCGAACAATACCGGGAGTGAAAGTCAACATCTCTTCACGGATTGCCCAACCATGGCGCTCCTTCACCCAGTTAATAATAGACTCCGACCATTCTTTGCAAGCAAATGTATATCCGAGTACTTCATGCTCCAGGCGTTTTTTCAAAGCCTCTATGACAAAAGGAGCTGTGCGGAAATCCATATCAGCTACCCACATTGGAATCAGGTCATTGCGTCCCCAACGATTCTCTACTGCATCCCATTTTACGGAATCTGTACCATGACGGTTTATTATTTCATCAAAATTATAGTTCATACTGCATAATATTGTTAGGTTATGTGTATAATAAACAGTTAGCAAAGATAGTTGTTTTCGTGGTATTACCGAAAGGCAGCCTCTAATTTTGTATGCTCTATCAAAACATAGAGGGCCGGAGCAATACAGCATCCGACCCTCATATTCATACCCTGAAAAAAAACTAAGAACCTATTTGTCTTTATTATTCATTCCAACGATGCACTATAAATCCACGCTTACCATCTTCTGTTTTTAAAGAGATGAAATAGATATGCGGATGGCTCGTCGGACCTGTACCGATACGTTTTTCCAAAATAAACTCGGTCAGTTTAACGGCAGAGGCTGCTTTGTCTGTATACGAAGTCTTAGTGTCATTGATAGTCGTTTCAAACTTCGGATTACGGTTGGCAGCATTCACACAATTTAAATTGTTTGCCCAACCACCGTTAAAGTAGACATAATATGTATCTTTCACTTCACCGTTTTGTTGATACCAGTACATATCTTTTGGCGTCGCATAAGATCCGGTACTGGAAACTCCGGCCGTGTTAATATCGGCACGATAACCATCCCAATAAATACGTGGCGTCGGGTCGTCAAGATTGAGCGGTACCCATAAATCTATGGAACGGCTTTCCTTTTCCTGGTCGGTCACAGTAATAGTTGTACCACCGTCACCTACCACAGTAACAGTTACTGTAGTGCCGGAGATTGCCACAGTAGCTACCCCTTCATTCAGAGATTTAACGGTATAACCGCCATTACCGGTCAGGATTTTCATTTCACGAAGAATAACGCCGTCATTATCCAGACGCAATACTTCCACTCCCTCCGGGAGCGATTCGAGTGTCAGTTCCTGAAGTTTACGTACTTCAACCGTCATGAGAGCACGATTGTAGCTATCATCCGAAAGACGAACGATGGTGCTACCTATGTCACTGCCTGTCAACAGTATCTCGTTGCCAACCACCTCGGCAGTCACCACATCCTCATTATCACTCTCTACACGATAATTCACACCGTCCAAACCAATACCGATATGCAGAACTTCTCCCTCAACGAGCAGCGGATTGTGCGTAGTGAGCGGAACATTGACATAAGGGTAATACACATCTTTGTCATTTTCACATCCCGTCATCAAGCAGAGAAGAGCCAGAAAAGGGATAAAGGATAAATATTTTATTTGTTTCATTGATTCAAGATTTTTAAAGCCCGATTAAATCTCCCCAAGGGAATATCCGGACAGACTGTTAGTTTTATCAAGTTCTGCAATATCCCGTCTTATTAAAACAGAAAGAAGCATAATTGCCATCCCATTAATAATTAGGATTCTGATTTATCGGCCTGCTGCAACGAGGCACCTTACTGCCTACTTTTGTACATTACGAATGGTTTGGCAATATCAAAATTAACCATGACGAACTTTTCATCCGGATCATCGAGAAACTGCTTCCTATCGTAGAAGCGAATAATGAACCCAGAAAGGTTATCGTATTGTCCGACGTGCTTTTCTCGTTTGACGGAATGAGCGAAACGGCATTGACTTTCAAAATAAAAGCACTCAAGAAACTTGGACAAAAAGCGTATGCACAAAGTGTTTATGACCGTTTCCAAAAGGAGTACCAGCAACTCTATGGAGAGAAGTATAAGGAGAATTCGTTAGAAGAATAAAGACTTGATGCCATGCCTGGGAAACTTTTTTAGTCAAAAGAATAAAGGAACCTATTATAATTAATCATTTTATTAGGCACTTTTAAATAATTGTGTTCCTATCGATAAGAGTAGAGACTTAAAAAAAGCATAAGAGAAATCTCCTAATTGCTATTTACATAGAAAAATAGTACTTTTGTACTCCATTCAAAAAAGAATTTATGACGAAAGCATTATTTTTTGATATAGACGGAACATTGGTCAGTTTTGAAACTCACCGCATCCCGTCGTCTACCATTGAGGCACTGGAAGCCGCCCGTGCAAAAGGACTGAAGATATTTATCGCTACGGGACGTCCGAAAGCCATTATCAACAACCTCTCCGAATTGCAAGACCGGAATCTGATTGATGGATATATCACCATGAACGGGGCTTACTGCTTTGTCGGGGAACAGGTAATCTATAAAAGTGCCATCCCCCAGGACGAAGTAAAAGCGATGGGAGATTTCTGCGAGAAAAAAGGCGTTCCCTGTATCTTTGTAGAGGAACACAACATTTCCGTTTGCCAGCCCAATGACATGGTGAAAAAGATATTCTATGATTTCCTGCACGTGAATGTGATTCCGACTGTATCTTTCGAGGAGGCAACCAGTAAGGAAGTCATCCAAATGACACCCTTTATCACGGAAGAGGAAGAAAAAGAAATCCGTCCGTCTATTCCTACCTGCGAGATAGGCCGATGGTATCCTGCATTTGCCGATGTGACCGCCAAAGGAGACACCAAGCAAAAGGGCATTGATGAAATAATCCGCTATTTTGATATTAAACTCGAAGATACCATGGCTTTCGGAGACGGAGGAAATGACATCAGCATGCTCCGCCATGCAGCCATCGGAGTAGCCATGGGACAAGCCAAAGAGGATGTGAAAGCCGCTGCCGATTATGTGACAGCTCCCATCGACGAGGATGGCATCAGCAAGGCAATGAAGCATTTTGGTATTATCTGATTATGAGCGTAGACACCAATAACGCAGCGTTTCAAGACGCCCTGAACCTGATTCAATATACGCGTCAATCGGTTTTCCTGACCGGGAAAGCGGGTACAGGGAAATCTACATTCCTGCGTTACGTCTGCGAAAATACCAAAAAGAAACACGTTGTACTCGCCCCGACAGGCATCGCTGCTATCAATGCCGGAGGAAGTACGATGCATAGTTTCTTCAAACTCCCTTTCTATCCGCTGCTGCCGGATGACCCGAACTTGAGTCTCCAGCGTGGTCGTATCCATGAATTTTTCAAATACACCAAGCCTCACCGGAAGCTGTTGGAACAAATAGAACTGGTCATCATCGACGAGATTTCAATGGTAAGGGCGGATATCATTGATGCCATCGACCGAATCCTACGTGTATACTCTCATAATCTGCGCGAACCTTTCGGAGGAAAACAACTGTTATTGGTAGGCGACGTATTCCAACTGGAGCCCGTCGTAAAAAACGACGAACGGGAAATATTGAACCGCTTCTATCCTACACCCTATTTTTTCTCTGCCAGAGTATTCGGCCAGATAGACCTGGTATCCATCGAACTTCAAAAGGTATACCGCCAAACAGACCCCGTTTTTGTCGGCGTCCTCGACCATATCCGGAACAATACAGCCGGAGCGGCTGATCTGCAACTACTGAACACCCGTTATGGAAGCCAGATAGAAGAATCGGAAGCTGATATGTATATCACTCTGGCCACCCGTAGAGACACGGTAGACTCTATCAATGAAAAGAAACTGGCGGAACTTCCCGGAGACCCAATTACTTTTGAAGGAGTCATCGAAGGAGATTTCCCCGAAAGCAGTCTACCCACCTCACAAGAGCTCGTACTGAAACCCGGTGCACAAATCATCTTTATTAAAAATGATTTCGACCGCAGGTGGGTAAACGGTACCATTGGTGTCATTGCCGGAATTGATGAGGAAGAAGAAACCATCTACGTTATCACCGACGATGGAAAAGAATGTGACGTAAAGTGTGAATCATGGCGCAATATCCGTTATCGCTACAACGAAAAGACAAAAGAAATAGAAGAAGAAGTCTTAGGTAGCTTCACACAATATCCCATTCGGTTAGCTTGGGCCATCACTGTCCATAAGAGTCAGGGACTGACTTTCAGCCGTGTAGTCATCGACTTCACAGGTGGTGTATTTGCAGGTGGACAAGCATACGTGGCACTAAGCCGCTGTACCTCACTGGACGGTATTCAGCTCAAAAAGCCTATTAACCGTGCTGACGTCTTCGTCCGCCCCGAAATCGTAAACTTTGCCGGACGTTTCAACGACCGGCAGGCTATCGACAAAGCTCTGAAACAAGCGCAGGCCGACGTGCAATACGCTGCTGCTTCACGCGCTTTCGACAAAGGAGACATGGAGGAATGTCTGGAACAGTTTTTCCGCGCCATTCATTCCCGCTATGATATTGAGAAATCTGTTCCCCGCCGTTTTATCCGACGTAAACTTGGTGTCATAAACACCTTGAAAGAGCAGAATAAGAAACTCAAAGAGCAAATGCGCGAACAGCAGGAACGCCTCCGCCAATATGCTCACGAATATCTATTAATGGGTAACGAATGTATCACCCAGGCACACGACTCACGTGCCGCCCTCGCCAACTACGACAAGGCACTTAGTCTCGACCCTAATTATGTGGATGCCTGGATACGCAAAGGAATCACTCTCTTCAACAACAAAGAGTATTTCGATGCTGAAAACTGCTTCAACACTGCAGTCACCCTCTATCCGGCAAACTTTAAAGCTGTCTATAACCGTGGAAAGCTCCGGCTAAAAACAGAAAACACAGAAGGTGCCATTGCCGACCTGGACAAGGCCACTAGCCTGAAACCGGAACATGCCGGTGCACACGAACTCTTCGGAGACGCTCTGTTGAAAGTCGGGAAAGAAGGAGAAGCCGCCTTACAATGGAGAATTGCAGAAGAACTTAGAAAGAAAAAATAGCCTATTCTTCCCGACCTCCGCACCTATCCATCTTTGTCATCTACACACTTACATAAAAATCATCCTACACACAATATCTCCATCAAACAGTGCCCCCGCATGGCCTCCCGGCCTCGTTTTTCCGACGTCAAGCGCAGGTGGTTTCTCCGGCGTTAAAAAGGGCAGACTGTTTGAGCGTAGCGAGTTTCTGCCCTTTAGCCGGAGGAAGCACCGGAGTAGCCGGAAAAACGCAGCCTTGATTCTTTCTTTTTGGTTCTTTTTCTTTCGTATCAAGACGAAAGAAAAAGAATATTCAGTAACTTTACCGAAAATTGGAAAAGCATGGAAAATAATCCGGAACTGCAGCTTGCTTGGCAGTTCATTGAAAATACAGGCACACATTTATTTCTTACCGGAAAAGCTGGAACCGGGAAAACGACATTTCTTAGACGATTGAAAGAACATACGCCCAAACGCATGGTCATATTGGCTCCGACAGGGATTGCAGCTATCAATGCGGGAGGCGTAACGATTCATTCTTTCTTTCAGTTTTCTTTCGCTCCTTTTGTGCCCGAAACAACCTTTAATTCTTCCCAGACACATTATCGTTATAGTAAAGAAAAGCGGAATATCATCCGTAGTATGGATTTGCTGGTTATTGATGAGATCAGTATGGTGCGTGCTGATTTGCTGGATGCGGTGGATGCAACTCTGCGGAGGTATCGCGATAGGGAGAAACCTTTTGGTGGGGTGCAACTGTTGATGATTGGAGATTTGCAACAGCTGGCGCCTGTCGTGAAAGATAATGAGTGGGAGTTGTTGAGAAAGCATTATGAGACTCCTTATTTCTTTGCAAGTCATGCATTGAAAGAAACGGCATATATGACGATTGAACTCAAGAAAGTATATCGTCAGAGTGATACGTTCTTCCTTTCTTTATTAAATAAAATTCGGGAGAATAAGGCGGATGATGAAGTGTTGAATGAACTGAACCGTCGTTATCAGCCCGGCTTTCAGCCGCAGAAAGAAGAGGGATATATTCGTCTGACGACACATAATAATCAGGCACAGAGGGTTAATGATTGCGAACTGGCATCGTTGCCCGGCAAGGCGTATCATTTTAGTGCCGAGATAGAGGGGGATTTTCCAGAATATTCGTATCCTGCGGATAAACTTCTGACAATTAAGGAGGGAGCACAGATTATGTTCCTGAAGAATGATCCATCGTCCGAGAAACGGTATTATAACGGTATGATTGGTGAGGTGGTAGCGGTTAATGAAACGGGTATTGTGGTGCGTGGTAAAGGGGATAGATCCGAATTTCAGTTGTTGCCGGAAGAGTGGGGGAATTATAAGTATGTGTTGAATGAGGAGACGAAGGAGATCACTGAAGTGATAGAGGGGACGTTCCGCCAGTATCCTATTCGTTTGGCGTGGGCTATTACGATACATAAGAGTCAGGGTTTGACGTTTGAACGTGCTATTATTGATGCACGGAATTCCTTTGCACATGGACAAACTTACGTGGCTTTGAGTCGTTGCAAGACGCTGGAGGGTATGGTGTTGGAGTCTCCTTTGCGCAGGGAAGCCATAATAAGTGATGCTACGGTGGATAATTTCACCAAAGCGGTGGAGCAGAATAAGCCGGGCAGCCAGCAGTTGAATGATATGCAAAAGGCGTATTTCTTTGATTTGTTGAGTGATTTGTTTAATTTCTATTCGATCGATCAGGCTTATAAACGGTTGCTTCGTCTTATGGATGAGGATTTGTATAAGCTCTTTCCGAAGCAGTTGGCTGAATATAAGGCGTTGGCTCCCCATGTTAAAGAGAAGATTGTGGAGGTGTCTCAACGTTTCCGCAATCAGTATACCCGGTTGATACATGAGAGTGAGGATTATGCGGCGAATGAGGAGTTGCAGGAACGGATTCGTTCCGGTGCCGGATATTTTCATAAGGAGTTGGAACCGGTTCGGGCTTTGTATGATAAGACTAATATGCCTCTTGATAATAAAGAGTTGAGAAAGCTGTTGGCAGAGCGTATGCAGGCGCTGGATGATGCGTTGTGGATTAAAGAGTCTTTGTTGGAAGCTGTGTCTACAAGAGGGAAGTTTGCTATCACGGATTATTTGAAGTTGAAGGCTAAAGTAATGTTGAGCCTTGAAGATGATTCTACGTCCTCCGGTTCTTCGAAGGCTTTGAAAGAGAAGAAAGAACGCAAGGAACGGAAAGAGCGTACACGCAGTGCTGAAAAGGTAAAGGTGGAAGTTCCTATGGATATTCTGCATCCGGAGCTTTATCGTGCCCTGTCTGAATGGAGAACAGCCAAAACAAGGGAGATGAATGTTCCTGCTTATGTGATTATGCAACAGAAAGCATTGATGGGAATTGTGAATCTGCTACCGGATAGTCCAAGAGCTTTGGAGGCAATACCTTATTTTGGAGCGAAAGGAGTAGAGAAATACGGGCTTGAGATTCTGGGTATTATCCGCAAGTATGTGGCGGAGAATCAATTGGAAAGACCGGAGATGACGGATCTGTTAATCTCCTCCGGTAATAGCGATGATACAGTAAGGCAACGAAAGACGAAGCTGCAGAAAGAGGCAGAGAAACAGGAGAAAGAGGCGGAGAAGGAGAAAAAGAAGGAGGCGAAGAAAGATACGAAGAAAGATACGAAGTTGGTTAGCTATGAAATGTTCCGTCAGGGAATGAATATAGATGAAATAGCCAAGGCTCGTGATTTGGTATCCGGAACCATTGCCGGACATCTGGAGCATTATGTCCGTTCGGGAAAGATCAAAGTGGAGCAGGTGGTGAAAGCTGAAAATATAGCGAAGATTCGCAAGTATTTGGATGAACATGAATACATGGGAATATTCGCTATAAAGGTAGCATTAGGAGACGCTGTCTCCTATGCTGATATCAAGTTTGTATTGGCTGTTTCCGGGCATTAATAAATAAGGTTATTATTCCCGGACAGGGTTAAAGATTACAGAAGAAAGAAACGAAAACGGGAACGCTGATGTCAATCAGAATGCCGTGCAGGATGGCGATGGGAATCATTTCTTTTCCTGAATATCTGGTGATGGAAGGCAGCAGTACATCCATCGAGTTGACTCCTGCTGCTGAAATAGGAGCGAGTTTCCCGAAGTACTTCTTGATGATTGGAGTACCAAGAAGTGCCATCATCTCACGGAAAATATTAGTCAGTAGGGCAATGGTTCCCAGTTCCGTAGCCAGTTGCAGTCCGATGGAGGGTTCTTTGAACTGGGTGATAAGGATGGAAGAGAGTGAATAGTAGGCAAATCCACTTCCCACTGCCATACAGTCGAACACGCTCCATTGACGCAATAGCAAACTTGCCAGGGCGGAGAATAACAGCGTACCGATAATTGTTCCCAATGGAATCAGCAACATTTTAGGGTGCAAATGTGAAACAATGGCTTTCAGGTTCTTATTGGAACCGATGCTGATTCCTACTTGTAGCATTAATGCATAAAGTATGTACATGGAAACTGTGTGCGTATCGAACTCGAACTTATTGAAAGCTCCCATGATACAGCCTACACAAAAGAATACTATAACGATCAGACTTCCTTTCATTGTTCGCCTCCTTTCCTGAAAAATAATTGTAGTACCAAACGGGCAGCAATCAGGCTTCCCAATACACCGGACACAGCAAGAACAATGGCTTGCCATCCGAACTTACCAAGATTGTTCACAATCAGGCTATTAGAACCGATAGATACACCGAGAATAAAGAGCAACAGGAATATTGTAAGAGAAATTGTCTTTTCTGTCTTCTGTAGAATACTCCAGTTACGCAATACATAGCCGATGCCGATTCCTAAAAACATGGTAGATATAATAGAGAACATAATTGTATATATTTTGGGTTAGGTTAAACTGATGATTGACAACACACAAAAGAATTTTCAAAGAAGATATTACATCTACTTGAAAATCAGAAAGGAATACTGCTATGGCTAATAAAACAAGTCAGCAGGTAGTTCCTGTAAAGAAATAGTTGGGAAATTTAGATGAATCCACTGAACCAATGCACATGCACGCAACAAGACTTACAGAAAATAGGTATTCCTGCAAGAAAAAGAGTAGCGTTATGTAATTGTAATGTTTGATTCATCATTGGTCTTTTTTGAATTTGGTGCAAAGATAGTTATTTATTGCATATTTTCAAAATAAATATGCAATAAATAAAGAGAAAGGAATATCCGGAACGAGATAGATGGTTGTAAAAAGTTGGTTATGTGCTCTTTCCCTTATAATTTATCCCAGTTCGCAAGAATTTCTTTTAACTTTTGGGGCCTGTATCCGAGCATTGTCCGGGCTTTATCAATACTCATCCCACTGAAGCGGGGACGGGGAGTGCTTTCATTCATTTTTTCTGTGGTGGCAGGATGGATAAGAGAACGGTCGAGTTTCATATAATCTGCTACCTGGTAGGCAATCTCTGCAATGGTCATACATTCATCGCCACAGATGTGGAAGATGCCATTCGCCGTATGTTCTATTAAACGTACCACTCCATCCGAAACGTCTCCAACATAGGTTGGTGTCCGCCATTGATCGGATACGACACGTATTTCTTGTCCGGCTTTCAGACGGTTCATTACTAGCTGTACAATATTACCATGTTGTCCCGGTAGTGCCTTGCCATAAACGATTTCTACACGGACAATGGCATAACTGCTGCAAGTTTCTGCCACCCTCTCTTCTCCTTTCCATTTGGTATATCCGTAGTAGTTGACCGGGGCAGGGAGGTCTTTTTCTGTATATAACAGCCCGGCAGCTTCGTTTATCTTTCCATCAAAAACAAAGTCCGTAGATAAATGAATGAACCGGCTTTTGTATTCTTCGCATAAATCGGCCAGTTGGCCTACTGCGGTAACATTGGTAAGATAGGCTTCTTCATGATGCGTTTCGCAATAGTCCGGCACGGACAGAGCGGAGCAATTAATGACTACATCGGGTTGAACCTCTTTGAAGAGATGCCTAACGTCCGCTTCATTCCGTATATCTGTTTCGATGAAACGATAATCCTCCGCGTTATTGGGAAGAATATCCGGATGCAGGGAGCAGCCCGTCAGCTTGTATTGTTTACAAGCAGATAAATCATTTACAATCTGGCGTCCGGTGAATCCGTTGGCGCCGATAATTAATATCTTCTTCATAAGGTTCTATATATAGATGTTATAGATTATTTCTACAAAAATAAAAAATAATATCAACTACGCAAATAGATTTCGTACTTCCCTTCTTACTTTGCTCCCGATAACGAGATTTATATGAATTGATAAAAGAAAAGATGTATGGAAAAAGTAATTATGGGAACACGTTTACCCGCTAAACTTTGGTTGGATGAAGTAGAGGACTCTTGTATGTCGCAGATTATGGATTTGACTTCACTGCCTTTTGCATTTAAACATATTGCCATCATGCCTGATGCGCATGCGGGAAAAGGAATGCCTATTGGCGGTGTGTTGGCTACCAATGGCGTGATTGTTCCCAATGCTGTGGGAGTGGATATCGGTTGTGGTATGTGTGCGATTAAGACGAATCTAAAAGCGGAAGATTTTAGTTATACGGATTTGACTTCCATTATGTCGAAGATTCGTGCAGTTGTTCCTTTGGGATTCGATCATCAGAATAAAAAGCAGGATCAGGAATTGCTTCCGCAAGGATTCGACTTTGAAGAGATGCCTGTTTTGAAGAATCAGTACGAGGCTTGTTTGAAGCAGATAGGAACTCTGGGAGGTGGAAATCACTTTATTGAGATTCAAAAAGATACCGCAACGTCTGATGTTTGGGTGATGATTCACTCCGGAAGCCGTAACATTGGTTTGAAGGTTGCCAATCACTATAATAAGATTGCGCAATATTGGAATGAGAAATGGTATTCTGAAATGGTATCGGGACTAGCTTACCTGCCAATGGAGACGCAGATGGCAAAGGATTATTTCCGTGAAATGAATTACTGTGTGGCCTTTGCCTTTGCCAACCGTCAGTTGATGATGACTCGTATTTGTGAAGCCATCCAGGCAGTGAAACCTGAAACGGACTTTGATCCTATGATTAATATTGCCCACAACTATGCAGCTTGGGAGAATCACTTCGATCAGGATGTGATTGTACACCGAAAAGGTGCTACGCGTGCCTATGAGGGCGAGATCGGTATTATCCCCGGATCTATGGGTACCAAGTCTTATATTGTTGAGGGATTGGGTAATCCGGAGAGTTTCAAAAGCTGTTCGCATGGTGCAGGTCGATTAATGGGAAGAAAGGATGCCTGTCGCCGTTTGTCACTGGATGAAGAGAAGGAGAGAATGGATCAGCAAGGTATCATTCACGGACTTCGTTCGCAGAACGAACTGGATGAAGCACCGGGAGCTTATAAAGATATTGCGCAAGTGATAGCGAATGAGCGGGACTTGGTGAAACCGTTGGTGGAGCTGGCTCCAATGGCGGTGATTAAGGGATAATGTCATGCCATGTTTAAAGGAGTATCTAGCGTATGGACATAAAAAAAGGAGCAACGCCTTGCTCCAACCTTTGTTAACCTTAAA
>OJSF01001939.1_pt1 | contig 14333 bp, 10 predicted proteins | sample 1599411 | NCBI WGS metagenome assembly OJSF01 (sample SAMN04168658, study PRJEB22393) | human gut metagenome | biome: human gut microbiome; feature: stool | host: Homo sapiens | collected 2014-03-24 | reverse complement strand
GGTTGCGCCGCGCCTTTCTGAGTCTCGTGCTGCTGTTCGGGGCGCTCGGGGTTTTGATGGTGACCGGCATCACCATTGCGGGGCGGGTTCCCTCGGAGCTCATCCGTATGAACTACGACTCCATCGCCTACGCGCAGGAGATGGTACGGGCCATGAACGGCATCCGGTTCCCCGAGCTGTACCGCGACACCGATACGCTCGGCTGGGAAAAACGGTTTGCCGACACGCTGGAACAGGCTTCCGGCAACATTACCGAAGAGGCCGAGCGGAAGGTCATTACGGATCTTCAAGTCTCATGGGATGCATACCGCCAGACTCCGGACGACGCCAATTACCGGGGCCTGCACGCCCGCATCGACGCCCTGGTTCAGGTCAACGAGCGGGGCATGTTCCTGCGGCTCAGCAAGAACGCCCGGTTCCGCGACATCATGATGGCGGTGACGGCCGCGGCGTTCCTGCTCGGCACGTTTTGGGCCTTTCTCCTTGCGGACAGCGTGGCGGAGCGTCTGGCCCATCCGTTGCGGCGGGTGGCGGAACTGTTCCGCGATCGCCCGCAGCTTGGGCGGAAGCTCCATCTGCCGGACCCGCAGACGCTGGAAGTGCGGCTGTTGTTCGATGAGTTGTCCCGCCTGTGGGATCGCCTCGGGGAACTGGACGAGCTGAACGTGCACAAGCTGGTCGTGGAAAAGCGGAAGCTTGAAGTGATCCTCGAGTCGGTCGAGGACGGGGTCTTGGTGCTGAGCGCCGCAGGGGACGTCATGCTGGTCAGCCACCGTATGCTTTCGCTTCTTGGCTTGGCCAAAGATGATGTGCAGGGCAAGCCGTGGAGGGATTTGTCCACCAGCGCGCCCAACTACATGGCCCTGCGGGACGGACTCCGCGACGACATGCAGGGCAAGCAGGAGATCACCCTGCGCGTCGGCGGTGAGGAGCGCATTTATGCCGGGCGTCGGCGGAGCCTGCTCAGCGGCAAGGGCGCGGTGACGGGGCAGGTGTTTCTCCTGAGCGACGTGACCGAGAAGCGGCGGCGCGACGGGTTGCGTTCGGAGATGATGGACTGGATATCCCACGAATTGAAGACGCCCATGCAGTCCCTTGGTTTGGCGGCGGATCTCATGGCCCGGCGTCCGGGGCTGGATGAGGAGATGTCCATGCTCGTTGAGACGGTGGGGCAGGATGCCGCCCGGCTGCGGACCGTGGCCCGGCAGTTTATGGAAATCGCCCGCATGAGCCCTTCGGCGCTCCAGCTTGTCCCCGATACGGTGGATCTTGTCGAGCGCGTACGCGAGTGGCTGATCCCCTTCCAGTTGGTGGCCCGCGAGTCCGGCGAGCGCCTGCTTCTGAGTATGCCTGAAACCGATATCCCCGTGACCATTGATACTGAGCGGTTTGCGTGGGTGCTGTCGAATCTGGTGTCCAACGCTCTGCGTGTCGGTTCCGTCGGCTCCACGGTGCGGATCGTCATCACGCAGGAAGAGGACGATGCCGTTCTTCGGGTAGAAGACGATGGGCCGGGGATTCCGCCGGAGCTGGAGGCGCGTTTGTTCGAGCCGTTCTCGCACGGACGGACAGCCGGGACGCGTGAAGGGCTGGTCGGGCTTGGTCTGGCGATCACCCGCGATATCGTGGAAGCGCACGGCGGCGTGATCCGCTATGCGCGAAATCCCGGAGGGGGAGCCGTTTTCACCGTATTGCTGCCGTTGGCGAAGTAGAGGAAGGCATTGGGAAGGGATGGAAAACTTTTCTGAAGAAAGAGGGGAATACCCCCACGCTTTTCCCTCACTTCCTCAAAAACATCCCTCCCCTTCCAAAGACTTTTACGCTTATCGAATTTCTGTTCAGGGGGAGGATTTGACGCGGGGGTCTGGTTTTGTAAAAAGACAATAGACCGACAGGTAACAATGAATGGAACGCATTTGAAGGCGGCCCGGTTTTACGGCAATCCCCTTGGGCTACGCCTAACCTGCGTCGAAAGCCGGTATTGCCGGTTTGAGCCGACAGCCTTTTTGCGGTAACGAAAAGCGTACGGTCGGCCCGTTCCCGCATAAGGGAACAGGCTGATGCCCGCATAGGAAAGTCTTGGGAAGGAGAGAGGAGGGGGCTTGGGGGAGGGGAGAGGAAACCTTTCTCCAGAAAGGTTTCCTCTCCCCTCCCCCAATTCATCCTCATAAGGAGTCCCACATGCTGCGAGTTCTGGTGGCGGACGACGATCCGGGGATCGTGAGGACGCTGATGCTTGGCCTGAAAATGATGGGCTGCCAGCCCGTGGGCGTGGAGAGCGCGGAAGCCGCGATCAAGGCGCTGGAAGACAAGAGCGCGGACCTGCTGCTGACGGACATGCGCATGGAAGGCATGTCCGGGGTAGATCTTGTGCGGGATGCACATGCGCGCTGGCCTGAGATGATCTGCGTGGTCATGACCGCCTTCGCCTCGTACGAAAACGCCGTGTCCGCCATCAAGGCCGGGGCCTACGATTATTTGCCGAAACCGTTCACCACCGAACAGTTGGAGCACCTCATCCGCAAGGTGGAGATGCTGGTGGACCTCCAGCGGGAAAACTCGCGCTTGCGGGCCGGGTCCGGTGACTGGTTCGACGGGCTGACTTCACCGAAATGCCAGGCTCTCCAGTCCGTTGTGGAGCGGATCGCGCCGAGCGATGCCACAGTGCTCCTGTCCGGCGAGACGGGATCGGGCAAGACCGAGCTGGCTCGGTCCATCCATAGAAGATCGGCACGTGCGGACAAGCCGTTTGTGGAAGTAACCTGCACGGCGATCGCGGAAAACCTTTTCGAATCCGAAGTGTTTGGGCACGTGCGGGGGGCTTTTACCGGAGCGGTGCGCGATAAGGCGGGCAAATTCGAGCTGGCGGACGGCGGCACCCTGTTCCTTGACGAAATCGGGGAACTGTCGGCTACGGCGCAGTCCAAGCTGCTGCGTTTCCTTGAAGATAAGGTCATCGAACGGGTTGGGGACAATAAGCCCATCCGGCTGGATGTGCGCATCATTGCCGCGACGAACCGGGATCTTGCCGCTATGATGAAGTCCGGGACGTTCCGCGAAGATCTGTACTACAGGCTGAACGTATTCGAGTGTACGGTTCCGCCGCTGCGGGAACGGCCCGAGGACATCGAGCCCCTCGCCGCAAAGCTGCTGCGCTCCGCTTCCGCCAAGTACGGCACGCCGCCCACCCTGTCGCAGGCCGCACGCCAGGCGCTGCTGCGGTACGGTTGGCCAGGCAACGTCCGGGAACTGCGGAACGTCATGGAACGGGTCGCGCTGCTCGCCGCCGGGCGTGAAGTGACGCTGGCGGATTTGCCGCCCGCGCTGAGCGCCGGGGAAGGGGTGCTGTCCGGTCCGGATGAGGAGCCGCATATCCTGACCCTGCGTGAGCTGGAAGCGGAACACATCCGGCGAGTGCTCGGGCTCGGCGTCAGCATGGAACGGGCCGCCGAACTGCTCGGAATCAACACGGTGACGCTCTGGCGCAAACGTAAGGAACTCGGAGCCTAACGGGCTTCCTTTTTTGGACGGAAGGCCGTACGAAGGAGGCATCTTCCCGGCCCGGCGTCGCAAGCGGGGAAGAGAAGGCCGGAAGGGAGGTTTATATGGGGTTTATCGCCGGGGACAGCGTGTTGGATGCCGCGTACGGGTACGGCATGGTCTGCGATGTGATCAGGAATCCTGACGAAACGTATCCCGTGATCTGCCGGTTCTGGCAGAATGGGCGGCCTGTGGAAATTTCGTATACGCGGGACGGGTTCAACGACGTTTCCGATATGATCCCTTCGCTTGTCCATGCGGGAACCGGTGCCGCGAAAGGGAAGCCCGTGCGCTTGTCCTTTGAGGATTTCGACGAGGAATACAGGGAACTGTTCGGCGGCGCCGGGCAGAAGAAACCTTGAGCGGATGCTTCAGAGTTCGGCGCTTCATGAAATGATGAAAAGGATGCCCTTTCGGTTCACCGGGAGGGCTTTTTTATGGACTTGCAGATGGTTGGGGAAGGGCAGGGGGCTCTCATGGGGAGCGGCTGGATGTTGAAGGGCAATGGCGGAGAGTTCCTGAGCTGTTTATCCCGGCTGAACTGGGATATCGGGAGCAAAACAAGGCGATTGCTTGTGTAAAAAAAGATTTTATCAAAAACAATTCCTATTACTATTGACTTCATGCATGATTTGTTCAAAAATCCGCAAACAGGAATAGAGGAAGCGTTCGCATTATCGTTTTATAACAAGAGAGGGCAAGATGAGAACCCGTTCCGCTTTGCTGGTGGCCAGCTGCGTTTTGGCCGCTTCCGTCGTGACAGGAGGAGCGTTGAACGAGAGCGTTGGCGCCGACAAGGGGATTCCCCCGACCCACCCTCAGCTGACGAAGTTTTCCAAGGTTTCCGACATAGTGATGGACAAGTGCATGGCTTGCCATTCACGGAATTATGATTTGCCGTTCTATGCTAAAATTCCGGGGATCAAGGAAATCATCGAAAAGGATTTCAACGACGGCCTTCGGGCGATGGACTTGAATCTGGAACTGGTCGAAGCCGCGAAGGATAAGCCGATCGGCGAAGCGACGCTTGCCAAGATGGAATGGGTTATCGTCAATGAAACCATGCCGCCCGCGAAGTTTACCGCCGTGCACTGGGGCAGCCGTGTGTCGTCTGAAGACAGGGCCGCCATCATCGATTGGGTGAAGGCCTCGCGTGCCGCCCACTATGCCACCGGGCTGGCGGCTCCGCGTCATGCCGATGAACCGCTGCAGCCGCTGCCGGACGCGCTCCCCGTCAATGCCGCCAAGGTGGCGCTCGGTGAAAAGCTGTTCGTCGACAAGCGGTTGTCCGGAGACAATACCGTCGCCTGCGTAACCTGTCATGATTTTTCGAAGGCCGGTACGGACAACAAGCGCTTCGCGGAAGGTATCCGCGGGCAGTTCGGCGACATCAACGCGCCGACCATGTTCAACGCCGCGTTCAACACCAAGCAGTTCTGGAACGGACGGGCCGCGGACCTTCAGGAGCAGGCCGGCGGGCCTCCCATGAACCCCATTGAGATGGGCAGCAAGGACTGGGATGAAATCTGCGCCAAGCTCGCGCAGGACCCCGAACTGACCGCCGCCTTTACTGCAGTCTATCCCGACGGCTGGAACGGCAAGAACGTTACCGATGCCATTGCCGAATATGAAAAGACGCTCATCACGCCGAACAGCCGCTTTGACAAGTGGCTGAAGGGGGACGACAAGGCGTTGACCGCGCAGGAAATCGAAGGCTATCAACGCTTCAAGATGTACCGCTGCTCAAGCTGTCACGTCGGCAAGTCCGTGGGCGGGCAGTCCTTCGAATATATGGATCTCAAGAAGGCGTACTTTGAGGATCGCGGCAACCCGCTCGGCTCCGACGAAGGGCTCAAGGGTTTTACCGGCAAGGCTGAAGATCTGCACCGCTTCAAGGTCCCGAACCTGCGCAACGTCGAACTGACGGCTCCGTATCTTCATGACGGCACCGTAACGACGCTGGACGAGGCCGTACGCATCATGGGCGTGTATCTCTCCGGCATGGACATCCCCAAGGGCGATCGAGATCTCATCGTTGGGTTCCTGCGGACTCTGACGGGTGAATGGAACGGTAAGCCGCTGGCAGGGGAAGCCGTAAAGAACTAGTTGTCCGTAAACGAATAAAGGGCGGCATCGGAAATCCCGGTGCCGCTTTTTTTGATCCTGTCAAAACACTGGGGAAGCTCCATTTCTGGAGCATTTCTTTTGAGAGTGGAGAAAGAAGCCTCAGCGCCGGCACTAAGATTGCGCAAGGGAAATAAGGGATCGTGTAACAACTTTACAGAATGGATACCCTCCGGATTGTTTTCGGGAAAATATGTTCCCGCCGTTCGTTGCAATGCGGATCTTCTTGAATGCATTGGAGATACTTTGGGGAACAAGATGTTCGGGTCCCGCATTATGGTACGGAATAAGATGAAAAAACGATTCTTGTGCACGCGGGGTGGTGCGTGGAAAGCCAAACAGGGGAAAAGCGGCTTTTGAAGAAGTTATTGCCGTTTCAGAAGAAGATTTGTATCCGTAATGCTGCTTTTTGTATGAAACCGGACAAACGTTTCCGCGACTCTAAAAGTAAGATTGCGCAACAGGTTTTCTGGCTTGGACAACTTCTGATAAACGGAATGTCGGCCTCTTGCTCCGCACTCTATTTTTTATTGCAATCAGGCAAAAAATATCTCCCTATGGCCTGACGGTCTATACAAGTCGATAAAAGTCGATTACATTGCTAGGCAATCTACTCGGAGGTGAATGCATGATAAGTGACGCCGAACTGCTGAAGTTGGTTATGGAAAGATATCCCGAACAGCCTACTCCGTTTATCATCGAACAATTTACCGTTCTCAAGGCCGGGCTTATTCAGGCCAATAATAAGCTGGCCGCAATGGATATGGAAGAACCTGTCTGCGAACAAGTGATCATCGAAGAACCCATGCCGGAAGCTGCTGAGGCCGCCCCTAGCGCCGCGCCGAAGAAGAAGTTCACCAAGCGCAGCCTTGTTGTCCGCCCTGAAGAAGCCATTGGGGACGATGTTGTTCAGTGTTGCCTCTGCGGCCGGGGATTTCAGAATCTGACGGCGAAGCACCTTCTGTCCCACGGGATTTCCGTGGATGAATACAAGAAGCTGTGCGGATACGTACCGGAGCAGAAGCTTATCTGCAAAAATCTGCTGGAAAAACTGCAGGAAAACGTGCAGAAGGCCCAGCGGTCCAGAGAGCAGAAGCTGTCTGGCGAACACCTGAAATAAGTGAAGGCGGGGCATCCGGTTCGGATGCCCCGTTTCGTGGCGTATGTTTGGGTGGGGAGGCCGGAAAGAGGGGTGGACCTTCCGCCGTCGGGAGTGGTATTGCACTTGTACGGGCCGCTCCCTTGCGGGATGCCCGTTTGGTTTGTGTGCCGTTCGTTGCCCCTGACTTCAACAAACGATTTTTCTGATGCTGGAAACACTGTCCCCGCAAGAGGCCATGACGCTCTTCCGCAATGGCGGCGCCTTTTTTGTGGATGTCCGTACTGAAAAGGAATTTCTCAAACGGGCGATTCCCGGTTGCCCGCTTGTTCCCCTCGACAAACTGGAACGTGAGGGCGGGCTGGACAGCCGTTTTTCCGGCAGGCCGGTCGTCTTTTTTTGCCGCTCGGGAAGCAGGACGCAGAATAAGGCCGAGCTCCTGGAAAGAAGCGCCTCGGGCAAGGCATATCAGCTTGGGGGCGGGATTCTCGCCTGGGAACAGGCGGGATTTCCGGTTTGGAGCATACGCGAGCTGCTGCCCTGTTTTGCGCAGGAACCGGCTTTTATCTCCGGGGTTCTTGCCTGACTCCTGTATTTTATCTGAGCCTTGCCCCTTCCGCCCTCCTTTTTCTATTGGAACGGGGGGCTTTTTTATGCCTTTCCTCCGTGGAAATAGCCCAAAAAGGCTGGCAGCGCTTGACCGAAAACAGGAAATGTTCTCAAATGTCGGCAGGGGCCGAGAGTGCCGCCCGCTTCATGTTGCTCCTCTTCCGGCGTTTGTCATGGTGAGTGTAATATGTTGTTACTATGGATTATTGTTTGAAAAGAGTGAGTCCATCGCATCCACAAGAAAATCCGGAAGTTCATGAGTACGGGGTTGGAGCACGGTTTCGGCATCCGGTGGGAGTGGCTGCAATGAGCGTACTGGTGGAGAGGATTCTTCCCACCGCATAGAGAGGGCAATGAGTATGGCGGAATGCAAGCAAGCCGTGTTGGTTGAGAAAGAAACGGCGCACCGGGATTGCCTCACGGGATGCTACGATAGGATGACGATTCGGCATCTGGTAGATCTGTGTTTTTTGAAAAGCGACGTGCGCCAGTCCCATGCGATGTTTGTTATTGATGTGGATAACTTTAAAAGGGTCAACGATACGTGGGGGCGGGAGTTCGGGGACATTGTGCTGAACGATGTCGCGGCTGTCCTGCGGCGGATATTCCGGCGTTCGGACTATATCGGCAGGATCGGTGACGATGAATTTCTTGTCCTGCTCCGGGATGTGGAGCCGGAACGCCTGTCGGAGAAAAAGGCGCAGGAATTTTATACGGCCCTCGGCACGCTGTTTTCCGCCCGTGGCGATGAGCGCTATAAACCGACGTGTAGTGTCGGCATAGCCCGATATCCAATGGACGGGACTCTCTTCGAGACCGTGTTTCAGAGTGCCGACGCCGCACTGCATGAGGCCAAGCGGCTTGGGCTGAACCGGGTGGCCTTTGCTCCCGGCTGTGAGGGAAGGAAGCGTTAGGAGGCGGAGAGGAAGGGGCCAAGGAGCCTTTCATCCCATTCTGTCTGGTGGACATTGCCCCCAGACTCCTTTCTCGCAGCAATCCCCAATCGTTGAAAGGCCGTGAGCCGGGGAGGTTCCGGCTATAGGCAAGATGAAAAAACGCCCGGTTCTTCGTTACGGAAGAGCCGGGCGGCTGTTTTATAGGGGGATGCGCGGAGGGAAGCTGTGGTGCCGCCTCCAAAAGCGGGGGGGATGGATGTTACCCCTTGGAAACGACGATACCCTGTTTGGCGGCCCAAAGGTTGACGTCCTCCTTACGGATGGCGGCGGCCATCATGCCGGGGAACAGGTCTGGAGTACAGGCGAAGGACGGGATGCCGAGGCCGGCGAGTTTGGCGGCGAGGGCCTTGTCGTAGAATGGCGTGCCTTCATTGCTCAGGGCGAGAAGGGTGATGACCTGTACGCCGGACTGTACAAGCTCGTTGGCGCGTTGGAGCAGGTTCTTTTCCACGCCGCCTTCGTAGAGGTCGGAAATGAGCACAAGGATGGTGTTGCGCGGATCGCGGATCAACGACTGGCAGTAGCCCACCGCGCGGTTGATGTCCGTGCCGCCGCCGAGCTGGACGCCGAACAGGAGATCGACGGGATCGTCAAGCTGCTCGGTCATGTCCACCACGGCGGTGTCGAACACGACGAGATGGGTTTTCACGGCGGGCATGGAGGCCATGACCGCGCCGAAGATGCTGGAGTAGACGACCGACGACGCCATCGAGCCGCTCTGGTCGATGCAGAGGATGATTTCCCGCTGGACGCGCTGCGATTTGCGGCCATAGCCGATCAGCGTTTCCGGAACGATGGTTTTGTATTCCTGTTGCCAATGTTTGAGGTTCGCCCGGATCGTACGGTTCCAGTCGATCTCGGCATGGCGGGGACGCCGGTTGCGCACAGCCCGGTTCAGCGCGCCGCTGACCGCCGTGCGCATGGGCTCCTCAAGCTGCTTCATGAGCGCGTCCACAACCTTGCGGACGACCAGGCGGGCCGTTTCCTTGGTCTTTTCGGGGATGATGCCCCGCAGCGACATGAGCGTGGACACGAGGTTCACGTCGGGCTGCACGCTTTCGAGCATTTCCGGCTGGAGCAGCATACTGTGCAGGTTGAGGCGCTCGAAGGCGTCCTTTTGCATGACTTGCACCACTGAAGACGGGAAAAAACGTCGGATGTCCCCGAGCCAGCGGGCCACGCGCGGCGACGAGGCTCCGCTGCCGCCCCGCAGGCTGTGCCTGCTGTCCGCTTCGTACAGCGCCGCCAGCGCTTCGTCCATCTGCCGGTCTTCGGGGCTCAGCCCGGCAAGGCCGCAGCTCGCCTGAGCCTCTTCGCCGAGCACCAGCCGCCAACGCCGCAAGCGTTCCCCTTCAGCCGTATCCATCATCAACTCCTGCTCGCCCCTTGGAGCCGCCGTAAGCCCGGCGTCATCCGTTGAGCGTGTTAGCCTTTGAATCATTTTGATTTTATGTCCTATGACATTCCATGTCTTTGGGGAAGCGTCATTCGGAAGCCAACGCCCTCCATCCGTTTATGCCTGTGCCGTGAGGCCGAGCACGCGCCGCAGCAACGGGACGGGCAGGGCCGCGCGTTCCGCATCCCAACGGGTTTCGGCCTGTTTCTGCATCGGCTTCCCGGCGGCTCGTTTGGCGCGTTCGCCGAGCTGCCGGCGCTCGGGAGCGGAAAAGCCCGAGAATGTCCGGCGCAGCATGGGAAGGATGTTGGTAAAATGCGTATCGTTCAGGCCGTCCAGCCAGTTGGCGAGCACACCCCACAGGGCGTCGTCGTGCAGCAGCACCAGCGCGCTTTGGTTCAGGAACCCTTCGATCCATGCGGAGGCCGAGGCGGGCGCGGCCGCCGCCGACAGGGAAAGGCTCATCAGCCGGGCGGCTTCTTCCACAGGGAGGCGCTGCTCGTCGAACAGCAGGCGGACGGCCATGCCCCGCAGCAGCTCGTGGACCATCCCGTCGCGCAGGGCCGTCTGGTGCAGGGCGGACAGCCAGCTTTCCCAAAGCCCTTCGTTTCCAAGGAGCCGTATCGCGTTGTGCGCCGCGATGATGCGGGCACGCATGGCGGCGGCGCTTTCGTCGTCCAGCGAGGTGCAGGCCCCCGGCAGCCCGATGGATGCACGGGGGATCAAGCCTTCAAGGACGCGGGCGACCATCCCGGCGTCAGTTTGGCGCACGTTGCCGTAGCGGGCGATGGCCGCCTATGGCGGGATGGCTTCCAGCAGCTGGCCGACGTCGTTGGCTGTGGCGGCCTTTTCTTCCAGCATACGGGTGGCGTGCCCCACGGCGTCCGGCAGATCGGCGAACAGGATGTCGTTCACCAGTTCCGCCAATCGGAGCAAGTCCGCTTCACCGGACAGCTCCACGGCCTTCGCGGTGGCGGCTTCAAAGATGGTGTTTCCCCAGCGGCTGGCGGCGATCACCGCAATGGAGAGCTCGGGCGCCCATTGCATCTCCCAAAGTTCATGGAACGTCCCTTTGGCGTTCCGGCTGCCTCCCGGCGTGGCCCAGCCGATTTCCAACAGCCGCAGGCGGTGCAGGAGGTGGCTGCGCGCCAGATCGTTGGCTTGGCGTAGATCGAGATCCAATACCTTCCGCGCGGCTTCGGGCTTCAGGCGCAGGCTTTTCTGCTGCTGTTCCAGATCCCGCTGGAGCGGGACGGTGGGCGCGGTTTCGGGAATCGTCCCCAGTTTGTCGCCCACGATAAGCTGACGCTCGATGAGGCGCAGCGGCGCGGAGTCGCCCATGCAGACCGTGGTTTGCAGCGCTTCGTAAAGCTCCGGCAAGCCGGGGCGGGGGCGCTCGCGCAGGGCGGCCAACGACGTGGCGAGACGCGAGGCTTCGATGATGTGGGCGGACGAGCAGTCCATGTCCTGTTCGCGGAACAGGCGGGCGGCGTGGGTCAGCCAGCCTATGGCCCGATCTCCCTTGCCGCTGCGCCAGAGGTGCTCATACCACGCGGGAGAGGTCACGCCCGCGCCGTAACCGCTCCGGCTGCTCAGATTGGCATAGGTCCACGGCGTCCATGTCGCCGCGACCTTCATTTTGGGCAGGCCCTTGAGCAGGTCGTTGTCCTGCTTGGCTGGCGTTTCCGCTCCAAGCGCGGGCACATGCCACGCGCCGCAGATCACGGCGATACGCTGGAAGCCTTCCTTTTTCGCCTGCCGCAGCGTTTTGCGCATGTACGCTTCGCGCAGGGCTTCCCGCCGCGTCTCCCGTTCGCCGCGTTCGCGTCTGGGCGCTTCGGCCCGCAGCGCGGTCATGGCTTCACGGATGGCGTCGAACAGCTCTAGGCCGTCGATGCGCTCCTCGACCATGTGGTTCCACCACGCCTCGCCGTCGCCGTATCCGGCGGCGCGTCCGAGCCAGTCGAGCGGATCGCCGTAAACGTCCTCCTGAGCAGACGCCTCACCCCCGGCGTTTCCGTCCGTATCGCCCGTATCGCCGCCTTCAGGCTGTTCGGGGGCAAGCGTATTCGTGGCGGTGTTTTCAGGTGCCTGCGCGCCTGAAGCGGGGGCTTCCGTGCCTTCGGCGGCGTCCGTTTTTGTACGTCCTTCCGCGTCTCTCAGCGCTTCCTCCTTAGCCCTGCATTCGTCTTCAAAGGCCTTGTCCAGCCCGAATTGATGGGCGATGGGCAGATCCATGAAGCGCACCGGAAGGGATTGGCCCAAGCCGTACCGCAAGGCCTGCCATTCCGGGGAGAACTCGGCGAAAGGATAGAAGACGGCGCGGCGGGAATCGTCGGGAGCGTACACGAGCAAGGCCACCGGAGGGCACATCCCCGATTCGAGCACGAACGGCAGCACGGATTCCCCATCCGGCGGCCCTTCGATCAACAGGCAGTCGGGCTGCATTGCTTCCAGAGCCCGCAACAGGCTGCGGGCGCACCCCGGCCCGTGGTGGCGGATGCCGAAAAGTCGAACGGTCTGATCAGGCATGGCGAAGCCTTTTGTAAACTGTTGGGGAAGAGTGCCCGCCGAAGGAAGGGGGCTTTCCAGAAAGCCTTTTTCCCCGAATCGACATGCGGGCGTGCGCCCTTCTTCTTGCAACAACTGTGGGGCGGCGTTTGCTCCGTTTGCCCCCAGATGGGTGCACCCTGAGAAACCGGGCATACGGAAACCCTGTTTTCCGGCGGCATACGCATGGCTGAAACGGAAACGGCGCGGACATGGGCCGATTTTCCACCCCCACCGTGCCCCACCAGCTCCCTTTGCGCCGCCTCCCCACCGGCCGGAGTTTTTGCGGGTAGGGGGTACGGGGGAGGGAGCTTTCTACAAAAAGCACCCTCCCCGATTCCTTCCCTAATCCACTTCGCGGCAGGCGCGATAGAGATCCTTCCAGTCGGAGCGTTCCTTGACCACTGTTTCGAGGTACTCGCGCCAGACGAGATCGTCCTGCACGGGATCCTTGACCACCGCGCCCACGAGGCTCGCGGCGACGTCGCGGGCGTGCAGCACGCCGTCCCCGAAGTGCGCGGCAAGCGCCATGCCGCTGTTGAGCACGGAGATGGCCTCCGCCGTGCTCATCGTGCCGGTGGGCGACTTGAGCTTGGTCTTGCCGTCTTCGGTCTGCCCGTTTCGCAGCTCGCGGAAGATCTGCACCACGCGGCGCACTTCATGCATCGCCGGGGGCTCGGCGGGAAGCTCCAGCGCGCGGCCCAGTTCGGAGACGCGCTTGGACACGATGCTGATTTCCTCTTCCTCCGTGGCGGGCACGGGCAGGATGACCGTGTTGAAGCGCCGTTTGAGCGCGGAGGACAGTTCGTTGACGCCCTTGTCGCGGTTGTTCGCCGTGGCGATGAGGTTGAAGCCGCGCACGGCCTGCACTTCGTCGTTGAGCTCGGGGATGGGGAGGGTCTTTTCGGACAGGATGGTGATCAGCGTATCCTGCACGTCGGCGGGGATGCGGGTCAGTTCCTCCACGCGGGCGATGCGGCCCTCGGACATGGCGCGCATGAGCGGGCTTTCGACCAGCGCGGCGCGGGACGGCCCTTTGGAGAGCAGTTCCGCATAGTTCCAGCCATACCGCATCTGTTCTTCGCTGGTGCCCGCCGTACCTTGGATGATGCGCGTGGAGTCGCCGCTGATGGCCGCCGCCAAATGCTCGGACACCCACGATTTCGCCGTTCCCGGAACCCCGTACAGCAGGAGCGCCCGATCCGTCGCCAGCGTAGCGACCGCCGTTTCGATGATGCGGCGGTTCCCGATATACTTGGCGGACACCGTAAAGCCGTTGTCCAGTTCGCCGCCGAGCAGATAGGTGCAGACGGCCCACGGGGAAAGCTCCCAGTTGGCGGGACGCTGGCGGGCGTCGGATTTTTTGAGTTCTTCCAGTTCCTCGGCGAACTGTTGTTCGGCGTGGTGCCGCAGCTTGTTTTCGTTGGTAGCCGTGCTCATGGTTTTCTCTCAGGCAAAGTATTGGTGAAGGGCCTTGCGGGTCCTTATGGCCGTGGTCAGAAAGTCGTACCCGGATCGGCAGAAGGGGGCCCCGTTTTCTCCGTGGGGCCAGCCCTCAAGCAGATCATCCAGCAAGGAAACCGGGATCAGCCAAAAGGTGGCCTCGATGATGTGCCCCAGCGCGATGGAGGTCTGGTAACTTATTTGGCCGATGCCGTCGGAATGGTCCGCCCAGAAGCGGATCCGCCGGACGAGGGAGTGTCCGCCTTCAAGGGAAAAGGTTGCATCCCCCTCCCATTCGGATGCGGCGAAACGTCCGAACTGCATCACCTGTTTATAGTGTTGCTGTGCGAACGTGGCCCCGCCGCCCGCGGAGCCGGGGCAGGGGAAGCGTTCAAGAAGGGCCGCCTCACGCTCGGGGGGCGGCAGAAGGCCGATGAATGCGAAGGCGCTGAACCGGCCCTTGCCCACGGAAATCTCAATCTGTTCCTTGAACACATGGGCGAGCAGGGCGGAGGCCCATGCCGCATGGCGCTCACGGCGGGCGGCCTCCAGCCAGCTGCGGAGCAAAGATCGGAAGAGCGTCGTGTAGGGAAAGAGTGTAGATCTCGGTGGTCGC
>OJSF01001889.1_pt1 | contig 14648 bp, 8 predicted proteins | sample 1599411 | NCBI WGS metagenome assembly OJSF01 (sample SAMN04168658, study PRJEB22393) | human gut metagenome | biome: human gut microbiome; feature: stool | host: Homo sapiens | collected 2014-03-24 | reverse complement strand
GATATGTGCCAATCTGACATAAAAGTGTTACCTTTGCTGCGTTTTTTGGCAAAACAGCCAACTTGGCAAAGTTTTTGCAGACAAAATCAATGACATCCGGTCAGCCCGGTATGTTTATTGGCGTTATTTTACCAAGTTAAGATAACGTGTGTGTTAAATAGTAAATAGTAACTAGTAAAATAGTAAATACCAAGATGGATCCGAAAGAAAAAAAAGTGAAGGAAGAAGAACTGAACGTTGAGGAAACTCAAAACCATGCGGAAGAACAACCGCAAAACGAACAAGCGGAGGACGCCACTCCCCTGACTCATGAAGAAGAGTTGGAAAAAGAACTGGAAAAGGCCCAAGAGGAGATTGAAGAGCAGAAGGATAAATACCTGCGCTTGTCTGCCGAATTTGACAACTACCGGAAACGCACCATGAAGGAAAAGGCCGAACTGATTCTGAACGGTGGCGAAAAGAGCCTTAGCAGCATTCTTCCGGTGGTGGACGACTTCGAACGTGCCATCAAAACAATGGAAACGGCAACAGATGTCAATGCCGTAAAAGAAGGAGTAGAACTGATTTACAATAAATTTATGGCTGTCCTGGCACAAAACGGTGTGAAAGTCATCGAAACAAAAGACCAACCACTGGACACTGATTACCATGAAGCCATCGCGGTAATCCCCGCACCGTCGGAAGCACAGAAAGGTAAGATTCTGGACTGTGTGCAAACGGGATATACACTGAACGACAAAGTGCTCCGCCACGCTAAAGTGGTAGTAGGAGAATGAGGAGATTTATGAATTATGATTTATGATTTATGGCTGCGCTATTGGTCTGCAGAGTAAATCATAAATCAGAATTCATAAATCATAAATCTTTTCAATCATAAATCAATAAATGGGCATGGCAGAAAAAAGAGACTATTACGAAATATTGGAGGTGACGAAGACAGCCACAGTAGAAGAAATAAAGAAAGCATACCGTAAGAAAGCAATTCAGTATCACCCCGACAAGAATCCGGGCGACAAGGAGGCTGAAGAGAAATTTAAGGAGGCGGCCGAGGCATACGACGTGTTGAGCAATCCGGAGAAGCGTTCGCGTTACGATCAGTTCGGTCATGCGGGAGTGAGCGGTGCGGCAGGCAATGGCGGTCCGTTCGGTGGTTTCGGTGGCGAGGGAATGTCGATGGATGACATCTTCTCTATGTTTGGCGACATCTTTGGTGGCCGCGGCGGCGGTTTCGGGGGAGGCTTCGGAGGATTCAGCGGATTTGGCGGCGGTGGCGGTTCACAGCAACGCCGGTATCGCGGCAGTGACCTCCGTGTGAAAGTGAAGCTGACATTGAAGGAAATCTCTACCGGAGTAGAAAAGAAATTTAAACTCAAAAAATATGTGCCGTGCGACCAGTGTCATGGCACGGGTGCCGAGGGTGACGGTGGATCGGAGACTTGTCCTACTTGTAAGGGTAGCGGATCGGTGATTCGTAACCAGCAGACCATTCTGGGCACGATGCAGACTCGCGTCACTTGTTCTACGTGTGGCGGCGAGGGAAAGATTATCAAGAATAAATGTAAGAAGTGTGGTGGCGACGGAATCGTTTACGGCGAGGAAGTGGTATCGGTGAATATCCCTGCCGGAGTGGCAGAGGGGATGCAGCTCTCTATGGGCGGCAAAGGAAATGCCGGCAAGCACAACGGTGTGGCAGGCGACTTATTGATCCTCGTTGAGGAAGAACCGCATCAGGACTTGATTCGCGACGAAAATGATTTGATTTATAATCTGTTGCTTAGTTTCCCGACGGCTGCACTGGGCGGTGCTGTGGAAATTCCGACAATCGACGGCAAAGTGAAAGTGAAGATTGATTCGGGTACTCAACCGGGTAAAGTGCTTCGCTTGCGTGGCAAGGGGTTGCCGAATGTAAACGGGTATGGTACGGGAGATTTGCTGGTCAATATCAGTATCTATGTGCCGGAAGCTCTCAACAAGGAGGAAAAGAACACGCTCGAAAAGATGGAAGCTTCAGACAATTTCAAACCTAACACGTCAGTAAAAGAGAAGATTTTCAAGAAATTCAAGAGTTTCTTCGATTAATCTTTTTACTATCATATTATCATATATAAGGTATAAGTGGGCTGCAATCTTTTTTTGTGGCTCACTTTTTTATATGGTATTCTCTAAATAGACTCCCTCTCGCACAATCTTTTCATATAGTTTACCTAAATAAGGCGCGATATAGGGCTATCCTAAAAAAAATGGCATATATTTGTATAACAAACAAATAGATCGGCATAAAATAATTATCAACACTTTAAAATTCAAATTATAAAAAACGAATTTATCAAAGAAACATTATTTAGTCGCTCCATAAAAAAACAATAACTGTTTAACTAAACTATATATTTAAAGAATGGCAGAACCTTTTAAAAACATGTTTAACGAGCAATTTTTCGATCTGTTTACGAAAGATTTGAAACTTGTTATCGACGATTTTGATGCTTGCGAGTTTGTATCTCAAGTGATGGACGATGAATGGGAAGGCAGGGAACTTAAACAACGCTGCATGCACATCACAACGGTGCTAAGAAAGTTTTTACCGGCAGATTACAAAGAGGCGATTGCTAAGATACTTGAATTGTTGGATCATATAAAAAAGACACGGCCTGATTTCTCGGTGATAGACGACACGAAGTTTGGTTTGACTTTAGAGTATGGGGGGATTCTGGATAATTATGTCGAACAATATGGACTGGACGATTACGAAACTTCTGTCAAGGCGATAGAGAAAATCACGCAGTTCACAAGTTGCGAGTTTGTGGCTCATTCTTTTATTATCAAATATCCGGATCAGATGATGAAACAGATGTTGGTTTGGTCGAAACACGAACATTGGGGAGTCAGGCGGCTTGCGTCAGAAGGCTGTCGTCCGCGTCTTCCCTGGGCGATGGCGTTGCCGAACCTGAAAGAGAATCCTGCGCCTATCATTCCTATTCTGGAAAATCTAAAAAATGATCCGGCAAGATTTGTGCGATTGAGCGTTGCCAATAATTTGAATGATATTGCGAAAGATAATCCCGAAATCGTTATTGATTTAGTGAAGAAATGGAAGGGAGAATCGAAAGAGGTGGATTGGATTATTAAACACGGTTGCCGGACGCTCTTAAAACAAGGCAATCCGGAAGTGATGGAGTTGTTTGGCTTCAACTCTACTATCAGCAATATCTGTGTGGAGGATTTCCAAATTTCAAGCCCGGAAGTGAAAGTCGGGGATTCGTTGGAGGTTAGTTTTAAACTGTTGAACAAGAACGATCAAACGACCAAGATACGACTCGAATATGGAATCTATTACCAAAAAGCAAATGGAACGTTGACGAAAAAGGTGCATAAAATCAGCGAGAAAGAATATGCCGGGAACTCGACCACGCGAATCACCCGAAAACATTCTTTCCGGGTGGTTACAACGAGGAAGCTCCATCTCGGACTTCACCAAATTGCTATGATTATCAACGGGAATGAATTTGAAAAATATAGTTTTGAGTTGATTGAATAATAACTGCTGTTAATACCCCGGATTCTGCTTCAACTTTGTATTCATCACCCGTATTTTCTCCGGTATAGGGAACACGGTAGTATATCCGTTTCCCTCATCCGGCAATTGTGGACGGCTACTGTAAGCTCTTGTAAACTTCCCGAAGCGAACCAAATCTTGACGTCTCCAACCTTCCCAAGCCAGTTCCAGTTGACGTTCGGCAAGGATATTCTCTAAAGTGGCAGGACGGGAGGAGGCATTGACGCGGCTACGGACTTCATTCAGTTCTTCATCTCCACTGGCTCCATTGCGCACTTTCGCTTCACTCTTCATCAACAGAGCATCCGCGTAGCGGAACAATACAATGTCATTCTCCATCAACTTACCGTCTTTCGTGGCAGTCGGGTCGACTTCGTACTTCTTCATACGGGCTCCTGCTGTTTGTTCATACGGGGTATCTGTAATATCCAGAGCTACTTTCCAAGGCAGATACTCCAATACGGTGCCATCATCCAGCTTGATGATGTTTCCTTTCAGGTCGCGCACCACTCCCGCAAAATAGCAAATATCAAAGCGGGGATCTTGTTCGGCTGTTTCATAACCGAAGGTTTCGAGGGCTTCAATGGTTGCGCTGGGGCCGTTCTCACCGCTTAGGCCGTACGCCTTGGCATGATTGTAGTGGCGGGAACGGAATAGATATTGCATTTGATTGGTGTACAAGGTTTTATTCATCGGAACGGTAAAAATATTCTCTATCGATGATTCATTAAAAATGGAGAAATTGGTTTCGTATTTTGGTTCCAATTCGTTGTAGCCCAGCGTCTTTAGCTGGTCACAGTAGTAGATGACTGTTTCCCACGCATTGAGTTCGTTGCCGTTCACTGTAAACTTTATGTTTTTTCCGTCCGGACGTTGTCCGTCTGTCCAATCATTGTCCGTATAGACTTCGGAATTCAGAGCCAGTTTAGCCAATAGGAAAGTGACTACCGGACGGGTGATACGGCCATAATAAGGACCGGACTGGTTGCTGTGCGCATCGCTCAACAGAGGAGCCGCTTCCTGCAATTCCTTGAATACAAACTCAAAAACCGTTTTCCGTTCACTCTGGAGAACATCTTTCATTGCCACTGAAGAGGATTGAACCAACGGGATGCGTCCGAACAAATCCATCAGATAATAATAATACATGGCTCGCATGGCCTGCACTTCCGCCCGGTATGCCGGAAGTACAGCATCGGAATGGGTTTCGGCAAACTTGTCTATCCGTTCGAGCGATTTGTTGCTTAGCATGACGACTTTGTAAAGATATTCCCATGTAGCTTGGATAGCGTCATTCTCTACTCCCCAATCGTGCAGGTAAAGTCCTTGCCAAAAGCCGCCATCGTACCAGTCGCCTCCACGGGTGGGGATGATGGCTTCGTCGGAAGTGAAAGTGTTCAGGTCGTAGACTCCCCTACCCGTTCCCTGCAATCCCTGACTGTCGCTATAACCGCCTATGTAAGTATAAAGTGAAGCTACCGCATTGAGATATACTTCCGAGATCGTATTGTAGACATCCTCTTCCGGTAGTTTGTCTTTCGGATTTTCCTGTAAGAACTTATCACAGGAAAATAAGGTCAGACTCGTCACCAGAAAAAATAATAATATTCTTGAAGGGTAGATTATTTGCTTTGAGATCTGCAAAAACTGATTTCTATTTTTCATATATCGTTTCATCCTCTCCTCCTCCATTAAAAGTTAATACTCAATCCTAAGGTGTACGTCCGTGCCAACGGATACCCCCGTTTATCGTCCACGCCCAACGTCGAGTTCACCGTGGAACTGTTAATCATGGGCGAAAGTCCCGAATAACCGGAGATGGTTGCCAGATTGTTGACAGTAAATGCTAAGCGCAGGGAACGGACGTATTTCTTTAGTTTCTGCACCTTCTCAATCGGCACGTTCCAGCCCAGCGTCACATAGTCGAAGTTGACGTAATCTCCCTTTTCCAGCCAATAGTCGGTGGCAGTCTGATCCTTGATGTTCTGTTGCGGAGCTTTCTTCATTACATTGTAGTCGGGGAAGATATTCATGTTCATATAGGTCAGGGAAGTTCCGTTGTAGATTTTATGTCCGAAAGCTCCGTTGATTTGCAAAGACAGGTCGAAACGCTTGTAACGGAAACTGATGTTAGATCCCAGAATCGTTTTGGGTACGGCTTGTCCTGCCACGTAGCGGTCTTCACCATCTTCCAGACTGACGCCTCCGCCATTCAGGTCGGCAATGCCATAGGTATATCCACCGTTTCCGTCGGACTCCAGTCCGGTGCTGTGAGGGAGATAGAACACGCCCAACGGTTGCCCCACCATCTGATAAACGATGTGGTTGTAGCCGCCGTGGAAGCCGGCTCCATCAAGGCTGGCAAGACTTTTATATTCGGAAGCGGAAAGCATTTCGCCGTTATACATACCGCTCAATGAAAGCAGTTTGTTGCGCTGAAAGGTGATGTTGGCATTGATATTCAGTTCCATGTCCTTCGTTTTCAAAGGGGTGATACCGATGGCGATTTCCGTACCCCAGTTGCGCATGGAGCCGATATTGGCAAGCAAGGTGTTATAGGTGAAAGGGGGCACGCTTACGTTGTAAAGGTAAAGCATATCCGTGGTGCGGGAGTTGTAATAGTTGGCGGAAAGCAACAGGCGGTTGCCGAATAAAGCGATGTCGAAACCGGTATTAAAGGTATGTTTCACTTCCCATTTCAGATCGGGATTCGTATTCCGGAGATCTCCCAAAGATACAATGGCGGAGTTTCCGACGGGGACGACACCGTTCGGCTTGACAAGATTCAGTGTTGTGTATGAGTCAATCCCGCTTTGGTTACCTGCCAGACCGTAACCGATACGGAATTTCAGATTGTCTATCACGGGGAATTGCTTCATAAATTCTTCTTCACTAATCACCCATGCCGCGGATGCAGAGGGGAAAAAGCCCCATTTATGGTTGGCTCCGAATTTGGAGGAAGCATCTGTACGGGCGTTCAACGTCAGTACGTAGCGGTCGGCGTATGTATAATTGAAGCGTCCCATGAAAGATGCCAGGCGCGGTTGCTCGTAGTAGGAATTAGTGCCTTCCCACAAACGGAGCGCTCCTGCCTGAAGGTTATTATACCCGAACTTATCGGTACTGAAATTGCTGACTGTGGTATAATAGCCGGTATAAGTCTCTTTCTGAAGTTCGGCAAGTGCCAGTACGTCAAAGAAATGCTTTTTCCAGTTTTTCTTATAGGTCAGCATCATGTTTCCCAATAAAGATTCGCGCTTTTTGGTTCCTTTGTATGCCTGACCGTTCGCCCAGACGGAAGTGGGGAGGTATTGCGAATTTTCTACGATATTGTAAGTATAAGCTCCGAACAGGCTTAGTTTCAGTCCTTCCATCAGATTGAAAGTGAGACGGGCGTGCGTACTGATGTGCGAAGTGGCATCATCGTCCTGCACTTCCATCCATGCCAATGGATTGGTGATTTGGCTGGCAGTCGTTATTCCGTCCCAGGAATTGGTGACGGGGTCTTTATGGTTGGGATAGGTGGGGTTGAATGTGGCTGCCGAATAGAACGTTTTCTGATAATCCACCAGATTATGATTCTTCTGAATGGAACCGAACATTCCCAGCTCGCAGTTCAGGAAGCCGTCGAACATTTTCTGATTCATGTTCATATTCGAAGTGAAGTTTTTCATGTCTTCATTCAGAATCACTCCCTGACGATCCATGAAACCAAGAGAAACGCGATAGCTGGACTCACTGGAACCGCCATAAAAGGCGATGTGATGGTTTTGTTGTAGTCCTGTCTGTTCAATCTCTTTCTGAAAATCGGTGTTGTTTCCTTTGTCCAGAATGGAAATCCCGCGTTCCGAGGCAACACGGCGGTACTCATCGCCGGACAGCATTTTCAGATTCTTGTAGACGGTGGAAACTCCGAAGCTACCGTTGTAGGCTACCTGTGTTCTGCCGCTCATTCCTTTTTTAGTGATGACTTCAATCACACCGGAAGCTCCTCGTGAACCGTATTGTGCGGTTTCGGAAGCGTCTTTCAGAATGGTGAAGCTCTCAATATCCGTAGGATAAATGGAGGTGAGCATACTCAAGTCGCCAAATACTCCGTCGACGATTATCAAAGGGTCATTGCCACTGGTCAGTGAGGTGGTTCCCCGCAGGCGTACCGCATCCAAGGCTGCCGGACCGTTTGATCCGCGTTGGACGGTCAAGCCCGGCACACGTCCGCGGATTGCTTCCAAAGGGTTCGTTATCTGGTCTTTATTCATCTGTGTCTCCGTAATCTTCTCTACGGAACCGGAGAGGGTTTTCAAACTTCCGGTGGCATATCCAACAGTTATCAATGAGTCTATGGGCGTGGTAACGGGTATCTCCTGAGCGAATATACCATTAGACGAAGCCGACAAAAGAAGAGTGAGCAATGTTAGTTTACCGTGTCGTCGTATCATAATTGTTAGTTTTTAAGGTAATACTATAAATATAACAAAAAAAGAAGGAATCTGGTTGAGTGGATTCCTTCTTTTTTTATTTTTGGGACACGGAGTACCTCATGGTTATTTCACGGATTATTTCACGATTATCTCATCTGTGAATATCCAGCCTCCGAACTCTTTTCCGGCTTGAGCCTGATAGCGAATGTATCTTCCTGTCGCATTCCCCTTCCATGAGATGTCCGTAAACTGGATAGGAATTTCTTTGGTGACTTCAAAAGTCCGGTGTTCCAATTCCGTAAAGTTGATTCCATCGTCAGAGACAGAGATTGTGACAGACTCAGGCAAAAACACCTCCGCACCCGTCACTTGCATGAAAGCAGCAGTAACGGAATGAATGGGAGTAACAGTTTCCATATCGATTGTCACATCCAACCGGTCACCGTCAATAAATCCCTGCCAACAACCGTCTCCATACGTCCAATCGCCACGTATGCCGTCCGTTAGAGCGGTATTGCCCTGTGCCGGATAATGGGGACTATACGACGAATTATATATTACCTTCTTACCCAATGCCAGATGAACAACGGGTTGTACGGATTCCGGACGACTGCCGATCTCATTCTTCAAATCGAAAGGATGATACCCCTTTGCCTGTAACTCTCTCACCGCTTTCAAGGCGCGGGCATGGAAATCCGGCCATGACTTACGCTCGGGAGCAGACCAAGCCACTTCCGCCAATGCGAGGATACGGGGATACATCATATATTCAACCTGTTCGGGAGTGGGAATATATTCCACCCATAAGTTACCCTGCACACCGTAAACAAGTTTAGCCTGTTCTGTAGTCAGGGAAACGGAAACCGGATCGTACGAATACACTTTCTTCAATGGCAGGTATCCGCCGATAGCTTCCGGCTGTGAATAGGGTGCATCCTGATAACTGTCCAGATAACAATAAGCGCCGGGTGTCATGACTGCCCGATGACCGGAGGTTACGGCAGCGATCCCACCTTCTTCTCCACGCCAGGACATAACAGTAGCATTGGGAGCTATACCTCCTTGCAATATCTCGTCCCATCCCAGCAAATGACGACCGTGAGCATTGAGGAACTTCTCAATGCGGTGTATCAGGTAACTTTGCAGTTCATCTACATTGGCAAGATGCTCATCCTTCATTCTCTTTTGACACTTCGGGCACGTTTTCCATGCCGACTTGCCAGCCTCATCACCACCGATATGGATATATTCTGACGGAAAAAGTTCCATGACTTCGGTCAGCACATTTTCGAGAAAGGCAAAGGTTTCTTCATTACCGACACAGAAGTCCGAATTCTTGTACGGCTCGCCCGAACAGGACAGTTGCGGATAAGCAGCCAGCACTTCTTCCGAATGGGAAGGCATTTCTATTTCAGGGATGACCGTCATGTAATGCTGACGGGCATATTCAAGTATTTCACAAATGTCTTTCTGAGTATAATAACCACCGGAAGCTCCAGGTTCATCGAAGCGAACGTATCCGCGTCCACCGTTCCACCATTTCTTCCAGTTCGGCTCCGTACGCCAAGCGGCAAAGTCAGTGAGCAAAGGGTATTTCCTTATCTCAATGCGCCAGCCTGCCGCATCAGTCAGATGCAGATGAAGCCGGTTTATTTTATAAAAAGCCAATGCGTCTATCTGCTTCTTCACAAATTCTTTGGAGAAGAAATGGCGGGAAACATCGAGCATAAAACCACGATAAGCAAAACGAGGAGTATCCTCTATTTCAACGGATGCGACGGAATAGCCCGTGCCCGAAGGGGTAAGCAACTGTAACAGTGTCTGCATTCCGTAAAATAATCCGGCTCCGGAAGTTGAACGGATAATGATTCGTCGGGGAGTGACGGACAGTGTGTAACTTTCCGGAGAGGGCAACCGCTCATTCTTTCCGGTTATCAGCAGTGAAAGTACTTGGCGTACGTCCTTTTTCGAACCTTTCTTCAACGAAACAGGAAGTGCTTGCAGACAGTTCTCCCAAAGCCTCGCTTCTTCCCCCTCTAAGTTTGTATAAAGTTTTGTCTTTTCTGATAGAAAAAAGTAGTCCGCACCCCGCTCCATTTTCAATGGAACAGGAATTACGGACTGTGCTTTGATGGGATGCACCGCAAGGCACATCCCTAATATCCATAAGAAAAGACAAACTTTAGCGTATCTATTTCTTATATTCATTAATCAATACTGATTTCGTCTACAAACAAGAAACTGTTTTTACCTTTTCCACCATGCCATGCCGGCATTGATTTCTCCGGTGATGCAATAACTCTTACATACTGCGTTTTCACCGGAGTAAAGGTCAACTTATGATCATAGACACCGTCTTTATCATCTTCTTTCATTTCCGGATATTCTTCGGAAGCAACTTTAGTAAAGTTCTTTCCGTCATCCGAAACTTCTACGGCCACAGTTCTCGCATCGAATACCCAATCGCCTTTGGCCACACAAGTAGAGATGGACACGCTTGAAATCTCTACGGGTTGTTGGAGATCAATCGTCATATCCATGTCATTCCCGTTGAAAGCAATCCAACGGCCGGATTTGTAACTACTGTTTCCTTTCAGACCGTCTATCAATGTAGCAGCTCCCTTGAACATGTATTGTTCATTGATTTTCTGATTGGCAACAATCGGCTTCATGCTGGATTTGCTGAAATCAATTTTCTCGGTAAGCACCTTGCTGTCTCCTAAAGGACGAATAGCTTTGGCAGACAAAGTTGCATTTTCCTTGACTTTCAACACGCCTTCATACAAAGGAGAAGCAACGGTAGGTTCCGTACCGTCCAAAGTATAATGAATAGGGGACTTATCAATAGTAGATAACATAATATCCAATGTTCCTTCTGTCGGATTCGGTTCAAATTGGACCTGCACTTCAAAGACGTGTTTAGCATAATTATATCCTTCGGCTTCATACCATTTGATTAACTGAGGAAGCCGAGACAGGAAGTCTGCATAATTCTTCTTATCGGGATTCGTCCACTGAACTTCACACAAAGCAGCCCAACGGGGCAATACCATATATTGCGCATGCGGGAATGTAGCGATATATTCGGTCCAAAGATTAGCTTGTACCCCTTTTATACATTGCTGTTCCTCCGGAGTAAGAGAAGCTGGCATAGGCTCGTAGCTGTATACTCTTTCCATCGGCAGATAACCTCCGATACCGAAAGGTTCATTTTCGATATCTTTAGACTGATAGTAGTCGAAATATAAATAAGTATTCGGAGTCATGATGACATCGTGTTTCTGCTTGGCGGCTTCAATACCTCCTTTTTCGCCGCGCCATGACATCACAGTGGCATTCGGAGCAAGTCCGCCTTCAAGGATTTCATCCCAACCGATAATCTGGCGTCCGTGAGCATTGAGGAATTTCTCGATATGATTGATAATGAAACTCTGCAAACGTTCTTCTTTAGAGTGTTCCTTATCCGATTTCAAGCCCAACGCCTTGGCACGTGCCTGGCACTTCGGACATTGTTCCCATCTTACTTTCGGACATTCGTCACCACCCACATGGATATATTCCGACGGGAAGATTTCAATCAATTCTCCATATACATCCTCGAGGAATTTCAATACCTGATCATTTCCGGCACAAAGCACGTCTTCGGATACTCCCCACTGTCTCCATACTTCGTACGGACCACCGGTACAACCCAGTTCAGGGTAAGCAGCAAGGGCAGCTTGCATATGTCCCGGAAGATCTATTTCAGGAACAACGGTTATGTAACGTTCTGCAGCATATTCTACAATTTCTTTTGCCTGTTTCTGCGTATAAAATCCACCGTAAGGTTTACCGTCATACTCACCGGAGTTGCGTCCGATGACGGTTTCCGTTCTATTGGAACCGATTTCTGTCAGCTTCGGGTATTTCTTGATTTCCAGACGCCACCCCTGGTCGTCCGTGATATGCCAATGCAAACGATTCATGTTGTGCAATGCCTGCATATCGATGTAAGTCTTTATTTCATCTACCGTGAAAAAATGACGGCTGGTATCAAAATGGGCGCCACGATAACCAAAACGGGGAGCGTCTTTGATTTCTACGGCCGGGAGGGCTATATTTGCTCCCACAGCAATAGGCAAAGATTTACGCAAAGACTGGATACCATAAAATACTCCGGCTTCCGTAGAACCGGTAATGGTTACTCCGTCACCGGCAACTTTCAGCTGATAGGCTTCCGGATTCTCATTTTCTGTTCCCAAAGCCAGGATAATGACATTTTTTCCTTCTGTTCCGGCCTCAATGGTAAAGTCTTCTCCCGTAGCCGTCTTCAGATAGTCGGCCAGGAATTTCGCATTGCGCTGCATCTTCTCGTTTCCTTCCGGATAGAGAATCTTTACTCCGCTTTTCAGGATAAAGGGGATTCCCTGCTCTACAACGATTTCCTGAGGCAAAGGAATTACCTGATAATTAGCTTCTTGCTGAACTGACTGGCAAGAAACAAAAAGCCCTGCCACCGCCAAGCATCCGGTTAATTTCAACAGTTGTTTCATAAATTAAAAAATTAAGTGTTAAGTTATTAATAAATTTATGGAGTCAAAGATATTATTTTTCTGCCATATTTCACATTTTCCATCATATTCCACGGATAATTTAACAAAATATATTAATCAGGTAAAACACAATAATCCACCAAAAATAGCTTTCTTCATAATATAATTATCTTATTCTTTAATAATATCTGTAAGCTTCACTGCTTGAAATGTCATGTGTGCTACACTACTTTCGTATAAAATGCCTATAGTTTCTTTATCAATCATAGTCAGACAGCTATATCCCCATCCCGGACCTTCATCCAATAAAAGTTGATGTTCCGGCAGCCAAGTAAGTCCTTTATCCAAACTTGCCTTTATTGTAATATGGTCACGTCCTTTTACTGTATTCGGATTTGAAAATAGAAGGATGTCTTTGTTCAACACATTATCCAGTGCTTTGACATTCAGCAAGCTGGCCATACATACGGGCTCATTAAGTGCCTTACGTGAAGAAGCGTGTTCGGTCCAGCTCTTGCCCAAATCTTTTGTAATGGATACCGCCCGGCTACCTCCTCTGTTATCACGCATATTCAACATCAAAACTCCCGGTTCTATTTCTACAACTTGGGCTTCTGTGGTATTGGTACGGGCCATGTTATGCATCTTCCATGTCTTACCTTGATCCTTGCTATACATAATTCCGGCATTAGGGATACGTGTCGAATCTATAAACTGGGTCGGAAAAACCAATGTACCGTCACTCATCGTTATTCCCCGTCCCGGTCCTTGAAGTAGAAAATACCAGGATGGATCTTTCACCTGTTCCGTTATATTGATTGGTTCCGACCACGTTTTACCATCGTCAGTACTCTTTACCATCATCAATTGTGCTGTATGATTCATATCCGTTCCCGGATGTGAACTCCACCACGCACGCTGATTACCCATACCATGTGTCCATGCAGCAACTATCCATACAGTATTTGTCTTTGTGTCTACCAGAATAGAAGGATCCCCTACCCCATTTTGGGCTTTTGGCAAACCACCATACTCACCAAATGAAAGAGGAAGACGCATTTTTTCCCATGTCTTTCCTCCATCTGTACTACGGCTCAACCCAACATCAACATATTCTTGCAAATCAACGCTACTATTATAACGAACATCATATACTCCTAACAAAGTTCCTTTATTCGTAGTCACCAATCCCGGAATACGGAAAGCTGCCGATCCGTCATCTCCTGCGTGACGTACGCCGATAGCCATTCGATGAGAGATATTCTTAGGAGAAAGATATTTACAAGTCAAATCTCTGCCATCTACTTTTACCGCATATAGTTCAGAGTTTATTCGGGTATATAAAGAAGTCCCTTTTTTCATCTGCAAGCTAATCCAAAAAAAATTTACACCTGGAAATAATTTATAATTACTCTTAAGTACTACTTTATTGGAAGGTCTCACTACTTCCGCACATTTCACCGAATACGACGGATTGGCAGATAAGGTAGTTCCCGGATGAAAACTGGATATATATTCTACAGGAGCCATACACTTTTTATTTCTATGCTGCAATGCCTCCGTGCCTCCATAATAGAGTTTTACTGACTGGATATCGTGCTGTGGCGTGCTTTTGCTGAAATCTAATACGACTTCATTCAGAAACTTACTTTCTTCAGCATCCAAACGAATATAAAACAAAACATTGTCTTGCCGTTCTATCAGAATGGGGATTTGTGTTTCACGGATAAAAACTGTATCTGAAGCTCGGACAGTATCTGAAGCTTGAACACTAAAGAAAAATCCTAATAAAATAAAGAGGAGAAAATAATGATTTCTTTTCATAATGGGGGTATTAGTTAGTTTAACGCGGTAAAGATAGAATTTTTTTTATACAAATTAAGCTTTTTCTTTAAAATACAATATGAGAGCCACAAACTTTCTCTCTATTACCAAGTTCTGGTAGGACTAGTCAATACTTTGACCACCGTTCTGGCTCTTGCTATCATCGATAAGGTGGGCCGCAAGAAACTTGTTTATTACGGAGTTTCGGGAATGGTTGTTTCTCTGATTCTCATCGGCCTGTACTTCCTCTTCGGAGATTCCCTGGGAGTATCCAGCCTCTTCCTGCTCGTTTTCTTCCTGTTCTATGTATTCTGCTGT
>OJSF01001867.1_pt1 | contig 14832 bp, 6 predicted proteins | sample 1599411 | NCBI WGS metagenome assembly OJSF01 (sample SAMN04168658, study PRJEB22393) | human gut metagenome | biome: human gut microbiome; feature: stool | host: Homo sapiens | collected 2014-03-24 | reverse complement strand
GAAATAAATTTGATGAAATTTTTGGAAAGTAAATTTGACAACTTTTTATCCAAATAGTATAATAATAACTAATTTATGAAGAAACTGTGTACAACTATTTTTATTTTTGAGATTGAGTGAGAGGTAACGGAGAATATGAAAATAAAGAAAAAACACGTGCTGATAGCATCTCCGATTGTAGTAGTGCTATTATTGGCGTCTTTTGTGTTTTTCTACGGCATGAGCCGAAATTATGAGGAACCGGAGGACAAGGACGACCGGGAGGACAGAAAGCCGTCCGCCAACTGCCCGGCCACTTCCAAACCGGCCACCGTAGGCCCGGCCAGCACAACGGCCACGGCCACCACGCCACCGGCGACGGCGGCACCCACTCCCGCCATCAACACGGCGGGAAGCACGACGGCCAAGCCAGCCAGCACGGGAGGCGGCAAAACTTCCGGCGCGTCGGGCGGTAATACCACAAAAGCCAAGGATTCCGAAGATAAACCGGGGGAAAGCGGCGAAGCCACGGGCGGCATGGAGCCGGAACCCCTGACCCCGGCAGGCAACGCCGGGCTGGTGGACGACTTCTTTGACGGGGAAAAGCAGCTAATCACTGTCACCACCAAAAACGGCAACTATTTTTATATCCTGATTGACCGAACCAACGAGGACAAGGAAAGCGCCGTCCACTTCTTGAATCAGGTGGACGAGGCCGACCTGGAGGCGCTGATGGAGGACGGCGAGACGGCGGAGGAAACGCCCGCCGTCTGCAACTGCACGGAAAAGTGCGCCGCCGGTGCGGTGAATACGGCCTGCCCGGTGTGCGCCGTGAATATGGCAGAGTGTACGGGCCAGGAGCCGGAACCCACCCCTGACCCGGAAACAGAGCCGGAGCCGGAACAGGAACCGGCAGGGCTGAACCCGGCGATGCTGCTGGTGGTGCTGGCTGTGCTGGGCGGCATCGGTGCGCTGGTCTACTTCAAATTCATCAAGCAGAAGCCCAAGACCAAGGGCAGCGACAACCTGGATGATTACGACTACGGCGAGGACGATACCGAACAGGAGGACGAGGACCCTTGGGAGACCGAGGAATCTGACGAGCCGGAGGACGCCGGCGGGGGCGGCGATGAGGAAAGCGAGAACCCGGCCAAATGACCCGGTTCACCGACAGCCCTTATGAACCCATGATGACGCGCAGGCCGGAGGGCGGGAAGGCAGCTTCCCGTCCTCCCTCTTTATCTCCCGGCCCCCCCTGCTATGGCTGCGGAACCTACCGCCCCGGCCAGCCCTGCGTGGGCTTCTGCCACAAAGAACTGACTGCGTGGCTGCGCGAAAGGAGAAAAGCAAAATGAATTATTTTATCCAATTTCTCATTGTGTTCGACCTGATCTGCTTCGGCGTCTACTTTGGCGGCGACATCGTTTGCACGGCGCTCGCCAAGGTGCGCAAAAAGACAGACGAAGAAGAATTTGAAATCTACAAAGTGGAGGACGATACAGACACCTCCAAACCGGCGCTGTCCATCGACGCCATCCGCCACTTGTTCCGCGGCGAGGTCCACGATTTTGTCTGCAACAAACTTCTGCCCAGCGGGCAGGAAACCCTTTCCGCTCTGACCGAGCCGGAGCAGACAGCGGCCCGGTTCCTGTTCTGCGCCTTGATCGGCTATCTCAAAGAGGAAGCCCCGAAGGATGAGCAGAGCTTCCCGATGGTGATGGAGATGCTGAACTATGCCGAGGGCGCGAAAGAGGACGGCGACAAGGACGTGATCGACATTCTGATGGAGGAAACCGCCGCCCGGACACATCTGCGCGAGGAATATTTCAGCGATTACCGCCGTTACCAGCTCATGCAGGTGGATAAGACGCGGGTGCTGCTGGCCTGCCGTGTCATCATCAACGACCTGCTGGGAAAGCTGTACCGCTATGATTACAACGTCGGTTATGACTGCCTTCTGGACGATGGCAACAGCGTTTCCAGAAAACTGAAAAAATCCAACGAAGAAATGGAGGTAGAGGAAGATGCGATTGGTGATCGCTGAGAAGCCCTCTGTGGCAAAATCCCTGGCCGCCGTGCTGGGCGCTGCTACCCGCAAAGACGGCTACCTGGAGGGCGGCGGCTGGCTGGTGAGCTGGTGCCTGGGGCACCTGGCCGGGCTGGCGGACGCCGCCACCTACAACCCCGACTACGCCAAGTGGCGCTATGATGACCTGCCCATTTTGCCGGAGTCCTGGCGCTTCACCATCGCCAAAGACAAGCGGGATCAGTTCGATGTGCTGCGCACCCTGCTGCGGCGGGAGGACGTGACCGAGGTAGTCAACGCCTGCGACGCCGGGCGCGAGGGCGAGCTGATTTTCCGCACGGTCTACTGCCTGGCGGGCTGCCAGAAGCCCATGAAACGGCTGTGGATTTCCAGCATGGAGGATTCCGCCATCCGGGAGGGCTTTGCCAACCTGCGCCCCGGCGCGGACTATGACGGGCTGCACCAGGCGGCCCTCTGCCGGGCCAAGGCCGACTGGCTGGTGGGTATCAACGCCACCCGACTGTTCTCGGTGCTGTACCACCGCACCCTCAATATCGGGCGGGTCATGTCCCCGACGCTGGCCCTCATCGTCCAGCGGGAGGCAGAGATCGACGCCTTCAAGCCGGTGCCGTTCTATTCTGTGGCTCTGGACCTGCCCAGTTTTACCGCTGCCAGCGCCCGCATGGACAAAAAAGCCGATGCCGAACAGCTGAAAACTGCCTGCCAGGGCGGCACGGTGACGGTCAAGCAGATAGAGTGCAAGGCCAAAACCGAGAAGCCGCCCGCCCTCTATGACCTCACCACCCTCCAGCGGGACGCCAACCGCCTGCTGGGGTTCACGGCGCAGCAGACGTTGGACTATCTGCAAAACCTCTATGAAAAGAAGCTCTGCACCTATCCCCGGACGGACAGCCGTTACCTGACCTCCGATATGGCCGAGGGCCTGCCGGTGCTGGTGAATCTGGTCGCCAACGCCATGCCGTTCCGCAAAGGCATCGCCATCTCCTGCGATGTAGCAACGGTCATCAACGACAAGAAAGTGACCGACCACCATGCGGTGATCCCGACCCGGAACATCCGGGAGGCGGATCTGTCTGCTTTGCCAGTGGGGGAACGGGCCATTCTGGAGCTGGTGGCGCTGCGGCTGCTGTGTGCGGTGGCCCCGTCCTATATCTACGATGAAACTTCTGTCACGGTGGAGTGCGCCGGTGCGGAGTTTACCACCAAGGGCCGCACGGTGAAGCAATCCGGCTGGCGGGCGCTGGACACCGCCTACCGGGCCAGCATGAAAAATGTGGAGACGGACAAAGAGGCCGAGGACAAGGCCCTGCCAGAACTGACCGAGGGCCAGGAGCTGCCGGTCACGGGGGCCGCCGTCAAGGAGGGCAAGACCACCCCGCCCAAACATTTTTCAGAAGATACGCTTCTTGCCGCGATGGAGACCGCTGGTGCCAAAGATATGCCGGAGGATGCCGAACGTAAAGGGCTGGGCACCCCCGCCACCCGTGCCGGGATTTTGGAGAAGCTGGTGTCCACCGGCTTTCTGGAACGGAAAAAGAGTAAGAAAACCGTGCAGCTTTTGCCGTCCCACGACGCCATTTCCCTGATTACCGTCCTGCCGGAGCAGCTGCAATCCCCGCTACTGACTGCCGAATGGGAGTACCGGCTGGGCGAGATCGAGCGCGGCGAGCTGGCCCCGGAGGACTTCATGGCCGAGATCACCGCCATGCTGAAGGAGCTGGTGGGGACTTATCAGGTCATCAAGGGCAGCGAGTACCTGTTTGCCCCGCCCCACGAGGTGGTGGGCAAATGCCCCCGCTGCGGCGGTGAAATTGCAGAAATGCAAAAAGGCTTCTTCTGTCAGGACAAATCTTGCAAATTTGCGATCTGGAAGAACAACAACTGGTGGGCAGCGAAGCGCAAACAACCCACCAAGGCCATTGTGGCGGCGCTGCTGAAAGATGGCCGCGCCCATGTGGCGGGGCTGTACTCCGAGAAAAGCGGCAAGACCTACGACGCCACCGTGGTGCTGGAAGATACCGGCCAGTACGTCAACTTCAAGCTGGACTTTGACCGGCAGAAAGGCGGCGGCAAATGAAACTGAGTTTGTATGAACAGGAAACGATTATCCTCTACAACCAGGCCGAGGCCACCGCCGAGGTCTATTCCCACGACCCGCGCCTGCTGGAAAAGCTGCGGCGGCTGGCGGAAAAATACCCGGACCAGATCGTGAAAAAGGACCGTCAGACCTTTACGGTGCCCAAACGCTGCGTGTCGGTGCGGGAGCCGTACAGCGCCGAGCGCCGCAAGGCCGCCAGCGAACGGGCCAAGGCTGCTGGGTACAAACCGCCCGTCCCCAAAGCGGGCGGCAAGTGAGCATGGGCGAGAGCGTCTTTGAAGTCGTAAAACAGTCCGTCACCGCCAGAGAGGCGGCGGAGCTTTACGGCATCGCGGTGGGGCGCGGCGGCATGGCCTGCTGCCCCTTCCACGATGACCGCCACCCCAGCATGAAGGTGGACGCCCGTTTCCACTGTTTTGGCTGCGGAGCAGACGGCGATGTGATCGACTTCACCGCCCGGCTCTATGACCTGTCCCCCAAGGAGGCCGCCGAAAAGCTGGCCCAGGATTTTGGCCTTTCCTATGACAGCAAGGCCCCGCCCCGGCGAAGTTATGTCCGGCAAAAATCCGAGGCGCAGGCGCGGAAAGAAAAACGGGAACACGGCTGGCGTGTCCTGACGGACTACTACCACTTGCTCCGAAAATGGGAGGCCGACTATTCCCCCAAGACGCCGGACGAGGACCCACACCCGCGCTTTTTGGAGGCCATCCAGAAAAAAGATTACATGGGCTATCTGCTGGACACCTTCCTCGACAGCAGCACCGAGGAACAGGACCAGTGGATCGCAGAACACACCGCTGAAATTTCGGCCATAGGGAGGAGAGTGAACATCATGGCTGACAAACCTACCAACCGGGAACGGTTGCAGCAAATCACGGCGGGCATTGAACAGGGTATCAAGGAGCTGTTCGAGAGCGAAAAGTATATGCGCTACCTGTCCGTGATGTCCCGTTTCCACCGCTACTCCGTCAACAACACCATGCTCATTTATATGCAGAAGCCGGACGCCACGCTGGTGGCCGGGTACAACAAGTGGAAAAATCAGTTTGAGCGCCATGTAAAAAAGGGTGAGCATGGTATTACCATCATCGCGCCCACGCCGTTCAAGAAAAAGATCGAGGAACAGAAGCTGGACCCGGACACCAAGGCCCCCATCCTGGACGCAGAGGGCAAGGCGGTCATGGAGGAACGGGAAGTTGAGATTCCCATGTTCCGTCCGGTGAAGGTGTTCGATGTAAGCCAGACAGACGGGAAACCGCTGCCGGAGCTGGCGTCCTCCCTGTCCGGGAACGTCCAGAACTACGAGGCTTTCATGGAAGCCCTGCGCCGGTCCGCGCCGGTGCCGCTTTCTGTGGAGCCGATGGCCGCCAACATGGACGGGTATTTCTCGCCGGACCAGCAGCGCATCGCCATCCGAGCAGGCATGAGCGAGGTACAGACCGTTTCCGCCGCCGTCCATGAGATCGCCCACAGCAAGCTGCACAACTACGCCAAGGCACAGGAGGAAGCGGCCAGGGCCGGTGACAAGGAGCCGCCCAAGAAGAAAGACCGCAACACCGAGGAGGTGGAGGCCGAGAGCATTTCCTACGCGGTTTGCCAGTATTACGGTATCCAGACCGGCGAGAACAGCTTCGGCTATATCGCCAACTGGAGCCAGGGTAAGGAGCTGCCGGAGTTGCGGGCCAGTTTAGAGACCATCAACAAGGCAGCCGGGGAACTGATCGCGGACATTGACCGGCATTATAAGGTTATCTGCAAGGAGCGCGGTATTGACCTGGCCGCCCAGTCGGAACAGACAGTGCCGCAGCAGGAAGCCGCATCGGAGGCGGAGGTCCCCATGCAGGCTCCCGCCCGCCATGCTTACAAGCTCCACAGCAATTTTGAGCGTACCTCACCGGCAGACAGTACCTATATCCAGGAATATACCGTTGCGGATGATTTATCCCTTATCCCCGGAGAGGTACTTTATGCGGGAACCTATGACGAGTGTGTAAAACTGCACAACGCCCTTCAAGATGGCAGTATGACGGCTGAGCAGGTCAAGGCCCAGGCGCAGGCGGAAAAGCTCTATGAGTTGGACGGACGGCTGTACCTCCACGTCCAGCCCTGTGACGGCGGTTATGACTACACTATCTACGACAAGGGCACAATGCGGGCATTGGACGGCGGCCAGCTGGACGCCCCGGAGCTGCCCCTGTCCACCGCCGCGCTGAAAATCTGCGAGATGCACGACATGGGCGGCCAATCCATTCAGTATGCGCCGCTGTCCATGATCGAAACTTTGCAGGAGGCGGCTGTCCAGCAGATGCAGGCAGCGGCCCAGGCCGCCGCCCCGGAAACTACCATGCTGCCGGACGCCCCGGAGCAGCACCTGGACGAGTACCCCATGCCGGACCCCACGCTGACCCAGGACGATTTGGAAAAGAGCGGCTATCTGGACGGGGACCTTCTGCCCCTCTCCAAAGAGCGGGCCTATGAGCTGATGGAGCGCGACCTGACCGTTTATATCGTCCAGCAGGGTGAGAATCCGGCGATGGCTTTTGATACCACCGACCTGGACGCCTACGACGGGATCTTCGCCGTCACCCGCGAGGAATGGGAGGAAAGCCCGGCTTTCGATGCTCAGGTCAAGGAGCGCATGGACCACCAGCAGGAACGGGAGCAGGCGTTCCTCGATCACAAGGGCGACTGCTTCGCTATTTATCAGGTGAAGCACACCGACGAGTTGCGGGACATCCGCTATGAGGGGCTGGAATGGCTCAAGTCCATCGGGCAGACGGCGCAGCGGGACAACTACGATCTAGTCTACACCGCGCCGCTGCTGCCCTCCGATTTGAAGGGCGATACTGCCGAACAGCTTTTTTACCGCTTCAACAATGAACACCCCGCCGACTACCGTCACCCGTCCATGAGCGTCAGCGACATCGTTGCCATCAAGCGGGACGGCAAGGTATCCTGTCACTACTGCGACAGCTTCGGCTTTGCCGAGGTTCCCGGCTTCCTGCCGGACAACCCGCTGAAAAATGCGGAAATGGCCGTGGAGGATGACTACGGCATGATCGACGGCATTCTCAACAACGGCCAGCGGCAGCCGCCCCAACGGGAGTTGCCGGAAAAACGGAAGTCCGTTGTGGAGCAGCTGAAAAGCCAGCCCAAACCCGAACATAAAAAGACAGCGCCCAAAAAGAGCGCGGAAAGGGAGATCTGATATGAACGCTTTGACTTTTGAGGAAACCAACCTGCTGTGCATCTACAACCCCGGCACCCGCCAGGGGGCCATCGAGGCCCTGACCGAGATGCGCGGCCACTTGCAGGCGGACGAGGACGAGCTGCTGGCCCTGACCGACAGTACCCTCGCCAAGCTGCGCGCCATGACCGACGCCGAGTTTGACGAGCTGGAGCTGTACCCGGATTTTGATGAATAACACACTGTTTTGACCCGCAGGGCGGCCACCGTGCCGCCCTGCTTTTATATAAGACCAGGAAGGAGGACAGAATCCCATGCCAACCAAAGCAGAACAATACGCGCAGATGGCCGACCAGGTGGCGCGGCAGCTCACCGGCAGCTGGCAGGAGTGGGCGGGCTTTCTCACCACCGCCGCCCGCCTCTACAAATATCCGTTCCATGAACAGCTGATGATCTACGCCCAGCGCCCGGACGCTACCGCCTGCGCCGAGTACGACCTGTGGAACAACCGCATGGGCCGGTATGTGCGGCGCGGGTCCAAGGGCATCGCCCTGGTGGATGATTCCGGGGACCGGCCCCGACTGCGGTATGTATTCGACATTTCCGACACCGGCACCCGTGAACACTCCCGCACCCCCTGGCTGTGGACGATGAACGAGGAACACACCGCGCCGGTCATGGCGATGCTGGAACGCAACTATGATGTGAGCGGCGGCGACCTGGCCCAGCAGCTGGCCGATGTGGCCGCCAAGCTGGCGGAGGAATACTGGGCCGACCACCGGCGGGATATTCTCCCTATCGTTGACGGTTCCTTTTTGGAAGAGTACGATGAGTACAACATCGAAGTCCAGTTCAAATCCACCGCCGCTGTCAGCATCACCTATGCCCTGATGTCCCGCTGTGGGCTGGAGCCGGAGCAGTATTTCAGCCATGAGGATTTCATGGCGATCTTCGACTTCAACACCCCCGCCACCGTGGGGGCGCTGGGCACGGCGGTCAGCCAGATAAACCAGCAGGTGCTGCGGCAGATCGGCGTCACCGTCCGAAATGCAGAGCGCGAAGCCAACCAAGAAAGGAGCAAACAAGATGAACAATCCCATGACCTATATCCAGAACGGAGACTATCTGATTCCCGACCTGAAGCTGAGCCAGCAGCCGGAGAAACCCCTGGGCAAGTACGGCAGGATGAGGAAAACCTACCTGAAGGAACACCGTCCCATCCTCTACAACCAGATGTTGCTGAGCGAGAAGCTGTACCCGCACCTTCTGGAGATCGACGAGACCGCCCAGAGCAGACTGGAGCAGATGATGCCCCAGCTGGCGAAGGAAGCGGGAGCCACCGAGGAACTGAAAGCCAGCGATCCCATGAAGTGGGTGGGGCTGATGAACACCTGCAAAGCTCAGGCAGAGGAAATCCTGATGGCGGAGCTTATCAACAGCTGACCCTAAACCTGTTCCTCTCCGAAGCGGAACAGATCCAATCCATAGATGAAGCAGAGAATGTAGCGCATACATCCTCTGCTTTTTCTTTTGCCCAAAATGATATTGACCATGTGCTGCGTTTGGGCGGCAATACAGACCGCCAGAGGGAGCGTGTGGTTGCAGCCTTTGAAAAGCAGAAAACCACCGCTGAGATTGCCGAGATACTGAAAACGCTGTACCACGGCGGCAACGGCCTTGGCAGTGTGAGCGCATGGTATGCCGAGGATGGTATCCATCTTTCCCACGGGAAGTCTGTCCGTTATGACAGGTCTGCCCAGGTCATTTCCTGGGAGAGCGCCGCAGAGCGTATCGGGGAGCTTTTGGAGAGCGGCCAGTTTGCCTCCAATGTGGAGCTTGCAGAAGCGGCAGGCTATGAACGCTCCCTCCTCTCGGAAAAGCTCTGGCATCTGTATCACGATCTCAGTGAGGACGCCAGAAAAGCCGGATATTTGTCCTGCCTGTCAGAGATCAAAGGCAATGGTTTCCCGGAGGAGACTCGCCGCCTGACGGAGCAGCTGAGTGACCCGGCTTTCCGCCAGACACTCAAGGAAGAATACGCCGCCTTCTGGACTGCCTATCAGCAGGACCGTGACCTGTTGCGCTTTCATTACCATAGGCCAAGGGAAATCTGGGAGAACCTGAAAGACCTTGACCTGCCCCGCAGGACTTTTTCTTCGGACCTTTCCCAAGTGCCAACCGTCCAGCATTTCATTACGGAGGATGAGATCGACACCGCCATGACCGGCGGCAGCAGTTTTGCCGGAGGAAAAGGCCGTATCTATGCGTTCTTCATGGAAAACCATACGGATAAGGAAAAAGTGAGATTCCTCAAAGACGAGTATGGCATTGGCGGACGCTCTCATGCCCTGTCCGGCGCAACACACAGCGGCGAAGATCACGATGGGAAAGGACTGCACTATAAAAAGCAGGACTGCCCGGATGTTCACTTGAACTGGGAAAAGGTTGCCAAGCGCATTACCTCACTTGTCCAGAAAGGCCGCTATCTTACCGAACAGGAACAAGCGCAGTATGACAAGATCCAGGCTGAAAAGGATCTGGCAGAAGAAGATGCCATTCAAGCCCAGCAGCCGGAGATAGAGGAAGAAACGCCAAAGCCTACCCTTCGGGAGCAGTTTGAGCAGTATAAGCCTGTGGTGACTGCCGCCATATCTGAGGATGTGGCATATCGAAATGCCTGCGGTCATTCCGACCGTGAAAATGCTGTCATCGAGGGCAATGCCGCTGTGCGCCGTGCGGTTCTTGGCTCTAAGGATATGGAGCTGATCCGCCTTTATTCGGATGTGCCGGAGTTCCGCCAGCGTCTGCACCGGGAAGTGATCGACGAAACCTATCCAAAGCTCCATGAGCTTCTGCGCCCTCTTTCTCAGGAAGATATTGATACTGCCCTTTGTGCATGGAACGGCAATATCGAGAGTAAACACGCTGTCGTCCGTTATATGAAAGACCATGCAAGAGAGAAGGATACCGCTGCATGGCTGGCTCAGGAATACGGTGGCAGCAACAGCCCGTTCGTTGTCCGTGCCGGAAGCCCGGAGGAAACACAGCTGCCCTGGCCGAAGGTACAGCGCAGGCTTGCCCAGCTGATTCAGGAGGACCGGTTCTATACCGAAGAAGAACAGGATCGTTTTGACAATATCGACCCTATCGCCATCCGGGAAGCCCTGGAGGAAAGAGGGATCGTCAACGGACAGGTGGCAGACCCGGAAAAACTGGACAATGACCCGTTTATCCAACAGGTGATGTCGGATGCCGAGCAGATCGCAGCTGCCGAGACAGAACAGACTTCCGAGGTTTCCATTTCCGATGAGGAATATGATGCAGTTCGCCGCCCGACTCCGCAAAGGACTTCCTATGACCCTGCCGCCCCGGTCTATGCTGTGGGCGATACCGTGTATATCGAGGATGACGCCTATCAGATCACCGAGCTGCGGGAGGACACCGTGCAGCTTCTGCCCACCGGCATGGTATATCCCATCTACCGGGCAGAGCGCAAAGAACAGTTCGAGCAGTTGCTTCGGGCAGACCGCCGCAATGCTTACTATACCGAGTTTCTTCCTATTGACCCGGACAAGGCAGATCAGGACCTGCGGGATGTATTGACCCATGGACTTATGGATGAAGCAGATAAAAAACAGGTTTCCACGCTGCTGCAATCCGGCAGGAGCAACAGTGAGATTGCCTACTGGCTGAGCAGAGCCTACCCTCATGAGATTGAGACCCTGAATCTGGAGACCGGCGATATTGCCGATTACCGTACCACGGCACAGGGCATGGAGCTGGAAGTCCTGGACGCAGAGGAAAAGCGTTTGGCTGTGCTGTATTTCCGCTGGGATGAAGTTGCGCCTTTGCTGCGCGGGATGTATGCCCGTCAGATGGATGGCTTTGGACAGGAACAGCCCCAACCGTCTGCCGAATCCCCGACCTTCCATTCCGAGACCGTGGCCGTCTATCCGGGCGATAAGAACAATCTGCCTTATGATGTGGTGGTGGAACGGCTGCATATCGAGGAGCCGGAGCCACCAGCCCCTGTGACTGAGTCGGAGAAACCCTTTGAGGAAGTGCTGGACGAACACCCGGTTTCCATTCAGGTCAATGGCCAGTGGCAGACCTTCCCCAATGCCAAAGCTGCCGAGGAAGCCTCCTATGAGGAATACAAGGACAACCTGCGCCGCAATGCACAGAACTTCCGCATTACCGATGAGCATTTGGGTGAAGGCGGTCCGAAAGCCAAGTTCCAGGCAAATATCAATGCCATTCGTTTGCTGAAAGAGCTGGAAGCTGCCGGACAGCAGGCAAGCCCGGAACAGCAGGAAGTCCTATCCCGCTATGTGGGCTGGGGCGGTCTTTCTGATGCCTTTGACCCGGAGAAACCGGCATGGGCTTCCGAGTATGCCCAGCTGAAAGAGCTGCTGACCCCGGAGGAATATGCCGCCGCCAGAAGCTCCACCCTCAACGCCCATTACACCAGCCCTACGGTCATTCAGGCCATCTATGAAGCGGTGGGCCGTATGGGATTTGAGACCGGAAATATTCTGGAGCCATCTATGGGTGTGGGCAATTTCTTCGGTATGCTGCCGGAGGAAATGAGAAACAGCCGTCTGTACGGCGTGGAGCTGGACCCGGTTTCCGGGCGCATCGCAAAGCAGCTCTATCCCAAGGCGGACATCACAGTAGGCGGCTTTGAGACCACCGACAGGCGTGACTTCTTTGACCTTGCCATCGGCAATGTACCTTTCGGTCAGTATCAGGTCAACGACAAAGCCTACAACAAGCTGAATTTCAGTATTCACAACTACTTTTTCGCCAAAGCACTGGACCAGGTGCGTCCCGGCGGTGTGGTGGCTTTTGTAACCTCCCGCTATACCATGGACGCCAAGGATTCCACCGTGCGCCGCTATCTTGCCCAGCGTGCTGAGCTGCTGGGAGCGATCCGTCTGCCGAATGACGCGTTCAAAAAGAATGCCGGTGCCGAGGTGGTATCGGACATCATCTTCCTCCAAAAGCGGGACCGCCCGCTGGACATCGTGCCGGAATGGACCCAGATCGGACAAACGGAGGATGGGTTTGCCATCAACCGGTATTTTATCGACCACCCGGAAATGGTGCTGGGCCGACAGGAACCGGAAAGCACCGCCCATGGCATGGACTACACCGTGAATCCCATTGAGGGGCTGGAGCTTGCCGATCAGCTGCATGATGCTGTGAAGTACATTCATGGCACTTATCAGGAGGCAGAACTGCCGGAGCTGGGCGAGGGCGAAACCATTGACACCTCCATTCCTGCTGACCCAAATGTGAAGAACTATTCCTATGCCATTGTAGACGGACAGGTGTACTACCGGGAAAACAGCCGCATGGTGCGCCCTGATCTCAACGCCACCGCCGAAGCCCGCGTGAAAGGTCTTGTGGGACTGCGTGATTGTGTGCAGGAACTGATCGACCTTCAGATGGATGCAGCGGTTCCAGACAGCACCATTACCCAAAAACAGGCGGAACTGAACCGGCTCTATGACAGCTTTTCTGCCAAATACGGTCTCATCAACGACCGTGCAAACCGGCTGGCTTATGCAGATGATTCTTCCTATTACCTGCTCTGTGCGCTGGAAGTTATCGACGAGGACGGAAAGCTGGAGCGCAAGGCGGATATGTTCACCAAACGGACCATCAAGCCCCATCAGGCGGTGGCTGTGGTGGATACGGCAAGCGAAGCACTGGCGGTGTCCATCTCGGAAAAAGCCTGCGTGGATATGGACTATATGAGCCAGCTTACCGGAAAAACAAAAGAAGAACTGGCCGGAGAGCTGCAAGGCGTGATCTTCCGTGTACCGGGACAGTTGGAGAAAGACGGCACACCCCATTTTGTGACTGCTGATGAATACCTTTCCGGCAATGTACGCCGCAAACTGCGTCAGGCGCAGCGGGCGGCACAGCAGGACCCGGTTTATGCAGTCAATGTGGAAGCTCTTACCGCCGCCCAGCCCAAAGACCTGGATGCGTCGGAGATCGAGGTGCGTCTGGGCGCTACCTGGATTGACAAGGAGTACATCCAGCAGTTTATGTACGAGACCTTCAACACCCCGTTTTATCTCCAGCGCAGTATCGAGGTCAACTATTCGTCCTTTACCGCTGAATGGCAGATCAAGGGGAAATCTTCCGTATCCTACAACGATGTGGCAGCCTACACCACCTACGGAACCAGCCGTGCCAATGCCTACAAGATTTTGGAGGACAGCCTGAACCTGCGGGATGTCCGTATCTATGACACCATAGAGGACGCAGACGGAAAAGAGCGCCGCGTACTAAACGCCAAGGAGACCACTCTGGCTGCCCAAAAACAGCAGGCGATCCGGGAAGCCTTTAGGGACTGGATCTGGAGAGACCCGGAGCGCCGCCAGACTTTGGTGCGCCAGTACAACGAAGAAATGAACTCTACCCGTCCCCGCGAGTATGATGGCAGCCATATCACTTTTGGCGGCATGAACCCGGCCATTACCCTGCGGGAACACCAGAAAAGCGCTATCGCCCATGTGCTGTATGGAGGAAATACCCTGTTGGCACATGAAGTAGGCGCAGGCAAAACTTTTGAAATGGTAGCTGCTTCGATGGAAGCCAAACGCCTGGGACTGTGCCAGAAATCCCTCTTTGTTGTGCCGAACCACCTGACCGAGCAGTGGGCTTCGGAGTTTCTGCGGCTCTATCCCTCCGCCAATATCCTTGTGACCACGAAAAAGGACTTTGAGACCCACAACCGCAAGAAGTTCTGCGCCCGGATCGCCACCGGTGACTATGACGCTATCATCATGGGACATTCGCAGTTTGAGAAAATCCCCATCAGCCGGGAGCGTCAGGAACGGCTCCTATATGAGCAGATTGATGAAATCACGGAGGGGATTGCCGAGGTACAGGCCAGCGGCGGTGAGCGTTTTACGGTCAAGCAGCTGGAACGCACCCGCAAATCGCTGGAAGCCAGGCTGGAAAAATTGCAGGCCGAGAGCCGCAAGGACGATGTGGTGACATTCGAGCAGCTGGGCGTGGACCGCCTATTCGTCGATGAAGCGCATAACTACAAAAACCTGTTTTTATACACCAAAATGCGGAATGTGGCAGGTCTCTCCACCAGCGATGCCCAAAAGTCCAGCGATATGTTTGCGAAGTGTCGCTATATGGACGAGATTACCGGAAACCGTGGCGTTATCTTTGCCACCGGAACCCCGGTCAGCAACTCCATGACCGAGCTTTACACCATGCAGCGGTATCTCCAGTATGACCGCCTGCAAGAACTGAACATGACCCATTTCGACTGCTGGGCCAGCCGTTTCGGAGAAACCGTCACGGCGCTGGAACTGGCCCCGGAGGGAACCGGCTATCGGGCGCGCACTCGATTCTCCAAGTTTTTCAACCTGCCGGAGCTGATGAACCTGTTCAAAGAGGTGGCGGACATCAAGACCGCCGACCAACTGAACCTGCCCACCCCGGAGGTGGAATACCACAACATCGTGGCGCAGCCTACCGAACATC
>OJSF01001848.1_pt1 | contig 14980 bp, 17 predicted proteins | sample 1599411 | NCBI WGS metagenome assembly OJSF01 (sample SAMN04168658, study PRJEB22393) | human gut metagenome | biome: human gut microbiome; feature: stool | host: Homo sapiens | collected 2014-03-24 | reverse complement strand
AACGCCCCACACCTGCATACAGTCCGCAAGTTCTTTCTGTGCCTGCAATGCCGCCACCTTACGCACATCCGGGGTGGTTTCTGTATCCAGAACGTAGGCTGCGGAGTATTTTCCGTTGCGATCTTCCGTCAACTGCACCATGGAGTAGTGCTCATCCCAAAAGTGACAGAAGCGAACCCTGCCACCGATGTTCTCCATTTCGATACACAGTTCTTCTTCGCTGCTCCATTGTGGAGTCTCGGACAAAATGCAATTCAGTTCCGAAAGAGCCGGCCGTTCTTCATCCGATAACTTCCTATGCAGGCATTCACGTTTGAGATCGTTCTGCCAATACGGACTCAGCTTTCCATTCCGGGCATCTTCCATTGCTTCTTCGATATTGGGTAGGATTGTCATGTCGTTCACCTCAAATACTCCCTATTAGTGTTATATGCACGCTTATAGTGTTGATTATAGACTATTTGAGGGCAAAAAGAAAGAGCGTCAGCACGTTTGCTGGCGTTCTTTGACATAGGTGTTATTTTGTAATATAGGGAATGTTGTCGGTGTATGCATTCAGAATGTCAATGGCAGCTTTCTTCTGCCCCGGTGTGAGCTGGCTCAGCTTTCTGCTCAGTTCGTCATCTGCCACATGGGATGCGGATGGAACGGAATCCCGGATCAGCACATCAGCAGATACGTCCAACACCTCTACGATTCGGATAAAGGTTTCCAGTTTGGGGATTTTTACTCCGCGCTCTAAATCTCCAACATAATTTGCTGACAAATCGACCCGTTCTGCAAACTGTTCAATCGTCCAGCCTTTTTCCTTGCGCTGCTCTCGTATTCGTTGACCCAAAAGCGTATTCATAGCGACCTCACACTCTAATTGTGTTTGTTGCACACCAATAGCATACCTGTCGCAATTTTTGTTATACACAATCCATTTGCGTTTATTCAACGCTATTCGGGTGATTTCAAGGTGGAAAATTTTTGTGCGTATCTTTGGTCAAAAAAGCAATGGTCTTTGGGGACGGTACATGGTACAATAGCAAATGTTGTGCCCCTTGGCACATGAACGAAGGTAAAAGGAGCTGCTGAACGTGGATACGATCTATCTGCTGCCCGGTGAGGAACGCTGCGTTGATTTTCGAGATGCCAATGGAGTCCCGAAGGTACACTACACTTACTGTTCCATCCGTGGCAAACTTTTCAACTGCACCTGCTGCACAAAGGACGAAGCCCAGCGGCTGTGTGAAGATTGGCTTATAAAACAGGACCGCTGCTACATAAACTAAAAAAGCCGCCGAGGACGCTTCCCAAGTAGGAAAGTTCCTCGGCGGTATTCGTTTATCGAGTCTGGGTTTTCTCGGTGGTGTCCTTTTCCTCTGCAAAAAAGCGTTCTACGTTTTTCTGCGCGAACCAGTTCTTGCATCTCGTTCCGTGCCTTGCGGTAGTCCGGGTAAGATGCTTTCTTTTTGGTCAGCAGTTCTGCAAACTCCGCATCCAACTCCTTGACCTTCGGCAGCTTTTGCAATCCTGCCTCGTCAAAGGCAGCCTTCGCCGCCTTGTGCAGGGTGATCTCCTCCCGGTGAGCTTCCAAAAACTTTTTACTGTACCCCGACTTGCGATAGGCATCATAGACCGGGCGAGTCTTGGCATAGTTGATAATGTGGGTTTTCAGGACGGCGATTTCGGCCAACCTCGTTTCCGCCGCCTTGATGGAATCGCCCATGGCATGATAGCGTTCCGTTGCCGCCGTTGCACGTTCCCGCAGTTCGTCGGCACTGCTGATCTTCTGCTCCTGTAAAAATAGCAGCGTCTTGGACATCTCCTTCAGGTTGAATTTGGTTGCCCACTTTTTGTAGCCAACGCTTTTACCCTCTGCCATTTTCCCCTGAATGTCCACCAGCAACTGGAAGGGCTGCTCTTTGGGCTGCTTTTTCTGGTACGGCTGGTGCTTCGCCTTTCCCTCCAGCACCGCCTTGATTTCATCCTCACTGTACCCGTTGCCCAGCGTTCGGAACCGAATAAAGCGTTTCTGCCCCTTGCCCTTCACCGCTGTATGCTTGTCACGCTTCACCTCGTAGCCCTGCTGCTCCAGCTTTTGCAAAAATGCTTCGTAGTCCCCCGGCTTTTCTGCAAGGATGGTGTCGATGATTCCGCACAGGCGGTCACGGTTGCTCTCCTTAGGCGGGTAGACGATGCGCTTCTGCCGTTCCCGGTAGGGCTTCTTTTCAATGACGGACAACTGGTGTTCTAAGCAAATCAGGTCGCTCAACCGCTGCACTGCCAACGCCGAAAAGAAAAAATCCCGGAACTTTTTGGTGCCATCCAGTGCTGTAGAGTTGAAAATCACATGGTTGTGGATGTGCTGCCGGTCCGTGTGCGTTGCCACTACAAAGGCGTACTTGCCCTTGGTAAAGCGCATGGCCAGTTCGTAGCCCACCTTGTTAGCCTCCTCTGCGGTGATTTCCCCCGGACGGAAGGACTGCCGTATCTGATAAGCGATTACATCACTTTTCTGCCTGCGTCCGTTTACGAGATCGTACTGCCGCTTGGTAAGCATAAATTCTTCATCTGCTGTCAGGGCGCTGCAAGCATAGCTGCTGACAAACTGCCCCTGCTCGGTCTTGTCCGGGTTTTCAATATAGTCCGTGCGATTTTTCAGGCAGGCCGCAACGGTCATGCCCTTGTTTTTGTGCAGCGCAATCAACCGTGTTGCTGCCAGCATCATCACCCCCTATTGCAAAGAAAAAATGCCGCCCGGAGGCGGCATTGAGATCATTTGGATATTTTTTCGTAATCGGCAGCACCCGCCAGATACATTGCCTTGTATCTGGCGCATTCCAACTCGTTGCAGATCTCATCTAAGGCGAGATATTGCTTCCACGCTTCTTTGCTGATAACGCTCTGCAAGGCTTCCTCAGCTGCTCTTTTGGCTTTTTTCAGTCGCTGATAGTTTTCATCCTCACCTAGCATTTCAGAAAAAATCGTGCTGCTGTGCGCAGAATAGCAATCCTCCAATTTCTGGTTTTCCATAGCATCCCTCACAGTTCTGCAAGCCACTCACTGAAACGCCCGATGCCCTCGGTGATGGCAGTTGCACCGAAAAAGAGGATGAAGCAGATGAACTCGGCCACCAGCAGGATAAAGAACTGATTCCAAGTCTGACGGTAAGCAGTGTAGATGCCGCAGCCGAAGATGTAGAGCATCAGCGGAGCAACTACATAGCTGGACAGGGTTAGCAGCCACCTTGCCATCAGAGCTAGAAACGCTACAAAGAGAGAAATCGGGAAAAGAACAATTTTCTTCAGCATAGACATCATATCAAGCACTTCCTTCCTGTTCGCCCTTATTATAAAGGTATCGACTACTGCGTTGCAAGGATGTCAAGCATTATATGTACACCCGCAGTCCTCCAACTGCGGGAATTTTTATAGCTCTGCCAGCTTGGAAAGAATTTGCTTGCCAATGTCAATCAGTTCATCCAGCCGCTGCCGCAGGTCCTCCATGTCGGCGGCATAGACCCGACCATTTTCATTGGCGGCTTTGGCGTACTGGTTCAGATTGTTGCTGCACATCTGCAAGAGATATGCCATGCGTTGCAGTTCTTTCAAGTCGAGGTGCAGGCAATAGCCGTCCAGTGCCATCTTGCGGATATAGGCACTCAGGCTTCGGATGCTCATACTGAGCATCTTTTCATAGATACGGTTCTTTTCTGTTTTGCTCAAGCGCAGGATGATGGTTTCATCCCGCTTTTCTTTCATCGTGCATCACCATCCTTGTCATAATAGCTGCGGAACGGTTTGACTGGCTCCGGCTGGTTGGCCTTTTCCTCCAGCGCAGCAAGCACGGACGGACGAGCCGCAGGAGATTCCTCTTCCTTGGTTTCTTCAGGAGCATCCTGCGAGGAACTGCGGTCACGGTCGATATTCAGTAGAGCATTCAATTCGGCAAGACGGGCGGATTTTTCTTGCAATTCTTCCTCCTGCGCGAACGGTTTTGCCACCTCGATCTCTGCGGCCTGCTTCTGCTGTTCAAGGTTTTGCAGGGCGTTTTCGGCATTGGCAATGCGGTCGGCAAAATTGTCGATGGCATTGTCCAGACGAGTGATATTGCCGCGCACGTCATCGCCCAGCGATACCGGATAGCTCAACTCTGCCCGGAGAACGGCTTGATGCTCATTCTTGAAGCTGTCGAACCGGATGTTCAGTTCAAAGCCACGGTAGGTGCCCAGCAGCATCATATCGGCATTGGGCATCTCTTGCCGCGCCAACAGCAGCCGTTCACCCGCAGCCTTTTTGTCATCGTACACCATGCCCTTGATGGTCATGCCGCAGAAGTTTTCTTTGTCCTGCGGGTGTGCTGCTGCAATCTGTGAATCCTGTTGTAAAGCAGCAATGCGGGTTTTCTGTTTCTGGATCTCCTCCGGGAAAGTTTTGAGCAGCTTATCCTCCAGACGATATTTCTGATTCTGGAAGTCACCGCGCAGAACTTTCAATTTTGCCACCTGCACGTCCAAGTCCATCTTTTCCCGGATGCGAGGGTCGCCTGCACACAGAGCCTTGATTTCTGCGTAAGATAAAGCCTGTTCGTCAATATCATCGCAAGATCGCATAGGCGATTTGCTCGTCATGATCTGCGAGATAAACTTCTGCTTATTCTCAAGGGTCTGATAGAGGTAGGCGTCAAATGTCGATTCCGTGACATAGTTATAGACGTAGACTTGTTTGTTTTGGTTGCCTTGGCGGATGATTCTGCCGTTGCGCTGGGTCATATCAGACGGACGCCAGCCTACATCCAGATGATGCACCGCTACGAGCAGCGTCTGGACGTTGGTCCCTGCTCCCATTTTGGCAGTGCTGCCCAGCAGCACACGCACCTGTCCGCTGCGCACCTTAGAGAAAAGTTCTGCTTTCTTGTTCTCCGTATCTGCGTTGTGGATGAACTCGATTTCTTGTTCGGGCACACCAGCGTTGAGCAGCTTGGAGCGGATATCATCATAAACGTTGAACGAACCGTCCCCCTTGGGAGTAGACATATCGCAGAAAATCAACTGGGTCAGCTTCTGCTCCTTGGTGTCGTTCCAGATGCGCAGGACGTTGTTGACGCAGGCATTTAATTTGCTGTTGGGGTCATCGGGCAGAGCGGAATTCATCAACCGCTGGTCAAGACCGATTTTGCGGCCATCCGACGTGATTTTCAACATATTATCTACAGAGGGGTCAACAGAACCGCTGTGGACTTCGGCTGCACGTTCGCTCAACGCCTGCACCATGTCCTGTTGGATTTCCGAAGGTTTGACCACCACCGTCTCAAATTTTGCATCAGGCACCGGGAGATGAAGCTGGTCGCTGGTCTTGATATCTGCTGCTTCTTTGAACATCGCCATCAGTTCAGGAAGGTTGAAGAACTTAGCGAACCGGGTGCGTGCACGGTATCCGGTACCTTCGGGCGCAAGTTCGATGGCAGTAGTAGTTTCACCAAAAGTAGAAGCCCACGCATCAAAATGGGTCATCCCTTTCTGCTGCAAGGTGTTGTACTGAAGGTAGCGCATGAGGGTGTACATCTCGGTCATGCTGTTGCTCAGGGGTGTACCCGTTGCAAAAATCACGCCACGGCCACCGGTGATTTCATCCAGATAGCGACACTTGCCGAACATATCGCTGGATTTTTGCGCCTCGCTCGTACTCAAACCTGCGACATTACGCATTTTCGTGTACAAGTAGAGGTTCTTAAACGCCTGACTTTCATCCACAAACAACCTGTCTACGCCCAATTGTTCAAACGTAACCACATCATCTTTACGGTCTGCGCCTTGCAGCTTTTCCAGTTTCTGTTTCAGAGACTTGCGCAACTTTTCCAGCTGCTTTACTGTGAAATGCTCGCCAACCTGTGCTTTCGCTTCTTCGATGGCCTCCTCGATTTCATCCATCTGTTCCTGAATCAGACGCTCCTGTCGTTCTGCGGACAAGGGTATCTTTTCAAACTGGCTGTGTCCGATGATAACTGCATCATAATCACCGGTCGCAATTCTCGCACAGAATTTTTTTCGATTTCCGGGTTCAAAATCTTTTTTGCTGGTGACCAGCAGCTTTGCGTTGGGGTACAGGCGTAAAAATTCGCTGGCCCATTGTTCCGTCAAATGGTTTGGCACGACAAAAAGACTTTTCTGGCACAAGCCCAGACGTTTCAGTTCCATAGCGGAAGCCGCCATCTCAAAACTCTTGCCGGCACCGACTTCGTGCGCCAAAAGGGTGTTGTACCCATACAGCACATGGGCAACCGCATTGCGCTGATGCTCTCGCAAATTGATCTCCGGGTTCATGCCCACAAAATGAATATGACTTCCGTCATACTCACGGGGTCGGGTGCTGTTAAAAAGCTCATTGTACCTCTTCACCAGCAGAGTCCGCCGCTGCGGATCTTTCCAGACCCAGCCAGCGAAAGCATCCTTGATGGCCTGCTGTTTCTGCTGGGCGAGGGTGGTTTCGTTTTGATTCAGCACACGCTTTTCTTTCCCATCCTCCTCGATGGTATCATAAACGCGGCTGTCACGCAAATTCAAGGTATCCTCCAAAATCTTGTAAGCGTTGGCTCGGCGGGTACCGTAGGTTTCAGTGGCCATAATGTCACCAAAGCCAGTAGCAGATTTATTGCTGATCCGCCATTCGGATCGGTGACCACATAGGAACTGTGACATTGTAAAAGGTTGGGCTTGAGCCAAAACCGGGTCTTACCGCTGCCGGAACCGCCCACCACCAGCACATTTTTGTTCCGGGCATTCTTGGGGTCCGGTGGGCGATTGCTCATCATCAACCGTTCCGTTTTGGTTAGGATGATGTTGTCGGCGAACTTTGGTGCCATGAACGGCTCAATGTCCTTCGGAGTTCCCCACCGGGCAGAGCCGTACTCCATGCCATGCCGGTACTTTTTGGCGTTTTTGCCTTTCAGGTACACCGCCAGCCGCATTCCAGCACCGCAGCACAGACCAATGAACAAGTCAAATGGGCGCAGGCTGGGCAGCGGATTGGAAAATGCAGCCGGGAGAGTATCCATCAGCGATACGATTTTATCGCCCAGTTCCTTACCCGCAGCCAGCCGCCACGCCTCGCCCAGATTGGTTGCCAGCAAGCCAATTACCACATAGGGAAGATAGAGCGCCAGCAGCTTGGAAAGCTTCTTTTTGCTCATAGGCCGCGTTCCTCCTGCTTGTGCCGCACTTTGTCCGGCAGATTTGCAACGGACTGCGCCAGATCATGCAGCTTTGTCAGCACGGAAGGACGCTTGGTTTTATCCAGCACCGATGCCGAATATTCCTTGAAAGCTGCATTCAAGGCATCCGTGCCCTGTGCCTTGAAGTAGATTAGATACCGGGGCGGCTTGCAGGACAGGTCTTTCTGGATGGAGTAGTCGATGTGATACCGCTTGGCATAGCGGTCAAAATCCTTGATACCGGTTTTCTGAATCTCCACATTGGTCACGCCACGGTTCTGCCGTACCAACCGCTTCATGGACTGCTTGCCCTGGGAAGCGTGCTTGTCGTACTGCCGCAACAGAAACTGCATCCCGCGCAGCAGGGTGCGGGCGGACAGTTTTGTGGTCGAGATGGCAAGGTTGACCGTCTTATGCTCGATTTCTTCCTGCATCGTTACCACCTCCTGTGCAGAAAATCGTCTTAGCGGTCATGTTCCACCGGGGGCTTGTTTACGGCCTTCTCTGCGTCATTCTGAACCGATTCATCCGGAACCGGAATGACCATCAGGCGACGCCCCAGAGGGAGAAAAGCTTCGGGTTGATGAAATTCTTCTTCATACTTCTGCGCCAGCTCCGGAGAGAGCGACACAAAATCTTCCTCTCCCAGCCCCACCACCAGAAAGGTTCCGGCAATAACATCGTACATCAGCCCGTCCTCGTCCCATAAGGCCCGGTTCAGCGGCAGACCCATGAGCTTGCCGTCATCGTTATAAACGATGGCAATCGGGTCATCAGCAAAGGGGTAGCTTGCGCCGATAGAGCCGCCCACCGCCTGCTGCAAGGCTTTCAGGTCGTTATCGATCTCGACCTGCTGCGGATACTGTCCCGGTGCAATTTTCAGCACCGACAGAGTGTTCTCGTTCTGCTCCATTATCTTCCTCCTCGAATTTGATAGTGATTTCCTGCCCAGCACGGGCGGCGTTCAACAGAGCTGCCACAAAGAAGCCGAAAAAGGCACCAGCTTCAAAAATGATAAACGAATAAATATAATTCATGGCGAACCCCCTGCATTGACTGAACTGTGAGAAGAATCCTTTCAGGGAGGACGGGGAGCGCAAGACGCGGTGACGGTATGCTTAGTGGAAACATTGGCATGAGTATGCGGTGCGGCATCGGTAGAAAAATAGTCGTACAGAGCATCCCGCAGAGAATGGAAGCAACGAGCATGGTAGTCGTGCAGACGGAGAACCAGAATCTTCAAAACATCAACGGCGGAACAGTAAAAGTCCTCCGTGACTTCTGCGAAACTCTCATAGCAGGTCATTTCGGTATCCATGCTGCACCTCTCAGTCAATGCAGATGCAGACCATCTTTTCGCGTCCAGCCATCAGAGGAGCACTGTTCTCGGCCAGATAACACTGGATCAGGTACAGGTCACTGGTGGTAAGGGCAACAAAGTTGCCATCGGTGTCATAGCGTACAAAGATGACCGCGCCGGACAGGTAACGCTTGCCAGCCAGCGTAATGACCTGACGAGGATCGTAGCAGAGTGCCAGCGGCACATCTTCGCTGATGCTGTAGCAGGAATCAGTTTCATCGAAGCAAGGCAGGTAACTGCGAACGTTCGCCAGCGGGATGATGGTCAGTTCGATCTCCGGGGCAATCACGGCGGCGTAAACTTCATCATCGCCGAGCTGCCGCTCCAGCACATCGCTCATCTTGTTGAAGAAGTCGGTCACAGCATTGTCCATGTGGCTGATTTGCTGGCTCATACTGTCGATGATCTTTGCGGTCTTGAAATCAATGGTAGTGTTCATAGTGCTTTTTCTCCTAATTTTTGCAAAAAAGAAAGACCCGGTTGGGTCTTACATTCAAAATGTGTGTCAGCGTTCGTTCTGCCGCTGCTGTTTGCGCTGCCACTGTTCCAGCAGCTTGATGATAGTGTCCTCCATCTGTTTCGGGGTGTAGCTGCGCGGGAAATATTTCCGCAGGGTGTCATTTTTGATGACCACCTTGTCCAGCTCGTCCTTTTTCTCTTCTCCCATGACCGCAAAGGCAACGTCATACGAGAAGTGCCCTTCCTGCGCCAGCTTTTTAAGCCGCTGCGCTTGGGAAAGGGACGGTGCATTCTGGGTGTCGTTCATCGCTTCTAAAAAATCCCGCTGTTGGTTCGTGTCGAGATGCGACAACTCCACAGCGGGATTAAAGGCAATTTTCTTTTCGTCTACCATGTCCAGCAGTTCGGGGATGAGGTTGGTCAGGCGGATGAATCGGTGCACCTGACGTTCACTTTCGTTTGCGTCTGCGCTCACTTGCGATACGCTCCACAACTTCTCGCCAACTTGGCGAGAAGTCAAATCCGACCTAGCACCTTGATTTTTTAGAGCCTCCAGCTTCATTTTGTAAGCGAAAGCCCTTTCACTGGGCAAGATGTTTTCACGTTGGAGATTCGAGTCCACCATGAGCAAAACTGCGGCATCATCATCCATGTTGCGGACAATGACCGGCAGGGTGTCCAGTCCAGCAAGCTGTGCAGCGTGCTGACGGCGGTGCCCGGAGATGATCTCATAGCCACCTTCCGGGCGGGGGCGGGCAATCAGCGGAGACAGCACACCGTACTGCTCCACGCTTTCCACCGTGCGCTGCATGGACTCATCATCCAAAACCTTAAAGGGATGATTCTTGAAAGGAAACAGCTCTCCGATGGGAATCTGCTGAACCTGTTCCCGTTGTTGTTCCTGTCGGGATTCTTCCGTGGAGAAAATGTCATCTGCCCCTTTCAGCGACACGTTTAAGCTGTTTTTCGGCATTCGCCATCACCTCCTTCGTCAGAGAGCGGTAGGCTTCTGCCACCTTGCCTTTGGGGTCATGCTGGAAAATGCTCTTATCCGCCGTACTGACCTCCGCCAGACGCACCGTGGATGGGATCACCGTGTCCAGTACGGGCAGACGCCGCCCAAAGTTCTCCTTCACGCTGTTCACGATGTCCCTGCGGAACGCGGTTTCATTCGCCATGGTCAGGAACACGCCGCCGATCTTCAGCTTGGGGTTGATCTGACGCTGGACGCTCCGCACCGTCCCCACCAGCTCCGTCATGCCCTCTGCCGCCAGATAGTCCGCCTGGACGGGGACAAGCACATAGTCCGATGCGGACAGGGCGTTGATGACCAGCATACCCAACGAAGGCCGGCAGTCCAGCAGAACATAGTCGTACTCCCGCTTCACACTGTCCACATACCGCCGAAGCACCGCTTCACGGCTCATCACATTCACCAGCCCTACCTCCACGGCGGACAGACTGCGGTTTCCTGGCACAAAGTCAAAGCCCTCATGGTGGTGCATGATCTCCGGGTGGTCGCGGGGCATTGTTCCCGATACTACGTCGTTCAGGACATTGGCAAGGGTGAGGGGCAGATCATGGGGCTTGCGCTGGCCCAGCATCTTGGTCAGGTCGCCCTGGGGGTCCACATCCAGCAGCAGGACTTTCTTTCCCTCCAGCGCAAGGCCGGCTCCCAGGTTGTAGACGGTGGTGCTTTTGCCGACGCCGCCCTTTTGGTTTGCTACGCTGATTACCTTTGGTTTCGCCATTTTGGGAGTTCCCTCCTTTCATAGATTTAGCCGCCTGCGGCGAAACAGGCGGCTATGTAAGTGCATGAAAAAGCCGCCTTCTCCATTCGGAAAAGACGGCCTATCCAGTCGGGAGATATGTGATTTAGAGAGCAATTCAAAGAGCGGCGCTAAACCGTATGTCCGCATTTCTCTGTGTTTCGTCGCATCAAAGTTCATTCCTTAGTAGTAAATTCGTAGTAATTTGAGTGTCTTGTTGTCAGGAAATGCGGTGTAATGCGCTGTTTCACAGGGTTTTGCCAGTTCTCACAAAATATTTTACACGAAACTTCTTCCACATAATAAAGGGGGAATGTAAAATTACATCCCCCTTTTTGATATGCCTGGCTCCTTATTGCACAGGTGGCAGACATCCAGTATGAATTTTTGACATGCTATAGCATCGAAAATATGATTGGCAGAAATGCAAAATATTAAATTTAGGACGCCGCCGGGACGGCAATGAACTAAAATTTTGCAATTTAAGGCAAAAAGAAAAACCCTGGAACCATTGAAGTTCCAGGGTTTCTTATGAAGTGCCAGATCAATCTGGATATTTACAACCCGGAAGCTCCGGCCTTCTGGCCGGCGGCGCCTTTGCGCCGTACAAGCGTTTTCGCCGCAAGCGAAAACCTTGGCGCAGGGCGGATTCACTCCGCCCGAGCATGTAAAATCTTCCCGGTAACCAAAAAATAGCCACACCTTTCGGTGTGGCTATTTTTTGGAAGGGACGGTTAAAATCGATATTTTCCCGTTTCAGGGAAAAGCCCCTATAGTGTGGTACACCGACCGCGCTCCCAGTGTAAATGGGTCGCGGTTGGAAAGTAGCCGCAACGTTTTTGTTTTGAGGAAAGGCTACACTAATATACTAAAAAGATAAAAGCACCTATGCATATTGGAGTTTCACATTATAAACTCACTATATGGTACCACATTATCAGCACCAAATACATTGCGCAAATACGTTTCGAATTGTGCGTTAATCTCTACAGTAACTAAAATAGCGAGTCTCTTCCTCGGCCTGGAACAACACACGTAAAACAAGTTTCAATTCCTAATGTATGTTGCAAGTTCTTTGCCTTGCAGGGATTTTTCGTCTTTATATAATGAATCTTCAAACTTGCAGAGATTCCATCCTCTGCCCATCACAAAAAGAACATTTTCGTACTCCTCACCTTTTACTCCATGGTCTGTGGAGTACACGGCATCCGGCTTGAAGAAATTAATAGCATTGATGACTTCACCATATTTAATTTCATAAAACTGTTTTAGGGTCGTCTGCTCATAGGCAGAATCATCACCAGAATTATATTCTTCCATATAATTTTCAATATCTGGAGGAATAGGAATCAACCTACTATCAGCAGCTGTCCTTAAAATGTCATAGATAGTTCCTTGTCTTGCGACACATAAATCACCTGTAAGCTCTCGCCACTGCTTCTTCTGCCTCTTAGTCTCTATTGGCTGACGCGTTGTTCCGAGAATCTCATACCTTCGTTTCCTCTATTTGATTTTTTATCTCAGTATTTTTAAGTTGACCTGCCCAGTATTTTTCAAGTGCCTCATAAAGCTGTTTCCGACATTCAAGAGGATAGTCGTTAAACGATAAATTCTTCTTTTCGTTAATGATTGATTGAAGCAGATGGGCAACTGATGTCTTACCAGTATTATTTTTACCAACTATCAGCGTTAAAGATTTGTCTAAAACGATATCTACATTCTTTAATAGTCTAAAATTTTCAATGTGTATCTTCTGTATGTACATATGCCTTTCTCCTCACCAGTATTAAATAAACTAAGTTTTCTAATCGGGTTTTCGGAATGGACTAATCCTTGATGCTTAATGCATTTTACAGTATCTTACTTTGGAAAAATTGCATCTTTGGAAATGAATACTGGTTTCTGTACAATGGTATTCTACACCATTTTACAGGAGGAATCAAATCATGCGCATCAGCATAGAAGAAAAGCACTCCCTGGTTGCTCGTTACCAGGCCGGAGAATCCGTCTCCGATATCTGCGCCGACTCCGGCGTGCCCAAGAGTACGTTCTACACATGGATCAAGCCGTACACTGTGACCATGACAGACTCCGGTCATGCTGTCAGCCAGCAGGCGTTTATCAAAATGAAACAGAAACTTCAAAAGTTGGAGAAGAAGATCGAGATTTTACAAAAGGTCAACTGCACGGTTTCAGCGTCGCTTCAAGAAAAGCTGCAAGAGCTTGCCAAATTGCATGGTCAGTATAGTGTCCATGCCTTATGCGAGGCGCTTTGTGTATCCCGCGGTACCTTCTACAACCATATCTTCCGGCGAAAAGAGGTAACAGCCTATGATAAACGAAGAGCCGAGATGAAAGAGCATATCCAAGCAGCTTTCGATGAGAGCCAACAAAGGTTTGGCGCAAATAAAATCGCTGCTGTGTTAGCAGATCGAGGCGTTCGGACTTCGCCCAAGTATGTGGCTGAACTGATGAGAGAAATGGGATTACAAAGTGTATCCATCTACTCCAAACGCGATTATCAGAAAAGTGAGCGGCTGGCAAAAAAGCAGAACATGCTACAGCAGCAATTCAAAGTGGATGAACCGAACCGTGTTTGGGTCAGCGACATCACTTGCTTTAAGGTCAATGGCAAGTATCTCTATATCTGCGTAATCCTCGACCTTTTCTCACGTAAAGTAGTAGCCCACAGAGTATCACCAAAGAATAGTACCTACTTGGTTACCTCTACCTTTCGTCAGGTATATCGGAACAGAAACGAGCCCCAGCAGCTGATGTTTCACAGCGACCAAGGCCCGCAATATACATCCAACACATTCCGGAAACTACTTCGCATAAACAAGGTTGTCCAATCTTTCTCGAAGTCCAGCCGTCCTCATGACAATGCTGTAGCCGAGTCCTTCTTTGCCTCCATGAAGCGGGAGGAGATTTATCGGACACAATATTGCTCTGAGCGCCAGTTCATGCAAAGCGTTGATACTTACATAGAATTTTACAACACCAAGCGCCCCCACAGCACGCTCAACTACAGGACGCCGGATAGGTTTGAATTGCTCCATGCGCAAAGGAAAGAACGGACAGGCTGATCTGGACAAAGGGTTCAAAACTGGGTATTTTTCATTTTTCAACCACCAAGCTTGCGTCTTTTATCTTTGCGATATGAATTACCGAGCTGTGCAAGAGAAAAGAAAACACCTGAAATACCAAGGCTTTCTCCCATGGAATAAGGGTAGGAGTATTGGACAGTCTAAGAAAACTGTTCAATACTCCTACCCTTGTCCATATGGTTGCGGGGGATGGATTTGAACCACCGACCTCCGGGTTATGAGCTGCTACCGGCAGTTCAATCCTTTGATTTCAAGTGCTTTCCGACCCTTTTCGTTCCAGAAAACTGCCAAATCCCGGAGGTCGTATGCTGCCTGCTCCGCTGGGATTTTTCCCGTTCTGGGTCAAGTCATGGGTCAAAGTAGCAACACGTTATCAGAAATTCGTCACTATAAGACAAAACACCCCAACGGAGGCGCAAGGTCAAAAGAACAATGGCCTGCTGGTCATAAATTACATTCAAAACGACTGATTCATTGAAGCACACTCCAATAAACTCCTCGCTTTTTCATCAGTTCATCATATGTGCCGGACTCCACGATCCCCCGCTCCCCCACCACAAAGATGCGGTCGGCCCGGCGGATGGTGGAGGGACGGTGGGCGATCAGGAAGCAGGTGCGGCCCTCCAGCAGGCGGAGGGTGGCCTGCTGGAGCCGCTGCTCCGTGGTAGTATCCACACTGCTGGTGGCCTCGTCCAGGATGAGGATAGGCGCCCGGCTCACCAGGGCCCGGGCCATGGCCAAAAGCTGGTACTGCCCCTGGCTGAATTCCCCGGCCGCCCCCGACATGAGGGTTTGGTACCCCTGGGGCAGGCGCTGGATGAAACCGTGGGCATGGGCCAGTTTTGCCGCATGGACAACCTCCGCCTCCGTGGCCTCCGGGCGGGCATAGCGCAGATTGTCCAGCACCGTGCCGCGGAAAAAGACGGTCTCCTGGAGCACCACGGAGAAGCACCGGCTCAGTCCTTCCCGGCTGTACCGACCGAGGGGCACGCCGTCCAGCCGGATCTCCCCCGCCGTCGGCTCATAGGCCCGGATCAGCAGGTTGACCAGGGTGGTTTTGCCGCAGCCGGTGGGGCCGACCAGGGCAA
>OJSF01001844.1_pt1 | contig 15008 bp, 8 predicted proteins | sample 1599411 | NCBI WGS metagenome assembly OJSF01 (sample SAMN04168658, study PRJEB22393) | human gut metagenome | biome: human gut microbiome; feature: stool | host: Homo sapiens | collected 2014-03-24 | reverse complement strand
CGACCACCGAGATCTACACTCTTTCCCTACACGACGCTCTTCCGATCTTCAGCAGATGTTCCCATAACTATTCGGAGCAAAGCATACCGACTACCCGGCTGAACAGAAAACCGTAATTCTACCGGTTCTATTGCTTATCTTGTACAACATCATGATAGTCCGGAACCCAAAGAATACGACATCGAATTAATCCCTTATGGATGTAGTACCCTACGGATAACGCTGTTTCCCGTAAGATAAGTTCAATAAGTATTAGAGATTTTGTTTGCGTAACATATAATAAAAACTATAAATTGAAACCTAAACATGAAAGAAAGAAATCCATATAAGCACCTGTGTCCTACTCTAACGAAGTATAATATCATAACAATATACATAGCCGGTTCTTATGAAAGCTAGAACATAAAGCATCTCCTGAAGGCTTAAGGCTACAAACTCTTATGGGGTTTGCAGCCTTTTTTGTTGCAAAAAAAGACCGCTATATCTTTAAAGTCGGAATTTATCATTTATAATAAACTTGGGTACCGTTTATAATAAACTCCTCAATAATTTATTAAGAACGTTGAAGAGGATTATGAAAGAAGAGTTAATTTTTTTTCTTCTTTGATATATGATAAAATATGTTTTATCATGAGTTTACTATAGAAAGTAAATGAAATGGACGTTACTATCACGAAATTCTATTCTTTTATAAAGAAGATGTGCTTTTTTATTTCGGACATAACGTTTTTATTCTGGTTCTATGTATATATAAAAGTGTATCCGGATATGGAATATTGTATATGGATAAGTAGTATTTGAATCCTTTGCATAGAACTCCATAAGAAAATCAATATCTCCATATCCTTAGGCTTGGGGTGAATGGGAAGATGCGGTACTTTTGCGGAAAAAGTAATAAGCAGTAGAAAATGATAAAGTCAGCAATTTTAATAGTAGCGACATGTTGTAGTCTGCAACTGTTTAGTCAGGAAAAATTTCCCGATGGTAAAATTATACCGGATTGGTTTTACAAAAATGAAAAAACTGATATAAATGGATTAGGAAAGAATTTCTTGATTACCGACTATGGAGTAGTGAATGATAGTACACTGTTACAGACAGAGCAAATTCAGGCTGTTATAGATTTGGCGTCTGATAATGGAGGCGGAGTCATTGTTATACCTGAAGGTACTTATCTTAGTGGTGCGCTGTTCTTTAAGCCGGGAACACACTTGCATTTGGAAGAGAAAGCTATATTAAAAGGTAGTGACGATATTAGCAACTTTCCTGTAATAGAAACACGGATGGAGGGACAGAACCTAAAGTACTTTTCAGCTTTGATTAATGTTGATAAGGTAGATGGTTTCACCCTTTCCGGAAAAGGAAAAGTTGATGGAAACGGTGAACGATATTGGAAGTCATTCTGGTTGCGGAGGCGTGTTATTCCTAAATGTACTAATATGGATGAATTGCGTCCTCGTCTACTTCATATATCTCATAGCAATAATGTACAAGTTTCAGATGTGCGACTTGTTAATTCTCCGTTTTGGACAACTCACATTTATAAGTGTGATAGCGTAAAACTTTTGAATTTGCATATCTTTTCACCTTCTTTTCCCGTAAAGGCTCCAAGTACGGATGCAATCGATATTGATGCGTGTAAAAATGTACTTGTCAAGGGATGCTATATGTCGGTTAATGATGACGCAATTGCATTAAAAGGTGGCAAAGGACCATGGGCTGATCAAGATCCCGATAATGGTGGCAATTGTGATATTATCATTGAAGACTGTACTTTTGGATTCTGTCACGGAGTGCTGACTTGCGGTAGTGAATCGATATATAATCATAATATAATTCTTCGACGCTGCAATCTGGATCAGGCTAAACGTCTGTTGTGGTTGAAAATGCGTCCGGATACTCCCCAACAATATAAGTACATCCTCGTTGAAGACATAAAAGGAAATGTCCGCAATTGTATCTTTATTGCTCCTTGGACACAGTTTTATGATTTGAAAGATCGCAAGGATATGCCAGTCTCGTATTCCAGCTATATTACAATGCGTAATATTCATCTGGATTGTGATTCCTTTTTTGCTGTAGAGAAATCAAAACAATATAAATTATCCAATTTCTGTTTTGACAATTTGACTATTACGGCTAAAAAAGATGTGAAGATAGATGAAAATATTATTGATGCATTGGTTATGAGAAAGGTTGAGATAAATAAAGTGAATTAAAAAAGAATGGTAGAAAGACTGGAAAATCGTACATAGCCTGTAAAATCGTACAAAATAGGCGTGTGATGGGCTGTACGCACATGAATTTACATAAGAAAGTCGAATTCTCCATATTCCTTTTCTTTAACTCTACCATGTAATGCGGTATCTTTGACATGTGCTTATTCAGTAAAATATTGAATCTAAAACTATAAAATACAATGAAATTCTGTAGAATTATTTTTTGTCTGTGGTTATTGGTCTGTTTCTTTCCAATAGGTATTCATGCAGATATACAACTTCCTTCTATATTATCAGATAATATGGTACTTCAGCAAAATGCGAAAGTACGTTTTTGGGGAAAAGCACGTCCCGGAGAAAAGATTTTGGTAAAGACTTCATGGGATCATAAGAAATACAAGGTGACTGCTTTAGCAAACGGTCATTGGGAACTGATGATACAAACACCGGCTGCTACTTCCGGACAATCTGTAATGTTGAAAGGTGATAATAAGATCCGGATCAATAATATATTAATAGGTGAAGTTTGGCTTTGTACGGGACAGTCAAATATGGAATTTCCCGTAGCCCGTAATCCGCAAGTGAAATGGAAAACAGGAATGTTGAATGAAGCGGAAGAAATGAAAGATGCTGATTTTCCGGAAATCCGCCTGTTTCATGTAGAGCATCAACTGGCACCTGATGGTGAAAAAGAAGATTGCGTTGGAAAGTGGGTGGTTTGTAATCCGGAGAATCTGAAGGACTTTTCTGCTGTAGGATTTGTCTTTGGACGTAAATTGTATAAAGAATTGAGTACACCGGTTGGATTGATTCAGTCTACTTGGGGAGGAACACATACTGAATCCTGGACAAGTATGAAAGTGATGGAAAACAATCCGCTGTATGCTGATGTCTTAAAACAATATTCGAAGGAAAGGGTGAGTAGGGAAAAAGATAAGTGTAAGGTTCCGGCTACTTTGTGGAATGGCATGATTGCTCCTATGGTAGGGTACACTGTAAAAGGAAATATCTGGTATCAGGGAGAATCCAACTCTGTTCGTTATGAGAAATATCAGGAAGTATTTACTAACCTGATTAATAGTTGGCGGAAAGAATGGAATCAGCCGGATATGCCTTTCTATTTCGTACAGATTGCGCCACATTACAAGCAACCGGCAGGTATTCGTGAAGCACAATTAAAAACATGGTTAAGTGGACTTGAAAACATTGGTATGGCAGTAGTGACGGATGCAGCCGATTCTACCGACATACATCCACGAAATAAAGTTGCACCCGGCGAACGGCTGGCAGCTTGGGCATTAGCAAAGCAATATGGTAAAAAGATTGTTTATTCAGGACCTCTCTACAAATCAATGAAAGTGAATGGGGGAGAAATTACATTAGATTTTGAATTTGCGGAAGGTGGCCTGCAGACACCCGGCAATGAACCGGTAAAAGGATTTTTTATTGCCGGCAATGATGCGCGGTTTTATCCGGCTGATGCTGTGATTGATGGAAGTTCGATAACACTTTCTTCAACTTATGTCTCTGCACCTGTAGCTGTACGCTACGGTTATGGGACTTTCTTTAGAGTGAATCTGTTTAATAAAGCCGGACTTCCGGCAGTTCCTTTCCGTACGGATACTTTTGCTCCCGACACTTATTATCGTCTGTTTGCCGATTCGGAAATTCGTCGTTTCCCGGAAGCGTGGCAACTGGATCATGGAAAACGCCTGTATTTTGGTTATGCGCAAGGAGTAGGTTGTTGTGCGATGTTACAAGTTTGGAAGAAAACAGGAGACCGTAGGTACTTTGATTATGTAGAGGCATGGGCTGATTCTTTGGTAGACGACAAAGGAGAGATTCATTTATATAAGAAAGAAACCTATAATCTGGATTATATAAATTCCGGAAAAGTTCTGTTTGATTTGTACAATGAAACCAAAAAGGAGAAATATAAATTGGCTATCGAGAATTTGATAGATCAGCTAAAAAGGCAACCTCGTACAACAGATGGAGGTTTCTGGCATAAGAAAATATACCCTAATCAGATGTGGTTGGATGGATTGTATATGGCTTCTCCTTTTATGGCTAGATATGGAGCTGAATTTAATCGTCCGGAATGGATTGATGAGGCTGTTAAACAGTTCACTCTCTGCCATCAGCATACATACGATACCAAGACGGGACTTTATTATCATGCATGGAATGAGGACCGGAGCCAGCGCTGGGCTGATCCGGAAACTGGCCATTCTCCTAATTTCTGGGGACGTAGTATTGGTTGGTGGTTTATGGCTATGGTAGATGCTTTGGAATATATTCCCCAAGATCATTCAGGTTATGCTGATATGATTAAATGGACGAAAGAATTAGCAGAAACCCTTTCAAAATACCAAGATAAAAATGGCTTGTGGTATCAGGTAATTGACCAACCTTCACGTACCGGTAATTTTCCGGAAGCTTCTGTTACGACACAATGTATGTATGCCTATATGAAAGCTGTAAATAAAGGATATATTGATAGTAGATATCGTGCCATTGCAGAAAAAGCCTTTAAAGGTCTGTGCAATAAACTGCTAATCTCAAATCCGGACGGAACATTGACATTGACAAGATGTTGCCAAGTGGGTGGGTTAGGTGGTAAGCCTTACCGTGACGGCAGTTTCGAGTATTATATAGGAGAGAAGATGAGAGATAATGATGCTAAAGCAACAGGACCTTTCATTATGGGATGTATTGAGTTGAATAAATAACAAGATTCTGGGATGAAAATATTTGCTATATATTGCAACACTTTTGTAAGGGTATTTGTGGATATTTCTATTCCTAAGAATATTATTAAGGGCACTCCTTAAAGGATGTACACTTTTTAAATTTGATTTTATTTATTAATCAAATAAGTATTTTTAATTATAATTTTATAAGAATGAAAAACACTGTATCTTTTCAGAGGAAAGGCATATCTATTGCCATGAAATGCTTTACAAGCATTTTCTATTTCTTCTTATTTTCGCTTTCATCGCTAGCGGCTTGTGTTGATAAAGAACCGGTAGATGAAGAAGATGTAGACCCTGCTATTAATCCCCCTATTACTTTTGTGGAGGATGATGAAGAAGGTAATAATGAAGGCATTACAGGTCCGGCATTTCCTTCCTTTACCAGTAATAATGCACCAGCATTTCCTGGTGCAGTGGGATATGGAAGAAACGCTGATGGTGCCCGTGGAAGTAACACTAAATCTGTTTATGTTGTAACCAATCTGAATAATAGCGGTACAGGGTCACTAAGAGATGCCGTCAGCCAGTCAAACAGAATTATAGTATTTAACGTATCGGGTGTGATTGATTTAAACAAAGAAGTGCTCGTATTTAAGGACAACCAAACGGTTCTGTTCCAAACAGCTCCAGGTGATGGTATTGAACTTTATAATGGTAGGACTTCTTCTACCAATGCAGATAACCTGATTGTACGCTATATGCGTATGCGTGCCGGTCGGCAGGTTAGTGGCAGTGACAATATAGATGCGGGAGGAGCGGCTTACGGTCACGACCAAATTTATGACCATTGTTCTTTTACATGGGGGACAGATGAATGTTTTTCACTTAACAATGACAAACAGCCAGAGGGACTTTATAACATTACATTACAAAATTCAATACTAGGGCAAGGATGTCAGAATCACTCTTGTGGAGGATTAGTTCAAACGAGTGACGAAGAAGGAATTACTGTTTACCGAAATCTATTTATTGATAATAAGACTCGTAATTTTAAAGTAAAAGGACTGAATCAATTTGTTAATAATGTTCTCTACAATTGGGGAAATGGAGCAGCTTATAATATGGGTGGCGAATCTTCTGGGCACTCCAACACAGTCATTGAAAATAATTATTTTATCAAAGGACCAGCTTATACATGGGTGAATACGTCATATCCTATAGCAACTACAGATAAGAGTATGTTCGATGATGAAACGAAATATCATTATAATGGAATAAGTAGTGACAATAACAATTATTTGGCAGATACTTATCAACAAGTAAATCCGACTAAACCTTTCATTGGTGGTACCGGTGATGGCGATTTCGATACCTATTGTGTAGGCAACTATTACGATGATAATAAAGATGGCACATTAAATGGATTTGAAATCACGCAAGGCAATTGGCAAACTTATTGCAGTGCCACTCCTGTCTTTTTGAGTAAACCAGACAGCCAGCATCCGGAAATCACCATAAAAGTTAGTGCTACAGAAGCCTATCACTGGGTTGTTAAAAATGTTGGTCCGGTTTTACCCAATCGTGATTTGGTAGATCAATTCATGATTGATGAACTAACCACATTAGGGATTAAAGGAACGATTTTCCGTAACCAAAACCTAGAACGCCAATACCCTCTTGCCAAGACTTGGCAAAGCATCAATATTGGCACTCCTAGAGTAGATACGGACAGTGACGGTATGCCCGATGATTTTGAAGATAAATGGGGCTTAAATAAAAATGATCCGAATGATGCTGTAAGAACTGCAGCAAACGGATATACTAATATTGAAAACTATGCTCTTTCGCTTGAATTCCCAAATGAATATGAGAAAGCATGGCAAGAAGCATACGGAGAATAGTAACTTATCTAATAATTTATCAAACAATGAAAAACGCTACATTTTTACAAAAGATGTTGTGGCTGCTATGCCTTCCATTGATCTTGCTTTCGTGTGAGGATAAGATGGACGAGCACTATGAAGTGCCCGATTGGGTGGCAGACAACGCATGGGAGGTGTTAAGTTCCGGTGAACACGGTAACTATTCTATCTTCCTACGGGGACTGGAGATTTCCGGTTACAAACAAATGCTGGAAGGCAAAAGTATTCTGACTATCATGGCTCCTGATGACACAGCCTTTCAGGCTTATCTGAACGAAAAAGGATATGCCAATATTGAAGTCGTGCCCATTAACGAAGTCAAAAAGCTCATTGGTTATCATGTACTTTATTACTCTTACACCAAAGAGAATCTAGTTAATTTCCGTCCTGTGGGAAGTACAGAAACGGAAGAAGAAAAAAATGTTGATGCTGGATTATTCTACAAGCACCGCACCAGAAGTTCGGACACTCCGGAATTAGAAAACAGATCCGATGGTTCTTCCGTTATGGTGTATCATCTTGAACGTTATCTTCCGGTATTTTCTTACCGCTTTTTTCAGTCAAGAAAGCTGGATGCCAAAAGCAATTACGAAGCTTTCTACCCCAATTCCACTTGGACAGGAGACAATGGATTCAATGTTTCCAATGCATCTGTCAAAGAGTATGGCATTATAGCCAACAACGGTTACATTCATGCCATTGACCGTGTGCTTGAACCTTTGGAAACTATCTATACCGAGATGAAAAAACGGGACGAATATTCTACATTTTTCAATCTATACGAGTCTTTTGGAGAATATGTTGCCGATGACAACCTGACCAAATCATATGCTGCAGCATACGGTGTGGACACTTTATACCAATATCAACACAATGGTCTGCCTAACATTGCTTGCGAATGGCCGGTTAGCTCCTCACTCGCTTTCACCTCTTTGACAGCTATGGGTTATACCATCTTTGCGCCGTCCAATACTGCAATCGACAGCTTCTTTGAGGAATTCTGGGCAAAAGGAGGATATACTTCCTTGGGCGAAGTTGATAAACTGGCTATGAATTCATTCCTGCGTCAGTTCATTGATGCCGGATTAGCAGTATTTCCCGGTGACATAGAAAAGAGTATCAGTAGTACGAAAAGTGAGGATAAAATCGTGTCTGTGGAAGGTTCCGAAATCAATGTCAATCCGAATACGCTGAACGATAAAATTATGTGTGTCAACGGAGTATTATATGGTATGAACAAAATCAGCACACCGACTACTTTTGCTTCCGTACTTGGCACCATGTTCCAAAATAAAGAAGCACGTTCGTTCCTTTATGCAATGAACGGAACCTCTCTTCAACCATCTTTCGTTTCAAACAATGCAAAATACATTATGTTGATTCCGAAAGCAGCGCAATTTGAAGGTTCAGAGATTAGAACCTCTTATAGCACATCAACGTTGGAACAGAACACGGAAGATGGATGGGTGGAATTGAGCAATTCTTCCAAACAAGGTATTGTGAATATTCATTCGGCGAATATCCCGGAAACGCAATCGGCTTCTTTGCCGGACAATGGGATAAGGGTCATTACTACCCAGACAAGTTGGAACTTCTGGTTTGTCAAAGACGGGAAAATCACTAGTAACGCCCGTTTCAATATGCAACTGAATCCAGAATTCCAAGGAACGGTATTCTCTTCGTTCACGAAAGTTGGTGAAGGCTCTAACGGTACTTCTTATTGGTTTGACAATGAACAGCTCTTTAGCGCGGAAAATGGTGACTTGTCTCGTTCCATCGCTATTTGTGCCGACAAGCGCTATGTTTATTACAACTTTGCCCAATTGCTCAAGGAGGCGGGTATTACTGTCGGTGAGACTATGATGAATATCTTTGGCAAAGGACGCTTTGTCGCATTTATTCCGACGAATGAAGCCATACAGACAGCATTGTCAGAAGGAAAGATTCCGGGCGCTACCAATGCCTCTTTCGATGAAGACGGCAAGCTGACCGGAGAGTTCGACACAGCGACGTTGAAGGATTATTTGAATTCCTATTTTATCACCGGTGCCAAAAACACCATCGCGGCCTATCCTTATCCCGGTTCCAGTTTCAAAAGCGGAACATACAAGACTGAAAGTAGCGTAGCTCCCAACCTCATTTATACGGATAATGGAAGCACTCTGAACCTCGAATTGCAGGGACACGGCAAGTGCCAAGTGGTTTCAACTTATTCCAATTTCCCGTTTGCTTTTGGAGACGGTTGTTTTCACTTGATTGATGGCGTCTTTTTAAAATGAAAAACATAAGTTATGAAATTATTAAAATACATACTAGTAGCATTAGTATTCGTTGTCACTACCGGAGAGGCTTTCGGGCAAGTCAAAGTCTTGTCCGGTAAAGTATCGGAAATGTTCGGATCGACAGCGGATCCTTTGATGGGAGTCAACATAAACGTCATGAACTCCCAGAACCGTTCTTTGGGTGGAACCGTTTCCAATGTAGATGGTATCTATAATCTGAAGATTCCTGCCGGGGAGAAAAACCTGACAATCGTATTCTCTTATATTGGAATGAAAACGAAGAGAATCAAGTATACGGGACAAGAAAAGTTGAACGTCACCTTGCAGGAGGATACGAGAACTATTGACCAAGTAGTCATTGAAGGAAAACGTATCGAACGCAATGAATTGGGTATTACCGCCAGAGAACAGACTTCCGCTACCCAGAAAGTACAGATGAGCGACTTGGTAGACATAGCTCCGATTACGACCATCGAAGATGCCTTGCAAGGGCAGTTGGGTGGTGTGGATGTTGTGTTGGGCGGTGGCGACCCGGGTGCACGTGCTAATATTCAGATTCGTGGTGCAAGTACGCTGAATGCCAATGCCGACCCGTTGATTGTAATCGATGGTGTGCCCTATCCGGCTAATATTAGTGACGATACCGACTTCTCTACGATCAGTAATGATGATTTGGGAGCATTACTTAACATATCTCCACAGGACATCGAATCCATTGAAGTTTTGAAAGATGCTGCTGCTACTGCCATCTGGGGTACTAAAGGCGGTAACGGTGTATTGATGATCAAAACCAAGCAAGGAGTAACAGGAAAGACCCGTTTCACGTTCTCTTCCAAATTCTCTGCCAAGTTTGAACCGAAGAGCATTCCGATGCTGGACGGTAACCAATATTCAGCCATGATTTCCGAAGCTCTGTGGAACAGTGCCAACTATATAGGTCTTAGTAATTCGCTAAATTATCTGAATATGCTTTATAACTCTCCGGAGATCGGTTATCAACCGGACTGGACTTATTTTGACGAATACAACCAAGATACCGATTGGTTGGCTGCGGTACGCAAGAATACACAGACATGGGATAATAACTTCTCCATGAGCGGGGGTGGTGAAAAAGCCACTTATCGTTTTTCTCTAGGCTACCTCAATGAAGGCGGTACGACGATCGGAACCGGATTCAGCCGTTTGAATTCTTCTTTGAGTATCAACTATAAGTTCTCAAGAAGATTGAATTTCGGGGCACAGTTCAACTACTCTCAATCAAAAAGAGATGAAAACTATTACAACGTGCGCTCGGAAGCTTTCCGCAAAGCTCCAAACAAATCGCCTTATTACGTTGACGACACGACCGGAGAACTTACTTCACAGTATTTCAATCACAGTGAATATAGCAACTTGGATCCGGCATTCAAGGAGGACGGTAATGGTAGCAAATATTACAATCCGGTAGCGATGGCAAACGAGAGCGTCAAAAAAACGATCCAACGGGAGAGCAAGATGACTTTCCGTATCGAATATCAGATATTGAAAGGGTTGACTTATAAAGCCTATGCGAACTTGAATATCCGTAATACCAAAGGCCGTATGTTCTTGCCTCAGGTTGCTACCGGCCTTCCTTGGACAGACAGTTTTGCCAACCGTAGTACAGATACCTCTTCCGACCAGCTGACCATTGCTACGGAAAACCAGTTGATGTATCGCAACAGTTGGAAAGACAAACATTCATTGGTTGCCAACTTGTTGTTCCGTACGAATGAAACGACTAACTCCAGTTATGGCAGTCAAACTTCCGGTAATGCATCTTCCAGCCTGTCCGACCCTACTATCGGAAGCACGGTGCAAAAAGTAAGTTCCGGTGATTCTAAGGTGCGTAATATCAATGGCATTGGCGTTGTTAACTATACGCTGCTCAACCGTTATGTATTCAACGGAACCATTGGAGTAGAGAGTAACTCGGCAATGGGTAAGTCCGAACGTTTGGGGATTTTCCCTGCGGCAGGTTTTGCTTGGCATTTGGCTGACGAACCGTTCATGAATAACACAGACGAGTGGTTGGATGAATTCAAACTCCGTTTCAGTGTCGGTGAAAAAGGTAATGGCGCCGAAGGTACTTCCATCTATCTGGGTTCTTATGCATCCGGTGACAACTATATGAATATGAACTCCATCAAACCCAGTAGCATGCAGCTCAACAGGTTGAAATGGGAAACGACTACCGAATATAATACAGGAGTGGATATTTCTCTTTTCAAGAACAGAGTAAGTCTAACAGTGGATGTGTATCAGAAGTATACAAGAGATATGTTGCAACCAAAAATGAGCACGCCTACCAGCATTGGTTACGGTAGTGGATATAGGATGGCTTACTATAACTCAGGAAAGATGACTAATAAAGGTTGGGAGTTCCGTGCAAACATAATCGCTCTTAAACGTAAGGACTTTCAGTTGGGATTCAATTTCAACATCAACCAAAATACCAATAAGATTACAGAAATTCCGGTAAACTATACGGAAGAAAACTACACATTCGGTAACGGGAACTATGCTTTTCGTTATGAAGTCGATCGTCCTTTAGGCTCTTTTTACGGTTATCGCTACAAAGGTGTTTACCAGAATGCGGAAGCAACTCATGCACGTGATGCAGAGGGCAACATTATGAAAGACGTTAAAGGTAATCCTATTGTAATGATGAACGGTCATTATACTGTAGCTCCGGGTGATGCCATATATGAAGACATCAACCATGATGGTGTCATCAATCAGTATGATATTGTCTATTTGGGCAACTCACAGCCGAGATTTACCGGAGGATGCGGTTTTAACATTACTTACAAGCAATTCAAACTGGTTGCCAACTTCTATGGCCGTTACGGACAGAAAGTCATTAACATGACTCGTTTGAACAACGAATCTATGTACGGAATCAACAACCAAAGTACCGCTGTGCTCAGACGTTGGCGCAACGAAGGTGATATGACCGAAATCCCGCGCGCGCTTTATGGGGAAGGTTACAACACTTTAGGTTCCGACCGTTTTGTGGAAGATGCTTCTTATCTTCGTTTGCAAACTTTATCATTGAGTTACCGTCTGCCTAAAAAAGTATGCAGAGCTTGGGGAGTCAATAATATTGATTTCTATGTGACCGGCCGTAACCTCTTCACTTTTACTAAATATACAGGACAGGATCCGGAAGTGAAGACGGAAAGAACATTGGCAAAGGATGAAGCGGTAACGCCGACCTCCATCCAGCTCACTTGTGGTTTTAATCTAAGTTTTTAAAAACGCTACGAACATGAAAAAAATATTTGTTATACTATTACTGACAGGAGGCTTGTTGACGAGCGGTTGCAGTGACTGGCTTGATGTACTGCCTAAAGACAAGCAGAGCACGGATATGTACTGGCAATCTGCTGAAGACGTGGAATCCATCCTTGCGCAAGGATACAGTTGTATGCGCAATTGTATTCCATATATGATTGACTGGGGAGAGTTGCGGGGCGGATCGGTAATTGTTCCTTCCAGAGCTACCGAGAATGGTAGAGTCCAGAATTTTCAAGTACTTCCTAACAATTCAAGAGTGGCATGGGGTACATTCTACCAAGCCATTGGCATGGCGAATGCTGTATTGAAATATGCGCCGGGTGTGATGGAGAAAGACGAAAGTTACCATGAATCCCAGATGAATTCACACTGTACGGAAGCCTATTTTATTCGTGGATTGATGTATCTGTATCTGGTACGTAATTATGGAGAAGTACCTTTGATCACCGAACCTTACGTGGATGATGAGATGCCGACCAATGTGGCCAAATCATCTGAACAGGAAATCTTGGAACAAATAAAGAGCGATATGCGTACAGCTCTGGATACCAATGCAGCCAAGGAATTTTTTGAAGATTCATGGGCAACTAAAGGACGTTCCACCAAATGGGCTTTGTATGCGTTGATGGCGGAAACCTGCTTATGGGCGGAAGATTATGACGAATGCGTCACTTACGCTGACTATCTAATTAATGCTACCTCCGGTAGGCGTCCGGTTTTCATGTCTGTCCCCAGCCAATGGTTCCAAATTTTTTATCCGGGCAATAGCAATGAGTCCATTTTTGAATTGCAGTTCGATGGCGCTACTTATTACCAGACAAACAATTGTCCGACTAGTATTATGCCATACAGTACTTCCAGTACCAATAAAACTTATATGTATTCTGAAGCGATGACATTGCGTTTGTATGAGGAGAGTCTGAAAGAGGCTGTCCGTACTTATTTCGGTTCATGTGCACCACGCGAAAATCTTCATACACCCAGCTATTATGACGATTATCCCGATAATGCCATTATTTGGAAATACTCAGGGATGGGTACAAATAGTCTGATAGCTATCCGTGGTGGAAATCAGATGGATGCCAATTATATCATTTACCGGATGGCAGATGTCATGTTGATGAAAGCCGAAGCATTGATTCGGAAAGGCGGTAGCGAGAATTGGACGGAAGCCGTAGAGATAATGAACCAGATTCGCAAACGTTCCAACTTAGTTCCCTTGACCGTGGCTATGGAAGAAATTAGTGAACTGGATTTGTTGCAACTATTGCTGAACGAACGGGACATGGAGTTTGCCGCAGAAGGAAAACGATGGTATGATCTGCTTCGTCTGGGAAAGCAGCAAAATTTTAAGTATAAGGCTGAATTTAAGGAACTCGTGATGCAGAACAACAGCACCGCAGAGCCTAAATGGCTAAATTCCGCTTTGAATAACAGCGATGCCTGGTATCTGCCTCTTCCCGAAAGTGATGTGAACACCAACCGATTATTGGAACAGAACCCTTATTATGATAAATAATCAAACCATGAATAAAATGAAAAAGATAGGAAGGATTTATTGGATGCTGCTCATTATCTTATGCACGGCCTGCAATGATCCGTATGAAGGAGACACGTTCTCTGTTTATGATATACAGCCGGCTGCTACTTACTTGTCCAGCCGTTCCGGTGAATTTTCAGAATGGATTTCCATTATGAAATACGCTGACCTATACAATGCCGTCAATCAAGCGACTCAATATTTCACCCTTTTTGTCCCCACGAACGAGGCGGTGAAAGCATTCTATACGAAGAAGGGGATTACTTCTATTGAAGAATTGGGAGTGGAATATGCTCGTAACCTAGTTTCTTTTCATATTGTTCAAGATACAATCAGTCAGGAAAAATTTATCGAGCAAGAAGGCACGTTAAGTAAAAAAACGGTTTCCGATGACTTCCTTTCGGTGTCTTTCGGCAGTGCTGAAAATGGCGGCGGTGGTTTGCAATCAGTCTATCTGAATAAGGAAGCCCATGTCATAGAGTTTGCCAATTTGGTATCAAACGGCTACGTTTATGTGCTTGAAAACACGTTGACTCCGTTGACCGAGAGTGTGTATCAACGTATCGCTGAAAATGGAGACTACACCATCCTGAAAGGTGCATTGGATGCTACCGGATGGGGAAAGGAAATCAATACCATCTACGACACCATAGAAAATCAGTCGGGAGGTACTACTCAGCAAAAGCGAAACTATACCTTCCTTGCCGTAACGGATGCAGTTTTTAGTGAAAACGGTATCAGTAGTTTGCAAGATTTAGTACGGAAATTGGAAGCAGGTTCTGACTATACTAATCCGGATAATGCTCTTTATCAGTACGTTGCCTATCATATTTTGCCGGGAAGCTATGATCTGAAGAAAATGAGGAGTTTTGATACAGCAGACGTAACTTCTAAAATTTGGGATACTTCAAGTACCGGAAATATCGTCAAGGTAAGCAACAAGAATGATATTTTCTATCTCAACTATGCAGATGAGGAACATCGTGCCACGTTCCTCGAAGATTACAGTGACTTGCAGGCAAAGAACGGAT
>OJSF01001801.1_pt1 | contig 15441 bp, 13 predicted proteins | sample 1599411 | NCBI WGS metagenome assembly OJSF01 (sample SAMN04168658, study PRJEB22393) | human gut metagenome | biome: human gut microbiome; feature: stool | host: Homo sapiens | collected 2014-03-24 | reverse complement strand
GGCGACCACCGAGATCTACACTCTTTCCCTACACGACGCTCTTCCGATCTTCAACAGACAGTACATCTTTCCTGAAATCAACTGGCGATATACCTGCTTTCCGTTTAAAGAACTTCCCAAAAGAAGACTGGTCGGAGAAGTTGAGGGTGGTAGCGATTTCCTGTACGGAAAGTTTGGAGTGAGTCAACAAGTTACGGGCTTCGCTGAATAACATTTCAAAAATAAAGTCACTTACACTTTGCCCTGTTACGAGTTTCACAATCTGTGTCAGGTGATGGGCGGATAAGTTCAGTTGGGCGGCGTAAAAATTCACTTTATGTTCTTTGCGATAATGAGTTGCCAGTAACTCGATGAATGATTTGATGATACTTTCATAACGGGTCAAGCAACCATCCGTATGTGGCAGATTAGTTCGTTCAAGGATATCGCTTAAATCGAGATAAAAGGCGAACAGGCGGTTCAGAATAACTTCTTTGTGATAGAAATGCTCTGTCCGGTCTATGTTCTTATTGATGCTGATCAGTCTTTCGGCTAATAAGCCGGCATGTGAGTGCTCTAGGGGAACTACCGGTTCGTTGTATAATCGTACGCCATATTTAGTCCGTCGGTAAATCATATCGGTGGAATCCATCTCATCTGTAAAAGCTTTGCTGACAAAGAGGCACTGGCACTGGAAATCATCACTGCATTCTCCAAAATGGAACAAATGGGCAGAAGACAGAAGTAGGAGGGTATCCGCTTGAATATCATACGTTTTGTAATTGATTACCGTATGTCCTTTTCCGGATAAAACCAATAAGATAATAAAGGCATCCAAGTGAATGTCTGATGAAAATTGTTCTTCTGCTTCCCGTTGGCCAATGGTGATACAACTGATTTTCTTTCGTGTATCATTCCTGCTACCACTGATGATAGGGAGTTCACAGATGTTTTTTATACGTATGGAAGAGGTCATTGGAGGTGATTTTATTGCAGCACAAAGGTAGCGGAAACCTTTGAAATCTCCAAATTAAACCAACTTTGCCAAATTTCGGATTTCTCTTAGCAAAGAATTAATCCGACCTTTGCAGCCGTTTTTGAGGTAACAATTTAATAGGCATTATGAAAAGATTAAAAGAATTATTTGTCTTTGTTTGGGCGCTGAACATCTCTGTTGTATCTGCACAAACCTTTCAGAAGATGACAATTGAAGAGATGTTTGAGATGGCGGATGCCAATAGCCGCAGTATCCGTACATTCCGTTTAGCAGAAGAGGAAGCCGGGCAGGCGGTGAAGGTGGCTAAAAATGCGCAACTTCCTTCGATTGATGTATCCGTTTCGGCAAGCTATCTGGGCGATGCCTGGTTGGCAGACCGTGATTTTACAAACGGTGAGAATGCTGCTATGCCGCACTTCGGCAATAACTTTGCAATAGAGGCTTCGCAGGTCATCTATGCAGGTGGAGCCATCACAAGCCGGATTGCCATTGCTAAATTGCAGCAGCAACTGGCAGAATTGGATAAAGAGAAGAACAGGCAGGATATCCGCTTCCTACTGGTAGGAAATTATCTGGAGATGTACAAACTACAGAACCAGGCAGAAGTATATCGGAAGAATATAGAGCAAACCCGGAAACTGGTGGAAGATATCAATGCCAAGCAGTCGCAGGGATTGGCTTTGAAAAATGATATCACTCGTTATGAATTACAATTGAAATCCCTGGAACTGGCATTGACGCAGATTGAGAATAGTATCCTCATTTTAAATAATCAGTTGACCACCGTACTCGGCTTACCCGAAGAAACGGTGATTGGTGTGGATACTACTTTGCTGGGGAGACTTCCCAAACCTTCGGAAGAGGCACATTGGCAGGAGACGGCAGTATTGAGCTCTCCTGTGCTGCAACAGATGAAACTGAATATCAAGCAGTCAGAATATAATGAACGGATTGCGAAGGCAGAACGCTTACCATCCGTAGCTCTCTTTGCCGGTGATAAACTGGACGGGCCTATTACGATTGAAGTGCCGCCTATTAACAAGAATCTGAATTACTGGTATGTCGGCATAGGGTTGAAGTTCGATATAGCTTCCACCTTTAAGTCCGGGAAGAAAATCCGTCTGGCACGCCTGTCCACCCGGCGTGCACAGGAGAATGATTTGTTGTTACAGGAGAATGTACGGACAGAAGTGAAGGCGGCATACATCCGTTTTTATGAGGCTTTTACCATTTGTGATACGCAAAAGAAGAGTCTGGAACTGGCGGCACAAAATTACAGTGTGGTGAATAACCGCTACTTGAATGATCTGGCATTGATTACTGATATGCTGGATGCCAGTAATTCTAAGTTGAATGCGGAGTTGCAATTGGTGAATGCACAGATTAATATACTTTTCAACCTCTATAAGCTGAAGAAGACAGCGGGATGTTTGTAAATTGTCGGCAATTATATATGAATGAAAACTAATGAATTAAATAAGATATGGAACGCAAAAAGAAAAAACTGATTTATAACGTAGTGGTTAGTCTCTTACTTATTGCCGGGCTGGTGTGGGTATGCTCTCATTTCGTCCACCTCGGCAGTGTGGCTTATACCGACAATGCACAGGTAAAACAGCTGATTGTCCCCGTCAACAGCCGCGTGCAAGGCTTTATCAAGAAGATCTATTTCGATGAATACCAGGAAGTGCGTAAAGGTGACACCTTAGCATTGATTGAAGATTCCGAGTTCCGTTTCCGTCTGGCACAGGCTGAGGCTGATTTTCAGAATGCTATTTCGGGAAAGAATGCAGTGGCCACCACGGTACATACCACTCAGAATAATATTGCCGTATCCGATGCAGGTTTACAGGAAGCTAAAGTTCGCCTGGACAATGCCGAGCGTGAATACCACCGATATAAAAACCTTCTGGCACAGGATGCTGTCACCAAACAACAGTACGATGCTGTGCAGACAGATTACGAAGCATCCAAGGCACGTTATGAACTTCTGCTTCGTCAGCGCCAATCTACAACTTTAGTAAAGCAGGAACAGACCCATCGTCTGGAACAAACAGATGCAGGTATCAAACTGGCACAGGCTGCTTTGGAATTGGCGCGTCTGAATCTTTCTTATACCGTTATCCTTGCTCCCTGCGACGGAACTACCGGACGGAAAGAAATTCAGGAAGGGCAGTTGCTACAACCCGGGCAGACTGTGGTTGACGTTGTTGACGAAAATGAAAGATGGGTGGTAGCCAATTACAAAGAAACTCAGACTACCTATATCCGGGAGGGGCAGCCGGTAGAAATAGAAGTGGATGCCGTACCCGGGATTATTTTTAAGGGTATTGTGAAATCTATTTCCCGTGCTACGGGTGCCAGCTTTTCTCTTCTACCGCAGGACAATTCCGCAGGGAACTTCGTAAAGGTGGAACAACGTGTTCCTATCCGCATTGAGTTCTCTACCGGGAACCGTCCGGAAGATATGGAGCGCCTGCGTGCCGGTATGAATGTGGAGTGTGTAGTAAACTATTGATATTATGCACGAAACAGGACCTTTTTCCATTCCGGCTATCCGTGATTTTGTACCTTCTAAACTGCGCCCCTGGATTATCATTGCCTTTGTCATAGTCTTCCAGTTCTCCGGTGGTCTCTATTTGGCGGCAGTCAATGAGATGGTTGGCTCTACGGCATTAATGCAGGAGGACATTATGATGGCAGGTTATGCTTCTATGGTGGGCATGGGGTTGACATTTGCCATCATGTTCCGCCTGAAGTTCCGTTTTACTTCGAAGGCTTCGTTGATGACGTGCAGCATTGCCCTGATTATTTCTAATCTGATATGTATGCATACACATAGTATTCCCGTGCTGGTAATCACCTGTTTCTTTGCAGGTATCTTCCGCATGTGGGCCACGTTCGAATGTAATTCTACCATTCAATTATGGCTTACTCCCAAACGGGATTTATCGGTATTCTTCTGTTTTATCTACTTGCTGGTGCAGAGTTGTATTCAGCTATCGGGATTGGTAACAATCTATACGGCCTTCTGGGCGAAGTGGGAGTATATGCACTGGTTGATTATTGGTTTATTGCTATTGGTGATGCTGGTTACATTGTGGTTATTCCGTAGTTATCGCTCCTTGCCGAAATTACCGTTGTTCGGTATCGATTGGTTGGGGGCTTTGATGTGGGGGCTTGTGCTGTTGTGTATCCTTTTTGTCTGTGTGTATGGGGAACATTATGACTGGTATCAGTCTTTCCAGATACGGGCGGCAACTATCATCGGTACGCTGATTCTTGTATTGAACCTGTGGCGTGCATCTTTCATCCGCCATCCGTTTATTGCTTTGAAGACGTGGACGTATCGCTCTGTTTGGCTTCCCTTTATACTATATATAGTAATAGATATTCTGCTGGCACCATCACATCCGTTTGAACATGTTTATATGGAAGGTATATTGGGGTATGATGCCTTGAATGTAATTTCACTCAACTGGGTGGTACTGCTGGGGATTGTTGTGGGAGCAGGCTTTACCTTCTTCACTTTCTCCCGTCGCAAATGGCGTTATAAGACAATGACGGTGATTGCATTTTCTTCCATTACCGGATATCTGATGTATTTCTATTTCGGCATTGAGTATGCTTTGCCGAAGGAAACATTGTTTATACCGCTGTTTCTACGTAGCTTCGGGTATGTGATGATAGCTATTTGCTTCCTTACAGTGCTGTCTCGTGTTCCCTTCCAGCATTTCTTCCAGGCGGTGTCTGTGCAGTCGTTTGTCAGTGCCGGATTTGGTGGAGCTCTGGGCACGGCCATTTTAGGACATGCTCTGAATGGGGCTATGAAGAAGAATGCAATGCTGCTGGGTGCTGGGTTAGATCATGTGAACCCTTTTGTCAGCCGGATATCTGCAGGAGAGTTATATGGTGCTGTACAACAACAGGCCCTGATGGTTTCAATGAAAGAGCTGTACGGCTGGCTTATTCTGTTAGCTTTGTTTTGTCTGTTGGTGTTCTTGGTTTACGAGAGTGACATTCGGCCGTATAAAGTACTGCATCCTACTTATCGCTCTATTCGCCGTTTTGTGAAGCATGAGTTGCGTATGGACAAGAAATTGGAAGCCACAGGCTAAGTTGAGATTTTTTTGTTCTTATATTGGATAGCTTTGAATAAAATAGGTAGGTCTCTTTGCTCAAATGTGCCGCATTGGCTTTAGGTTGCAGTTTCTGGATTTATGAACTCCTGTTGCTGACAGTTCTCTTTATGATGGGAATGACGTTCACTACATCTACTGCGTTGGCTATGGAGTGTGAGCGCGACAATGCCGGGACAGCCTCGGCATTGTTTGGGGCTGTCTGCTTTTCGTTTGGTGGCATTGTCTCTCCTTTAGTAGGTATTGGAAACATTCTGGTTTCCACGGGGGTAATATTTGTCATCTGCTCTCTTTGTTCCCTTTCCTGTATTTTACTGGCTTTGGGCAGAAGGCGGGCAAGACTTTATTTTGCATTCAGTACATCCCAGAAACGCTGAGGCAGGTGGATATTGGGCACGTTTGCAGCTTCTTTAAATAGAGGAGCAATTTCTTTTGGGGCAAAACCGGCAATGCCGCATCCTATTTCTGTAACAAGGAAAGTGTATTGTGAGTGTTCTTTAGCAAAGCGGATAAATTCATCTACATAAGGTTTGATGGCTCCCGGCCCTCCGTGCATAGTCGGAATACCATAGGTTTGTCCTTGCAATCCGGTTCCTTGTCCCCAGATGGCTCCCCATTTTTTCCATGCCAGATAAGCGGCTCCGCCACCATGTGCGCCTTCCAGGTTACTACCGAAAACGAATATCTCGTCCGGGCGTAGTTCTGTGATACGATTAGAGGTAATTCTTGTTTTCATACTCATGTGATTAGGTTATAATTAATTATTTTCTCTTTTTCTTCATTTTTAAACTCTTGCTTTTCAGCAAAAGTAACCTTTAGGTAACTATCTTACTTATTTGTAACTTCTTGTTTATAAGTAAAATAGTGAATAGCTTTGCACTGTCGGAAAGTCACTGACTACATTTGCGAAGTTAGTGAAAAAACTGATGAATGCAACTATCTTATAAACAATTTAAAAACAAAAAGACAATGAAAGAACTTGCAGTAAAGAATTACAGGACCGCAGAAGGTCAGAAAATTAGCCAGGATGGTAATGAATTTACAGTGAAACCGATTGTTGCGCAGGCGGATGTGAACCAGTGCCGTGTGAACTTTGTAGAAGTGGAACCGGGTAGTTTTGCCTATGGATACCATTATCATGAAACGGATGAAGAGGTATTCTATATTATCAGCGGTACAGGTATCGTTCGTACCATCAATGGGGATGTTACAGTGAAAGCCGGTGATGCAATTACTTTTCCTGCGGGTCCGGAAGGTGCGCATGTTATTCGCAACGGATCGGATACGGAAAAGCTGGTTTATATTGATTTCGACACGAATAATCTCCCGGAGATTGTACACTTTCCTGATACGAACCAGGTGATGGCTTATGGAAAATTCTCTAATGGAATTTATGATAAGAAGTAGATTAGGACGTAATTCCTGATTTCTCATTTTGGAGAGTTCTTTTATGCCTGAAGCTGAACTTTACTTGTAACCACAAATTGAAGTTTTGCTTTAGGCATTGTACATTTTATAAAGGGAAATTATATTCTTCCGTTTTTTTTCTTTTATTTTGTGGAAAATATGTGAGATAATAGAATGTATAATTTTATCCTTTTAAAATGTCAGATATATGAAGGCTTATTATTTATTACTCATTTTTGTGATGTTAATACTTCAGTCCTGTAGTGTAAAGCAACCGGTCCAAATGTCAGGTAATCCTCTTTTTGAAGGATGGTATGCCGATCCCGAAGGTATTATCCTGAACGATGAATATTGGATATTTCCCACTTATTCTGATAAATATGAGAAACAAATATTCATGGATGCTTTTTCTTCAACAGACTTGGTAAATTGGACTAAGCATGAACGTATCATTGACAATAAGGCTGTGAAATGGGTATGGCGTGCTATGTGGGCTCCCGCTATTGTTAAGAAGGATAATAAGTATTTCCTGTTCTTTGGAGGTAATGATATTCAGAATGATAATGAGTACGGTGGTATCGGTGTCGGTGTGGCAGACAGACCGGAGGGACCATATCAGGATTATTTAGGTCGGCCACTCATAGATAAGATATATAATCGTGCTCAACCGATTGACCAGTTTGTATTTCAGGATAAAGATGGTTCATATTATATGTATTATGGAGGTTGGGGAAGATGTAACGTTGTTAAGCTGAAGGATGACTTTACGGGACTTTTACCTTTTGAAGACGGAACTTACTACAGGGAGGTTACACCGGAAAATTATACGGAAGGTCCTTTCATGTTCATTCGCGATGGAAAGTACTATTTTATGTGGTCGGAAGGAGGTTGGGGTGGTCCTGACTACTCAGTGGCTTATGCCATTGCAGATAATCCCTTTGGTCCGTTTAAGCGTATTGGCAAAATACTACAGCAAGATCCGGAGATTGCTACCGGAGCTGGACATCACTCTGTGATTCATGAACCAAAATCTGATAAGTATTATATCATTTACCATCGTCGTCCGTTAACTGAGACAGACGGGAACCATCGTGCAACCTGCATCGATGAAATGACTTTTGATAAGCATGGATATATCAATCCGGTTAAGATAACTTTTGAAGGGGTGAAAAGTAATCCTTTGAAATAATGTGATAACTTTCTAATGCATAAGATATATGGAAATAGATCTAACTACTCCGGCTCTACTGTTTTCAGCGATTTCATTGATTATGCTGGCATATACCAATCGGTTCATGTCGTATGCCCAATTGGTACGTGCATTGAAGGAACAGTATCGTGCGAACCATTCATCAGTGACTGCAGCGCAGATTGCCAATCTTCGAAAACGCTTGTATCTGACGCGTGCCATGCAGGTGACAGGAACAGGCAGTCTGTTGCTGTGTGTTGTAAGTATGTTCTTTATTTATATACAGCTCTATCTTGTATCCATCTATATTTTTGGATTGGCAATGGTGTTATTGATTATTTCTCTGGCTATTTCTGTATACGAGATTTATATTTCGGTGAAGGCATTGGAAATACATCTGGATGATATGGATGAATAGGAAAGCCACTTCTTATTTGTCCTTTGTCCAGCGGTTAAAATGAATATTTTCCGGTTTCCATTTATCTTTCGGAAGTGGATTCTCAGCCGGATAACCGATTGGAATTACGTTCAGGGGAATAATGTCTTTGGGCAGTTGGAGTATTTTCTGTACTTCTTTTATCCGTTCTTCCATAGGATAAACTCCTGACCATACGGCCCCTAATCCTAAACCTTGTGCAGCCAGCAGTAGGTTTTCTGTTGCAGCCGAAGCATCTTGTACCCAGTACTCCATACCTGCACCACTGATAGCTTTATTTAAATCTCCACATACTACGATGGCCAGTGGAGCATCCTTTGCCATTTTGGTATAAGGAAGGGTAGAACTCAATTCGTTTAGAATCTCTTTATCCCTAATGACAATGAAAGCCCAAGGTTGTTTATTGGTTGCTGTGGGAGCAGCCATAGCAGCTCTTAACAGCTGCTCTATTTTTTCATCCTCTACTTCTTGTGGCTGATAAGAGCGGATACTGGTTCTTGCATGTATGGCTTCAAGAACGGAAAGTTTATCATCTTGTTTCATTATAGGTTCCTCCATCTTATTAGGTTGATTTGGTCTCGGTTGAATAGATAATGCAGTTACTACTATAACCAAGGCAAGACTGAAAGTGTTCAGTACATATTGTGTCATTTGCCCTTTAGGTTTTCTGGAGAAATATACAATAATCAAGGTGCACAGTGCAATGCCTGCCAGTAAACCCAGGAAAAGTATCCAGTCAAAACTGAAAGCAGTTGCAGGCTTGTCGGCCGGATGTTTCTTTGCATATTCCATTGCCCTGTGGATGGACTGGATAATAGCTACCGAAGACTCTGTAGCTCCGGATATTCCGTCTACTTCTTTATTGATTGCTTCTTCCGGTGATAGATTATTCCATTGTTGCAGCAGGTCACTGCTTCGTACCTTGGCAAAGTAGCTGGGTGTTTCAGAGTTTTCCAATGCCACCACTTTTGTAATGCGGTTATCCTGCATATAGATTTCAAGAGGGACATTTCCTCCATATCCGTTGATATCTTTCGTTATTTGCCGGGTTGATATTATCTGTACTCCTTCATCCGTATGCCGTAATATATCGGAAGTTCCTATAGGGTTTTCTGTTGCATTTTCCTTATCGGAGAGAATGCTTCCGAACTTGTTTCCCTTACAAATAGTTACTGCCAGAATCAGGAAAAAGCAAGTTGTCAGGCTTATGATGTTTTGGACTCTCAATGTTTTCATATTTAGTTGGTATTTATATCGTATGCAAATTTAGGGGAATTTAATTTATAACCTATGCTGAATGAAGTATATCTTCATTTGACTTAAACCATAGTTGCAATAATCTGGATAAACAGTATAAGGAATACCATTGCAATAGGATAAACCGTAGCATAAGCTACACTCGGAATGTTACTGTCAGTCATAGAATCTGCTGCTGCAAGTCCCGGAGTACTGGTCATACCACCGGTGATGGTTCCCAGTAAGTCGAGTATACTGATTTTGAAGACAAACAGCCCGACGAACACAGCTACTAACATAGGTACCAGCGTAATAGCAGCACCTACTCCGAATAGCAGCCAGCCACTTTCCTGGAAAGTTGCCACCAGATTGGTACCAGCCGAGGTTCCGACTTCGGCTAGGAAAAGCAACAATCCCAACTGACGCAATAATTGGTTAGCAGGTCCGGACATAGACCACAGAATAGGTCCTGTCTTACCAATTGCACTTAAGAACAGAGCCACAATCAAAATACCGCCCGTCAATCCCGGAGAGAAAGATAAACCACCGGGGAAAGTAATATTCAGTTTGCCGAACAGTACTCCCAAAACAATACCCATTGCAATAGGGAAAAAGTCTGTATCAGATAGCTTTTTAGCATTGTTTCCCAGTAAGCGGGCCAATCCTTTAAGTCCTTCTTTTTCTCCTACCACCATCAGTTTATCGCCGAATTTCAGAGTTAAATCCGGTGACGGAGACAGATCAATACCGCTTCGGCGGATACGTGTTACCGTACATCCGAAGTTTTTCATCAGGTTCAAATCCCCTAATTGTTTATTGATCATATCCTTTTTGGTCAGTAATAAGGATTCGATTTCCTGTGTGTCTACCAAAGGTAATTCACCTTCTTCGCGTTCTCCGACTAAAACCGAAAGTTGGTTCAGAGCTTCTTCACTGCCTACTGCCTGTATATAATCGTCTTCATGTAACACCGTATGAGCTGTAGGGATGGAAATAACTTCATCATGTTTATGGCGTGAAATAACAGCCCCTGTCATAGCCCGTGCATTGATTTGCATCAAGCTGCGGTTGAATACGGCAGGATTTGTGACGCGATAAATGCAGGTAGTCAATTCCGGAAACTGTCCGCGACGTTCTTTTTCCAGTCGGCGGGCTTCCTTATCCAGATCAATGCGCATAATGCGGGGAAGCAGCTTTACAAACAGTATTACACCGATAACTCCAAACGGATAAGCGATACCGTAGGAGATGGATGCCAACGGAGAATTTGTACTGTCGATGGCTACGGCAAGTCCTGGTGTACTGGTCAGTGCTCCGGCTATTAAGCCTACTACACTGGGGGTATCGATGCCGAAAAGATATTTGAGCCCGATAGCCGTCAGAGAAGCCGAGCAAATAATCAGCATGGTGATTATGATCAGGGTCTTACCTTTACTTCGGAACGAGTCGAAGAAACCGGGACCGGCCTGAATTCCGATAGTAAAGATGAAAAGTACCAATCCGAAGTTTCCTAATTCTTTAGGAATGACTACACCGAAGTGTCCAAAGAGAAGAGCAATGAAAATGACTGCGGAAACGTCCAGAGATAATCCTTTAATTTTGATTCTCCCCAACATGAAGCCCAATGCAACAATGAGGAAGAGGGCGAAATAGGAGGAATTGAGTAAGTCAGCAAACATGAATTTAGAATTTGTTGATTTTGCTGCAAAGGTAAGGAAAAAGGAGCCAAAATCATAGTCTGGCTCCTTAATAATCCCTATCTATTGTAGTTCTTTCAATAATTCTTCTACTGCTACTTTCAATTGTGTATCTTCGCCTCTCACGATTGTTTCGGGCGAATTGGCTACTTTTACATCCGGTTCCAACTGCGTATTTTCCAGATAACTGCCATCGGGCAAACGGTAACCAATCACAGGAATACCGAATACCAGTGTCGGATCTTGCAGGCGCTCCCATGATACACTGGTCATAGTGCCCGGCACAGGCATACCTACCAGTTTACCCAGTTTCTGATGACTGTATACCCACGGTGTACCGTGTGCATTGGAATAATTGGCTTCGCACGTCAGCATGATGGAAGGCTTGTTCCAGCGGCGACTCGGCATATCGCAGGCTTCACGACCGCGAACCACCTGTGTGAAGTATTTCTTGCCACTGAACAGTATCTCTATATCTTCATGCAGACGACCGCCTCCGTTGAAACGGGTGTCGATGACAATACCTTCACAATTGTTGTATTTTCCTAAAATGTCCGAGTAGATGGAACGGAAGCTGTCATCACCCATTGATTTGATGTGCACGTATCCCAGTTTACCGTTCGACCATTTCTCAACGTCTGCTGCACGTTGCTTAACCCAGCGTTCGTAAAGTAATGTATTGAGTTCGCTGTCTCTGATAGGGATTACTACCTCTTCCCAGCGTTCTTTCGTCTTGGGATCATACAATGAAACAAGTGTTTTCTTTTTTACCTTGTCATTGAGAAGCACATAATAATCGGCTTCGGGAGTGATCTCTTTACCGTCGATCTTTTCAATAACGACACCGGCTTTCACCTTTGTAGTGGCTTTGTCGAACGGACCCTTTTCTATCACTTCAGCAATGAGCATTCCTTTATCCTGATAATTCCAGTCGAAAAGTAGTCCCAGGCTGGCTGTCGGTTCGCTTTGTCCGTCCGGATAGAAACGGCCTCCGGTATGGGAGACATTCAACTCGCCCAGCCATTCACTCAATAGTTCGGCGAAGTCATAGTTATTATCGATGTGTGGCAGGAACTTCCGATAAGCAGCTGTCATGGCGTCCCAGTTGACCCCATGCATGTTGGTGTTATAGAAACGCTTCTGTTGTTGTTTGTATACATGGTCGAACATGTATTCGCGTTCGGCGCTCAGATCCAGTTTCACTTGGGCAAGATATTTAATGGGCTTCAAGTCATCGGAAGCCAAGTTCATCTTTTGCATATTCTTACCGTTCAGGATGAAGAGAGTCTTCCCTTCTTTATCCATTTCCAGGGAGGTCCAGTCGGCATCTACTTTATGGAGCAACTTGGTCTCTTTCTTGTTCAGGTCCATTTTCCATAAGTTACGGCCGCTTTCGGTACTGGCCAGATAATAGAGGGTTTTTCCGTCTTTGGAGATGAGGGTACTTCCCATATTAGACGAGTTTGGTGTCAAGCGTACGATGCGGTCTTCTATGTTTTTCAATTCCACTACGACATCCTTTACCTTACTACTGTCTTTTGCGGCAACCTTTTTCCGGTCAGAGTTTGCTTCTTTGTATAGTTCGTAGTCTTCTTTGCTCAGGCTGAATTTGTCGTATGCATCCTGATTCAGGAATACCAACATAGCATCGTCCAGCGAACCCCATGAAGCATGTGCGCGCATACCGTAGCGTTCGGTAGTGAAAAGAATGGCATTGCCATCGAGCGCAAAACTGGGTGAACCGCTGCTGTATCCACTATTGGTCAGGTTGATAATCTCGCCATTGCCTTGTGCGCTGACCAGACCTATATCCGAATATGGGTCGTGCTTGTTTCCGATAAATTCCAATGTGAACCACTTGCTGTCCGGAGACCAAGCATAGTCGAACCCTCCGCTTGTGCTGTACCAGGTAGAACCATCGGTGATCCGGCGTACTTTCTTGGTTTCCAGATTGAGTACCATCAGACGATTGCGGTCTTCAATGAAGGCTAACTCCTTACCATCGGGTGAGAATTGCGGATGCGAACGTTCTACGGTGGTAGAAGGCAATAATACTTCTTCTTTTATTAAAGTTGCATTCGGAAAATTCGGATCTTCCTCCCGAACTATCTTGGCTAGATAAATCTGCCAGTTACCACTGCGTTCACTGGCATAGGCCAGCGTCCGGTTGTCCGGGGCAAACGAGAGACCATCTTCCTCTGCTGCCGTATGTGTAATCTGTTTGGTGGTGGTATAGTCTGTCGATGTTACGAATACTTCACCGCGTACAGTGAAAGCAATTTGCTTGCCGTCCGGTGAAACTGTAGCAGAGGTTGCTCTATCCGGATATTTCAGATAAGCTATTTGTGGCTGGTTGTCGCGAATGATTTCTACATTTATCTTCCGGGGATTCGAGCTTTCCTGCTGGGTATAGATCTCACCATCGTATCCATAGCACAAGGTGCCGTTGTTGCTCATTGAAAGGAAACGCACGGGATGGGTTTTAAAGCTGGTAATTGTTTTTATCGATTGGGGTTGCGAAACCGGGAAAGAATATACGTTGAATGAGCCGCCATTACGTTCGCTCAGGAAGTAGACGGTTTGTCCATCCGGTGATACAATCGGATTGCGGTCTTCGCCTGCGTGCTGGGTAAGGTTGGTATGTGAACCTGTTTTGGCATCGTACATCCATACGTCACGGGTGATGGAAGAAGTATGGTGCTTTCTCCATTCGTTTTCACCTCCCTTGCGGTCCTGATAGAAAAAGCGGTTGCCGGACTTATCGAAACATACCGCTTCGGCAGGGGTACCCAGTACTTGTTCGGTGCGTCCGCCGACTGAAGGAACTTTGTAGAGTTCAGTCATGGCGGCTGAAGGAAAGAAGGCGCTGCTTGCCGGGTCCTGAATAGATGCTGAGAATAAAATATATTTGCCGTCCGGGGTAAAAGCGGAGGGTAGTTCAGTAGCTGAATGAGTAGTCAGTCGCTGGGCTGTTCCCCCATTTGCCGGCATGATGAAAATATCGAAATTTCCGTTTCTATCACTGGCAAAGGCTACCTGTTTGCCATCCGGTGACCATATCGGAGTACATTCGTAAGAGTCTTGCGTAGTGAGTTGTGTAGCTGTTCCGCCTTTGGCAGGCACTTTGTAGATGTCTCCCTTATAACAAAATACGATTTCTGTCCCGTCGGGTGAGATCTGTACGTCACGCATCCAGAGGGGAGTGGTTGCATAGCTGGTTATTGCCGCGAAACTAAGGGCAATGTAAGCAATAAGTTTCTTCATAAGTATATTAAATGTGTTTTTATGCAAATATAGGTATTAGTCCGTAAAAACGAAAAAGGATAGTCTGATATTTTGATTTATTTTTACTGCTGGTATATTTGCAGGTATGGCTAGTCGGTCTTTATCCACACATGTGTGATTTCTCCGAATACCAGTTTGCGGTGATCGCTTGGTTTCTTGTAGGCTTCATTTATGTAATCTTTAGCTTCTTGTGTGCAGAAGTTATCAGCATCGGTGGCGATGATTGCTGATAATTTACACTCTATAATCAGTCTGGCTTCTTTAAAAGACATATTGCCTGAAAGGGTTTGAACGCTTGTCAGCGCAACTTCTTTCATTTTATCGCTATCCCTTCCTGATTTCCGTCTTTAAGATTACCTGTTTAATAAGATTTCGATTAGGACAATTTCCCTTTGGTTGATTCTTGGCAAAATCCCAATAAGTAGGATTAACAGATATGCCTAAACTCTTCATGGTACGTTTTCCATCTTTGGCAATTCTTACCATTAATGGTGATTCTCCATTTGCGAGCACCTTATGCTTGTAACAAATGACTGAAACTGTTGCTTTCATAAAATTACGGTTGACTTTTCGCGTCAACCACAGTGTCAACCACACCATTAGGTGGAAACTCGTAAAAAAGCAAAAAGCATCAATAACCTTGCGATTATCAATGCTTTATCGGTAGTCGGGATGACAAGATTCGAACTTGCGACCACACGCCCCCCAGACGTTTATTATTATAGCTATGATAATCTTGATTATTAATATCTTATGCTTTATTTCTGCACCATAGTTTAATTTATGGTTTAATCCAGTAATGAACCAAGATAATTCAACAATAAATTAATTAATCTCTTTGCAGCATTGAACTGCATCACAAAGTTAGTCAATATTGCGCTGTTATGCAATGATTCTTTCTTATAGTTTTGCTTTTGACTATCAGTTTTTTATCTATCTAATGATATGGTATATAATAGTATAGAGTAGCTTTCTCTTTATCATAAAAATATTCATATACTGTATTTCCATTATATAATAGAGTAGCGGTATAGAAATCAGTAGTGGGTATATAAAGCTATATCTTCTTAAAAATC
>OJSF01001622.1_pt1 | contig 16980 bp, 10 predicted proteins | sample 1599411 | NCBI WGS metagenome assembly OJSF01 (sample SAMN04168658, study PRJEB22393) | human gut metagenome | biome: human gut microbiome; feature: stool | host: Homo sapiens | collected 2014-03-24 | reverse complement strand
CCTTTGTTTAAATCTTGTGTTAAATTACCATTGGCATCATAAGCATATTCATTATCCTGTTTCACGGCATCTTTAAATTCGAATCCACCACCATAGGCAGAAGCTGTGGAGGCATCATCCACACGGTTCAGCTGATTACCGGTCAACGTCATCGTAAGGTTGTCAATCACACCGTAGGAATTGGCGCCTGTCTGTCCGTAACGTACCAACTTCAGGATATTTCCATTCTTATCATATTCCGTCACTCTTTCCGTGAAAGCGTTTTCTCTGGCAAGAGGCGTCTCTTCTATTTGCCTTCCGGTTTGAATACTCATAAGCCCGGTTGTCACTCCCCAGTCGTCATCATCTTCATCCTGCTGGCCCAAGATTAAATGATCAGCATTCAACATGCGTCCCAGTCCGTCATAGGTAAATGTGTATTTCTGTCGGCCTTCCTCACCGCTTTTCCAAAATATTGAAGCAATATTCCCTCCACCGGCAGGGCTACCATAATTTAGCTTCATAATAAGGTTGGGGCTTTCAATACGAGTCAACCAATTCCGAATATTATATGTATACCCCATCATATCAGCCGAAGCATTATGCAAGGATTTATTCGCCAGTCGTCCCAATTCATCATAGGTATTCTCACTAAGAACAACTTTAGTACCATTAAGTGTATGTTCTACTTTAGTCAGACGGTCGGCATGATCGTATGTATAGTTATATATCTCCGTTTGCGTGATTTTCCCCGTAGCCGTATGGACATGCGACACAGATGCCGGATTATTTGTAAAAGTGTACACCATACTTGTCGTATCATAACCACCCAAAAGATTGCCGGAGACATGCTCTACCATGCGACCTTTCGTATCATAATAATTGGCCGAATACAATTTGGCACCACTTTCCAGAACTGTAACGACACTACCTGTCAGACTGCCTTTGCAGGCAGTGGCAGAGGGGAAGCTCGTATTATTGAAACCGGTCAGCGAACGGAAATTGTAGTCATCATAATAGTTCACCAGATATATCAAAGGCGAAGTAAAAGAAAAGCTCGAAGTATAACCGCTGTTTTCCAACCCGCTGTTCGCATTAACCCGGGTACAGACCACTTTCGTATTGGCAGCCGAAGCCGTATTTGTATTGCTGCATTCCCCCTTTACAACCAAGCGTTGCAAAGGATCATACAGATAAAACATCCACTTACCCGCAGCACGTTGTTTCCCGTCTTGCGAGAAGACTAACCGGTCCGACTGATCGTATACATACTTCACAGCTTGCACACCAGGCAATTTCTTCTCAATGCACCGCATACGATCATCATACCTATACTGAAAAGCATATAAGTCAAGATTAGCTTTTTCCTGATACATCGGTTGCAGTACAAAACACAGACTACCGAAATCATTATACACATAATAGGTATCATGTGCCTTGTTCCCCTCCATCTGCCGGGTAAGCAAGACCTGATCCTGGCCATTCACGAATACATAGCTGACATTTCCATCCTCATCGACCGTCTCGGTGACACGAAGCTGCCCCGACAGATAGTTGCCCAAAGAAAGCAATGTTCCTGTATCATTGACCTGATAGTTAATACAATTCAAAGGAGCAGAAGTCGTATTCGTCATATAATTGGTAGATACAGGAGAAGAGCCCCAAGCATCTCCCGGCCCATACCGTTTCACAATCCGGCTAAGGGGGGATGATTCATAAACAGTCTGGCTGTACAGGCGTGAATCATTATCATATTTGGAGGGACCGTTAACAACAAATTCATATAAACCAACATAATCATAGGTAGTAGGTATAGGCAGCCAACTCTTATCTTTACGTCCCATGCCATCATACTCCTGATAAGTTATCAAGTTCTTACCGGCGGGAGTAATACCTTTCAGTACTGTCTGATAAGGTTTTTCAGAATCACTATAGTATACTGTCTTATCAATATATGTACTTCCATCTCCCTCAAGCATCGTACGGGTATGAACATAGGTTTGACTGCCCCAATGATAATCCATCTCCTCAATCACGCAGTTGTTACAGTCGCGAATGCAATTTAAACGGCCGAAGCTGTCATAATCAGAATAATTGGCATTGCCTGAAGGGTCAGTCTCCGAAGTCATACCTACTACCGGATCGTATGTATAAGTGGTGGCCAACACATTGTCAGGAAGATTTTCACGTATTGCCTTGTTACAGTTATACAATTCATCGGATGAGCCCTTGCACCCGGCTAATGTGGACAAATATCCCTTTAAAGCAAGATTTGTATTCACCTGCGCACTTGTATAGTTGTCTATTTTGGCAATCACATACCGGCCTCCATGCCCCCATTTAAGATAGGTCGCCGGTTTGTTTTTATAAGAGATACTTATCGGCTTCATATTTTCATCATATACAGGAAACGCTTGATTCCAAACAAATTTACTATGGCGCACAAGCTTTCCTTGAATATCGACATAAGGGTTCAGAACCGGGCTGCCTGACTCATTTTCCAAACGGAATATGGAATCGGTTACGACACAAGTGCCTGAGACGGACTTATACGTAAAAAATGTTCCTTCAATATATTTACTTCCCTTTTTCTTTATCGTTTGAACCGGAAGGTTTATCATGTTCAGTTCAACCATTTTTTTCAGGACGGTTGCCTGGGCAGATAAAACGGTTTGTGTATCAAAACGTATCTGGTCAGGATAAATATTTTCTATTGTGATACTTTCGCCATTGCCCAACTTTTCGGTAGTAGATACAACCCGGGTACCCGATTTGTTACAGGTACGTACCTCAGTGATGGAATCGGTAACCGAAGTTCCGGAAACAGGAAAATAATCAGTCGTCGTTGTCTTACACAAGCGGCTATAGACAGCAGAATGTGTTGTCTGACTGATAAGATACCTGCGAGCTTCAAAATCGGGATGTTGCGCTGTAGTATCATTAAACTTACAGACAAGATAACCATACAAAGCCGGACTCTCTCCATGGCTATATTCATTCAGTACCTTTCTCACCACTGCACCATCGCTATTCAGTGTTATCTCTTTCAGCACTTTACCCACTGTACGGATCGGATAACTGAATTTCCCCACCGGATAGGCCATATAGACATAATTATAATTGTTATACGCCGCAATGTTAGCAGGATATCCCCCTAAAGTGCCATACAGTTTGTTCTGTATGGGTACCAAAATATTTCCTCTGCTGTTCGGGTGATAATTATAGTTTGTATAAATATAATTCATGGCAGGGGTAGCCATCACTTTGTCAAAATAGTATAGCTTACGCCCCAATATGGCAGAGGCAGATCTGTAGACTTCTTCTACTTCCGTATAGCATACCACAGGACCTTCCAGACAGTTTTGTGGCATTTTAGTGGTATAAGCAGCCGCTACAAAACGTCGGTGGTCTTTCTCATCAACCGGCTTGTAGATTACGGAGGTATGAATGGAAGGGGTCACCAAAATACCGCTTGATACGGCATTCTTCGGTATAGCATAATTTGCATCGTGAAGATTATATTTGTAATCCACATAACGAACCGTTCCGTCCTTATTTAAAATTGTTTTCCGTGATAATCTTTTGCCTATGACGGCGGATGCCGGCAGGATGCCCTCGGAAGTTGTACCCACATACCTGTAGTCATGAGGTTCATACGTATATGATTCACTGTTTCCGGCAGGAAAAGTTATTTGGGTCAGACAAAAATAATCGTAAACTGTTTCATCATAATAATCATCCACTGTGCCAAAACCATAAAGTTGTTCCTGTGGAGTATTGACATTTACTGACCAACAAGCAGGCAAACCGTAGTTGTCGCTGCGGTCTACGACCGCCAAAGGGCCGGGACATTTCGCCCATGAAGCAGAAACACAATTACTTCCTGCAATCGGACAATACTTATAGGAATCCTTGGCACGAGCAAAATGATAATCATATTCAAAGTTATATCCCGGCAGGTAATTGCCATTGTGGTCATATTCCTTTATATTGTTCAGTCTCAATCTGATGTTATATTCGGAATATGAAGTTTGATTACTGTTCGTAAAAGGAGAACCGGAGTTGAGTTCATATCCCTTGATCAATACACCGGCCTTGTCATGCAACTCAACCCACATGAATCCCGACAGGTTTGAAGCAAGCGCTCCATTCGGTTTGCTTTTGCTAAAGATAGCATATTCGAAGTCGGAGTCAATACGAACCAATCTTTTCTTGGTTATCTGCGGATGTTCATACCCGCCTCCGCCATTTCCTATATTTTGCCGTAGGTCGTAACCTATTTCGTCCACATAAGTAAGTGTCACACGTCCGCCTTGAGGAGTTTTTATTTCCGACAAGAAATAAGAAATGGCAACAGTTACATTGTTTGCACTATTATATTCCTTGCATTCGAAGTAATATTCCACACCATCGTCAGTCCTGATTTTAAAGCCTTGATCCGTTTTATCGATTTTAAAAGTTTCGTCCGGATATAACTTTCCTTCCAGTTTATCATTGTCGTTAAATTTGAAAACTATATCGCCCGAATATCCCTGAAAGGTATATTTATAGGTGTCAGGAGCATAATCTCCGCCCAAGATCCAATCCATCGCCAAGTCGAATTTATTAGAAAATGTACTATTTTTGCCCTGTTCTTCCCATTTTTTTGTAAGATAGTCACGATCATACTGCCAGGGAATGTCTTCCTTGGAAGTTGTTTGTATATCCTCCTTATCACGTATGGCTACACTTATCACACCACCGGCCAACAGCGACCAGCCCAATCCTACAGGAGAAGCTTCGGATTGGTGAGTAATTTCTGCACTGCTAAATGCAAGGGATACAGGGACATCAATACCTTTCCCTTGCAAGGTGAATAAGGAGAGATTTGCAGACATCTGTCCAGTATGCAATCCCACACTCGTTGATGCAATGGAGGTAAACTGCTGGGCATTCGCACTGGGACGTTTGATTTCATCAGCAGACTGCGCTTGTCCTGCTATACTTAGCATTATAAAAATGGCTAATAGCAAGAGCCTTTTTATGAATCTATTCTTTTTCATATTATTTGTTCTTTAAGTAAAAAATTAAAAGTATATCGAAAAATCCCGGTGAACGTAATGCCCACCGGGATTACTCATGTGCTATTTGAGCAGACAGGCAGGCTTTACAGCGTCATCGCATCCGCCCCCAACGCCCCCGCAATAGCCGAAGCTACCGCGATAACCATTTTCAGGATCATATCCCATACTGATTTCTTGATTGCCATAGTTTCACACCTCCTTTCGTGTTCTCTTTTTGAATGATTTCGTGCTCTGAATAATAATCAGAGTTCCTTTCCCACCTCAAAGCACGGGCATTCCTTCACCCACTCTTCCGGCTCTATCCGTCCGTCCCCGTTCAGGTCCGGGCTGAGGTCGCGATGTCCGCAGACGCGGACATTGTTTTTGAACCGTTTCAGCAGTTGCGCCACAAGCAGACGCAGGGCACTGCGCTGCTCCGGCGTGCGTGTATCCTTGGGACGCCCTTTCGCGTCCAGACCGCCTTCATAGCATATCCCGATGCTACGGGCATTGTGCCCCTTGCAATGTGCGCCGACAAGCTCTATCGGACGGGTATTCACCACCTTCCCGTCACGACGGATATAGTAGTGGTAACCGATGCCTCGGAACCCGCGACGACGATGTATCGTTTCCAATTCCTCCACCGCAAGGCTACGATCCTCGCGGGTAGCGGAACAGTGAATAATAATGTGGTCAATTGTTCTCATATAATTATTTATGATTTATAAGCTGCGCAATGCCCCCTCACCGGCTCGTATCCGTTTTCCTGCACTGCGCAGCCTTTAATTTTTAATTATTAATTTTTAATTTCTAAAGCCGGAGGCTTTAGCCCCTATCCCAGCGGATCATCCTCTATGCCGCCGTCGCCGGAACCGCCCTGACCGCCGCCCTGGTTTCCGCCTCCGTCGCTTTCCAGTTTGTCCAGCTCAAACACCACGTTGTTCGGGGCGTTTCGGGTGGTGGCGGTCGACTCGTTTACCAGGCGCAGGGTTCTGTCCGCCAGGAAGCGGATGTTGACGCGGCTGATGTTCTTGATGCTGCATTTGTCGGCCGACGGGCCACCGGGGCAGCGGAAAGTGATGTAGAACGTGCCGAAGCCATCCAATTTCACCCGGTTGCCGTCCCGCAACACCAGCTTCATACTACGCACCAGAGACTTGATGACGTGTTCCACATCTTCCACCGAAAGCGAACCGATGCCCTCTATCTCGCCGGCTATGCGGTTGATGTCGAAGATCTGCGTGGAGTCCGCCTTCTGACGGAGGTAGTAATACAACGGTGAGTCCTTGTCACCGATTTTCTTGTTGCGCTGATAGCGCCGTACTTTTACATTTCCCATAATTCTTGTTTTTAAAAGGGTTCATAAACTTGATTCTTTTTTTTCTCGCTCAAAACGTTCTGATGGCACAAAGATAGGGCTGCGAAAAAGGGGCGGGAAGCTTATCGGAGGTTAGCGAAGATTACCGGAGGATAAAGGAGATTAACGGAGGACATCCTTGTTTATTCCACTGATAATCACTATCTTTACACTACTTAAAAAGTTTTACTCAACTCATGCGGCTCCCCTCAAAAAAAGACAGGAACCGGAAATGAACCATTAAAAACAGAAACGATATGACGAAAAGAAACAAGACGGAAGAAGAGGAGGAGGAAGAAGAACGCCCCTTCCTCATACGGACTTACGGTAAAGGTGAACTGGCATCCCTATACATGCCCGACGTGCAGCAACAGACTGCTGTGAACCGATTCAACGAATGGCTGCAACAATGCCCCGGACTTCTGCAACGCCTCCGGCAGACGGGATGGAGGACCGAAGCGCGAAAATATACCCCCGCACAAGTGCGCATCATCACAAAGGCGTTCGGACCGCCCTGAAAAGCCCCGGTACGGCAACAAATATCCTCAACACATCCGGCAAACATCCTCAGGAGAATGACAGGAAGTTTCAAGATATCCCACAGAAATCTTCAAGACATCCGGCAGGAAGCTTCAAGCCCCCGGCGGAAAGCTTCAAGCCACTCCACGGGAAGGAAATCCTCTCGCACGCGCGAGCACATACGCGCGGGCGCGATATACCTTCATTATTGAGGCAAAAAAAAAGTGTAAAACGTAGAGGTCAGCCCCTCACCTCTGTCAACTTACACTTTTTTTTGTCCAGTTATAAATGTATATATAAAGGATAAAGTATTGCATTACAACATACTGCAATCTTGTTTTTTGTCCACACCCCCGATTAGGCTTGAAAAGTCTTTATGACTAACTTTGCCGGCTGTATTTTTTAATATTTTTTAAACATAAAGATTACATGAAAAAAAGCATTTTTTGCGGGATTACACCCTGCTGGATGATCGGAAAGAATTTCTGATTCAGACCTACGAGATCGAGAACAACGACACGGACGCAAAGCTGATGTTCGACGGATTTAAATGCCTGGCAAACAACCGGAAAGAAATCCCACAGGAAGAACGGACGGACTTCCTGAAAGAGTGGATAGGGCTGCTTCACACAACGCTTTCCCCCTTGCAGGACCCGATTCCGGCGCAAATCGCCGATTTTCTGGAAGCCTTGTTCAGTTTCCCCTCGTCGGCCGCTCAAGAGAGGTATCTGAAGCGGGATTCACTGATCAGGGAAATCAAATTCATCCTGAACGGAGACAAGTGACACCCCAACCGGAAGCACTCCCGACACAATCCCGCATTTTCAGCCGAGAAAGCGGGATTGCCTTATCCGGAAAAAGCACGGATCTTTGCACCGTCATGCCACATTGACACGACGAAACCCCAAAAAAATTTCAAAAGACATGGAAAATCTCAAAGCAACAACCTATCGCGGTTACTCTCAAGTCAGCGGAGATATAGCACTGACACAACTGATCGAATTCATGCGGGGCAACACCTATCGCGAGCCCATCACACGCATCAGGGAAGCCCTGGCACAGGGCGACTCCGACAAGGCGGACCGCATCAAGCGGCAGCTCCCCTACTTCACCATCACCGCCAACTACCTTGAACGGCGACTGCCCTACAGCCTGCTGGCATACAACGACATCCTTCCGCTGGACTTCGACGACATGCCTCCCGAAGAACTGCCACGGATGCGCCGCGCCATAAACGACGACCCCGCCACACTGGCAAGCTTCCTCAGCCCGCGAAGCCACGGAGTGAAACCGCTGGTATACCTCACCACCCCCGAGGCGCGCGCCCTGCGCATGGAGTGGGAGGCACAGACCGAAGCGCACACCTACGCCCAGCTGGAAACCTACCACAAAGCACAGTTCGAACTGGCACGCAAGCACTACGAAGACCTGCTGAACACTCCGGCAGACCCCAGCGGAAGCGACCTGAGCCGCGGATTCTATGCCACCTACGACCCGGAAGCCTTCATCTCGACGCAACGCCTGGCAGCCGTGCAGCCGCTGACGGGTGCCGTCGCACTGCCCGACAAGGACGCTCCCCGCGAAAGAAAAACGTCCGCACGCCCCGCAACGCCACGTCCCGCAGCACCCGAAGCCGACCCGAGCGTGAACATCGAAGCCCTAAGCCAACAGGCACGCACGGACTACGACAAGGCACTGGCATACACCCGCCGCAAATACAAGTTCACCGAAGGAGAGCGCGACAGCTTCATCTACACCCTCGCCAACCGCTGCTACAGCAAAGGTATCCCCCTTGGAGAAGCCCTGCTACTGGTGAAACACAGCTACGGAAACGTGACGGGATTCGACCTGGAAACTCCCCTGCGGAACGCCTACGACTATACCTCGAAGACCGACCGGATGGAACAGGAAAAGAAACGGCCGATAGCCGAAAGGATCTACGAATTCCTGCAAAAAGGCTATGAATTCCGGCGCAACACGGTGCTGGACACCCTCGAATTCCGGTCGCTCCACCCCGCCACCGCCAAAGGCAAAGGCCACGGCCCCGCCACCTTCCAGCCCCTGCGAGGCAAGGACATCAACAGCATCTACATGCAGGCACAGGCCCGCGCCATCTACTGCTCGCAAAGCCTCATGAAGACCGCCATAGACTCGGACTACGCCCGCGACTTCGACCCCTTCAGGACCTACTTCGAAGGCCTGCCGGCATGGGACGGCACGACGGACTACATCGGACAGCTGGCCTCACTGGTGCAGACCACCGACACCCCCTTCTGGGAAGACAGCCTGCGCCGATGGCTCGTAGGCATGGTGGCTTGCGCCATAGACGACGAACTGCAAAACCAGCTGTTCCTCCTCCTCTACAGCAAGCAGGGACGCGGAAAGAGCTTCTTCATACGCAACCTGCTACCACCCGAACTGCGCAAATACAGCCGCAACGGCATGATCAACCCCCACAACAAGGACCACATGCTGATGCTCTCCACACGACTGATAATCAACATGGAAGAGTTCGACAGCCTGGCACCCGAAGCATTGGCCGAGCTGAAACACCTCATTGCGCAAGACCTCGTGCTGGAGCGCAAAGCCTTCGACACACAGGCCTACAACTTCGTGCGGCGAGCCTCATTCATAGGCAGCACCAACAATCCCCACTGCCTGCAGGACATAGGCGAGAACCGACGCTTCCTGTTCAACAACATCTTGTCCGTGGACTACCACACCCCCGTCTGCCATACGGGCATCTACGCCCAGGCGATGGCACTGTTCCGCAACGGCTTCCACTACTGGTACGAGGGCGACGAAATAAACCAACTGAACCAGCGCAACGAACACTTCCGCCTGAAAGAGCCTGTGGAAGAAAACCTGTACTACTACTATCGCCCCGCCCGGCCTGCCGAAGACGGCGGAAAGTGGCTGCCCGCCGCACAACTGCTCGCCACCATCAGCCTGAACGGGCGCGTACTCTCCAACAAGCAAACGCAACAGACCCTCGTCACCGTACTCAATGCGGGCGGATTCCGGCACCGCACCACCAACAACGGAATCACGGAGTATGCCGTGATGGAATACACCCAGGAACAACGGAACGAAAATGCAGTGCAGCTTGTGGTGGAAAAACAGGAAAAAATGAATATTCCTTGAAAAAAGAAAAAAAAACTCAGAAAAAAAGTATGAAGTAATTGTTTTATTTCATTAATTTGTGACCTAATGTAACCCGAACGGGTAAAACCGTTTCTTAAAACGTATGTACAATGATGGACACTCATGACACTAATCTCCCCGAAAAGGCGGCAGAATTAGAAGAAGAAAAGAAAGCAACCGAGGTTTCAGAACCGGCTCTGACCGAAACTCCGGCTGAAGAAGCAACGCAGGAAGAAAAGCCGGTAGAAGCTATACAGAAGCTAAACAAGGAGGAAATCCTGGCTAAGCTCAAAGAGGTTTCCGCAGATGTGGAAAATGCCGGCAAACAGGAAATAGATGGTCTGAAACAGGCTTTCTATAAGTTGCATAATGCCGAACTGGAAGCGGCAAAGAAACTATTCATCGAAAACGGGGGAACAGCAGAGAATTTCATTCCGACAGCAGATACTGTTGAAGAGGAGTTCAAGAACATCATGTCCGTCATTAAAGAGAAGAGAAGTGCATTGTCAGCCGAACAGGAAAAACAGAAAGAGCTGAACCTGCAAATCAAACTTTCCATAATAGAGGAACTGAAAGAACTGGTAGAATCCCCCGATGATGCCAACAAATCCTATACGGAATTCAAGAAGTTGCAACAACAGTGGAATGAAGTAAAACTGATTCCGCAAGCTAAAGTCAACGAACTCTGGAAGAGCTACCAGCTCTATGTAGAGAAGTTCTATGACCTGCTGAAGCTGAACAATGAATTCCGCGAGTATGATTTCAAGAAGAACCTGGAAATAAAAACACATCTATGCGAAGCTGCCGAGAAACTGGCAGAAGAGCCGGATGTAGTATCAGCATTCCATCAGTTACAGAAACTGCATCAGGAATTCCGTGATACGGGTCCTGTTGCCAAAGAACTGCGCGATGAGATATGGAACCGCTTCAAAGCAGCTTCCACAGCCGTAAATCGTCGCCACCAGCAGCACTTCGAAGCGTTGAAAGAGGTGGAGCAACATAACCTCGATCAGAAAACGGTAATTTGTGAAATCATTGAAGCGATAGACTATAATGAACTGACCAACTTTGCTGCCTGGGATAATAAGACACAGGAGATCATTGCTTTGCAGAACAAATGGAAAACCATCGGTTTTGCACCGCAAAAAATGAATATAAAGATATTCGAACGTTTCCGTAAAGCATGTGACGAGTTCTTCCGCAAAAAAGGAGATTTCTTTAAATCTCTGAAAGAAGGCATGAACGCAAATCTGGATAAGAAACGTGCCCTTTGCGAAAAAGCCGAAGCTCTGAAAGACAGTACTGACTGGAAAGCAACTGCTGACGAGCTAACCAAACTGCAGAAAGAATGGAAAACGATCGGTCCGGTAGCAAAGAAATATTCCGATGCAATATGGAAGCGCTTCATTTCGGCTTGCGACTACTTCTTTGAGCAAAAAAACAAGGCCACTTCTTCTCAACGTTCCGTTGAAGTAGATAACCTGAACAAGAAGAAAGAGATCATCGAAAAGCTGGGTGCTATTGATGAGAATATGGATACGAATGAAGCCACACAGTTGGTACGTGAATTAATGAAGGAATGGAACAGCATCGGTCATGTACCTTTCAAGGAAAAAGACCGTTTGTACAAGCAATACCACGGACAAGTGGATAAGTTGTTCGACCATTTCAATATCAGCGCTGCCAATAAGAAACTGAGCAACTTCAAGTCTAATATCAGTAACATCCAGGAAGGCAGTCCGCAGTCGCTCTATCGTGAACGTGAGAAACTGGTACGTGCAGCAGATGCCATGAGAAACGAATTGCAGACCTACGAGAACAATCTCGGTTTCCTGACGGCTTCTTCCAAGAAGGGCAACAGCCTGCTGACGGAGCTAAATCGCAAAGTAGAAAAACTGAAAGCAGATATCGAGTTAGTAAAACAGAAAATTAAAGTTATCGACGACTCTATCCGTAGCGCCGAATAAATGAGGCCCGCATACTAAGAGAGGCTGTGTTAGCAATTAACACAGCCTCTCTTGTTTATCTGTATTCAGGTTCTATTAATGATGGAATAAACGGATACCAGTGAATGCCATGGCAATGCCATATTTATCACAGGTTTCAATTACATGGTCATCACGCACCGAACCACCTGCCTGGGCTATATATTCCACACCAGTCTTATGAGCACGCTCAATATTATCGCCAAATGGGAAAAAGGCATCTGAACCAAGAGATACTCCTCTCAATGTATCCAGCCATTCACGTTTTTCTTCGCGGGTCAGTACTTCCGGCTTCTCTGTAAAGAACTGTTGCCAAATGCCATCAGCCAACACATCTTCATGATCGTCACTAATATAAATATCAATTGTATTATCACGGTCGGCACGACGGATTTTTTCTACCCAAGGTAAGTTCAGAACTTTCGGGTGCTGACGAAGATACCAAATATCTGCCTTATTTCCGGCCAGACGAGTACAGTGGATACGGCTTTGCTGCCCTGCCCCGATACCGATTGCCTGTCCATCCTTCACATAACATACGGAGTTGGACTGTGTATACTTTAAAGTAATAAGAGCTATCATCAAATCACGCTTTGCAGCATCCGGAAAACTCTTGTTTTGAGTAGGAATATTAGCAAACAGCTCATCGCCATTCAGCTTTATTTCATTACGGCCCTGTTCAAAAGTTATTCCAAACACATCTTTGCGCTCAATCGGAGCTGGTCTATAATTCGGATCGATTTTAATTACATTATAAGTACCTTTACGCTTATTTTTCAGGATTTCGAGCGCCTCATCCGTATATCCCGGAGCAATAACGCCGTCTGATACTTCCCGATTAATAAAACGGGCGGTTGCTGCGTCACAAACATCACTTAAAGCGATGAAATCGCCATAAGACGACATACGGTCAGCACCACGGGCGCGTACATACGCATTGGCCAAGGGAGAGAGAGGCAGATCATCCGCGAAATAGATCTTTTTCATGATCTCATCCAATTCCAGACCAATAGCTGCACCTGCAGGACTTACATGTTTGAATGAAGTCGCCGCCGGCATGCCGGTAGCTTCTTTCAGTTCTTTCACTAACTGCCATCCATTTAAGGCATCCATAAAATTAATATATCCCGGACGTCCATTCAGGACTTCAATAGGCAGTTCACCCTCCTGCATAAAAATGCGGGCCGGCTTCTGATTAGGGTTACAGCCGTACTTGAGTTCTAACTCTTTTGCCATAGTTCTTATTATTTGAATAGAATTGCCGCAAAATTACTAAATATAAAGCAAAATCAATCATTATAAATCCACAACAATACAGGTTTGGTTTCGGCTTTGAGTAATGCATCAACTTGCCGCATCGTTTCATCACAGATTACCGGACATCCCTGACTCATGCCTAATGGAAGATGAGAAGGATACACCTCCTCCGCAGGCAAAGGAGTATATGAATGTAATACAACAATACGCTTAAATGCATTATCATTCGTTGTTTCTAAACCATGCAATTTATAATGTACATTGATTCCCCACTTACTGTAAGCCCTGATACCGACTTTATATTTTCCTAAAGAAGAACATAAACTCCCCGGTACATTACTAAAAACAGGCTTAGATGGAGTACTATCCTTTCCGTAGCCATGCGCACAGAGACTTGCATATTTAATGGAATCTCCTTTAAAATCCCAGACAAAGAAACGCTTTTTACCGGAGTGTATACTGAAATCCACCAAAAAGCAATAGCTTGTATTGAGTCCGTTACTGACGCAATATGCCCTCGCTTCACGCGCCTTCGATTTCAATCGCTGATGAATGACAGTACCTACCGAAATATTTTCACCACGTCCTGCACAGACACCTTCTACCGAACCTAAAATAAAAAGAAACAGTAACAGCAAATATCGAACAAATCTCTTCATAAATCTCATAGTGTATCAGATGTGAATCAATAATAAATCTGAGGGATAAAGATATAAATTATTATCATTGCCTACAAAAAATGCGGCTCTGTTCTGAAAGTTTAGAGAATCAATACATTATAGTCTCTCTGAAAATCTTTATCTTTGCAAACCGTTTGAAAACAAAAGTGAATAATTAACGATACAATAACTTAAAAATAACCAGAATCAGATGAAGCAGGACATGATTGTTATCCTTGACTTGGGTAGTCATGAAAATACGGTATTGGCTCGTGCCATCCGTGCGTTAGGTGTATATAGTGAGATCTATCCTCATGATATAACCGTTGAAGAACTGAAAAAATTGCCCAACGTAAAGGGTGTTATTATTAATGGTGGACCGTGCAACGTAGTAGACGGTATTGCCATCGATGTAAATCCGTCCATCTACGAGGCAGGAATCCCTGTGATAGCTGCCGGTCACGACAAAGCAACTTGTGCAGTGAAACTGCCACAGTTCACGGATGATATCGAAGCCATCAAAGCAGCGGTTAAGCCTTTCGTTTTCGAAACGTGCAAGGCCGAAGCTAATTGGAACATGACTAACTTTGTGAACGACCAGGTTGAATTGTTACGCCGTCAGGTCGGCAACAGAAAAGTATTGCTGGCTCTTTCCGGCGGTGTCGACAGTTCTGTAGTAGCAGCCCTGTTACTGAAAGCAATTGGCGACAACCTGGTATGCGTACATGTAAATCATGGTCTGATGCGTAAAGGCGAGTCCGAAGATGTAGTAGAAATGTTCGGCAATCAACTGAAAGCAAACCTCATTTATGTAGACGCTACCGAGCGTTTCCTTACCAAACTGGAAGGTGTGGAAGATCCCGAACAGAAACGTAAGATTATCGGCGGAGAGTTTATCCGCGTATTCGAAGAGGAAGCGCGCAAACTGGACGGAATCGATTTCTTAGGTCAGGGAACTATCTACCCCGACATCGTGGAAAGCGGAACAAAAACAGCCAAGATGGTGAAATCTCACCACAATGTAGGCGGCCTGCCGGAGGATCTTCAGTTCGAACTCGTAGAACCGCTTCGCCAGCTTTTCAAAGATGAAGTACGTGCTTGTGGTGTAGAACTGGGCCTGCCTTATGAAATGGTTTATCGCCAACCGTTCCCCGGTCCCGGTCTGGGTGTCCGTTGTCTGGGCGCTATCACACGCGATCGTCTGGAAGCTGTACGCGAGTCCGACGCTATCCTGCGTGAAGAGTTCAGAATTGCCGGATTAGATAAGAAAGTATGGCAATATTTTACCGTGGTACCTGACTTCAAGTCAGTTGGCGTACGTGATAATGCCCGTTCTTTTGAATGGCCGGTTATCATCCGCGCTGTCAATACGATTGATGCAATGACCGCTACTATTGAACCAGTAGAATGGCCTATCCTGATGAAAATTACAGATCGTATCCTGAAAGAAGTGAAACATGTGAATCGTGTTTGCTATGATATGTCTCCGAAACCCAATGCTACCATAGAATGGGAATAAAAAAACTTTTTAGATGATAAATTGATAGCCTCAGCTTCTTATAAGTTGGGGCTATTTTAGTATTTAGGAGGAGAGAAATAAAAAAAGCTGTGAACTTATTATGTTCACAGCTTTTCCTTCGTTGGGCTACCTGGATTCGAACCAGGAATGACAGGACCAGAATCTGTAGTGTTACCATTACACCATAGCCCAATAACAGGTCGTTCCCGTTTTGCGGTTGCAAAGATACAAAGAATTTGATAATCCAAAACAATTTCGCGTATTTTTTTTCTCTAAATTCTGCTAAGATGCCGTATGCCAAAGAAATATATACCTAAAAAAAATCAAAAATTAAAAGACTTTTCCTCTTTTAGGTGTTTCATACAAGAATTCAGCGTATATTTGCCAACTGTTTAATTTTAATAATAAGTAATGAACGAAACAAAGAAACTCATTCAACAAATAACCGAAGGTATACAAGATAAAAAAGGAAAAAATATAGTTATAGCAGATCTTTCTAAAATTGGCGATACTATCTGCAATTATCTCGTCATTTGCCAGGGAAACTCCCCAAGCCAGGTGACCGCCATTGTAGAATCCGTAAGAGAATTTACACGCAAAGGTGCCAACAGTAAGCCATTTGCGATAGACGGGTTGCGCAATGCCGAATGGGTAGCAATGGACTACTCTGACATACTGGTTCACGTTTTCCTGCCTGAAACGAGAGACTTCTACAACCTGGAACATCTCTGGGCCGACGCCAAATTAACCCGAATACCTGATATTGATTAATAAGCCCTATGGACAATAATAATAACGCTAACAAAAAGCCCAATAAGGTCAATATGCCCAAGTTCAACCTGAACTGGCTGTATATGATCATAGCCATGATGCTTCTGGGCTTGTACCTGACCAACGAGAATAGTACAGGTACGAAAAACATATCTTATGACGAATTCCAGCAATATGTACGCAATGGTTACATGAGCAAAATCATCGGTTACGATGATAACTCGGTAGAAGCGTATATTAAGCCTCAATATGTGAAGAATGTATTCCAGGCAGACTCCAGCCGGGTAGGTAGGAATCCTATGATTACTACCGAAGCCCCCTCTCGCGAGAGTCTGGGAGACTTTCTGCAAAAGGAAAGAGACGAACAGCATTTCGACGGTTCCATCAATTACGAAAAGAAGCGGAACTACTTCGGTGTAGTGCTGTGGCAGATTCTGCCTATCGCTTTCCTTATTGGTTTCTGGATTTTCATGTCACGCCGCCTGAGTGGTGGTGGCAGTGGCGGCGGTGGCGGCATATTCAATGTCGGTAAGTCACGCGCCCAACTGTTTGAAAAAGGAACTCCTATAAAAATCACTTTCAAGGATGTAGCAGGACTTGCCGAAGCCAAACAGGAGGTGGAAGAAATTGTAGAATTCCTGAAAGAACCGCAGAAATACACAGACCTGGGTGGTAAGATTCCCAAAGGCGCTCTGCTTGTAGGCCCTCCGGGAACAGGTAAAACCCTGCTTGCAAAAGCTGTGGCAGG
>OJSF01001609.1_pt1 | contig 17128 bp, 10 predicted proteins | sample 1599411 | NCBI WGS metagenome assembly OJSF01 (sample SAMN04168658, study PRJEB22393) | human gut metagenome | biome: human gut microbiome; feature: stool | host: Homo sapiens | collected 2014-03-24 | reverse complement strand
ACCACCGAGATCTACACTCTTTCCCTACACGACGCTCTTCCGATCTTATGTCCCTGTGCGGGCATGCCGACTGCGGCGCCCGACGGGCCGCCCATAGCGGATGCTGCACCCGCAGACAGGCCGAGCATCAATCCCGCCATTGCGGCGACCAACTGACGACGTTGGAATTTCATGGTTTATCTCCTTTGGTCCGAGATGAAAGGTTCTGCAGGCATGTGCTTGCTTTCTTTTCTTGCCTAGTGTGCCGCCGCTTTGTCGCCACGACCATGCGGAAAGCCTTGCGTTTGACTGCCGTACGGGAAAGGACGCCTTTCATTTTTTAAAAGGTCATGCCAATATTCGTTCATCAGATGCACCGACAGCCGCTCCCCCGCTTTGAGCAAACATTTGCCTCTGCGGCAAAGAACGGTACAAATTCATACCGCCTTGGAGAGCTTCTCCTCCCTGAAGAAAGGTGAGGCCGTCCAAGCGATAAAGCGAAGCAGGATCGCCCGTCTTTAAGCCGACGACCCTTTTGTATTTGTGGTGTCCCCCCGAACACAACGGCACTAGGCGCCTGACGCTTAGCGTCAAACTCAATATCTCTCGCCATGTTGTCTGAAGAGTCCGCATCCTCTGCATGCCCTCCGCTGAGAACCCTTCCTGAAGATCTTGTGGAGTCCGGCAGCATTCGGGTGCTGCGCCTCCTTGTGCGGCTGATGCGTGATCCGGTGCTTCAGCGAAGCGCAGACGCGCTCGGCGTCAGCGCTCCGACGGCGTCTCGTCTGCTCGCCCGCGCACGCCAATGGTTTAAGGATCCGCTCTTTATCTACAGCGCCGGACGCATGCATCCGACGCCGAGGATGCTGGCATTGTCGCCGCGCATTGAAGAAGAACTGCTGCGGCTGGAGTCACTTTTCAAACCCGAAGAACCTTTCAATCCTGCAACCGTCGTACGTACGCTCCGCATCGCTGCCATTGACAACGCTTTCCATACGCTGCTGATGCCCTTTCTTGAAACGGCCGCAACAGCTGCGCCGGGCTTATCCATCTCGGTCTTTGACCGAGCGCCTACGCTGCTTGAAGATATGCGTGCCGGCACGCTCGATCTGGCCTTTTATTCAACTGAAGGCCGCCCGGTCCCCTCAGACTTTTGTGAAGAAACGCTCTTCACAAGCGGTCACGTTCTGCTCATGCGCCGCGGACACCCGCTTCACCAAAAATGGCTTGCCGGCAGCGAGATTACCGAAGCAGATACCGGGGCGTGGCCCCACATCAGCGTCGTCGTACCGATGGCGGGCGGCAGCGACCGTCTGACCATGTCCCGTCATCCCGCACACGGTCCGGAACGCACGGCCTGCGAAACGCCGTTTTTTGTGGCCGGGGCAATGCTTGCGGCCCGTACGGATATGCTGATGCGGATTCCGCAGGAAACCGCTGCAGAACTCTGCCGTACGCTCCCGCTTGCGATGATGCCGATGGAAGCCGGTATCCACATTCCCTGGATCCCATGTCTCTTCCGTCACCGAGCGGCAGACCATGACCCGCTCATTACGTGGGTTCGCGCTCAGCTTGTTTCGCATGCCAGACGTCTTCACGCAGAAACCCTTCGGCAGATTGACGAAGACTTCAAGAGGCGCGGTCAGCAAGTTCGATAGAAAGTCTTATTTCTGCTCCCGCTCTCACTTAAAAGTTGGATTCCCGCAGCAGCACAGACCATGCGGCTCGGGCGAACCGTCCGGCCAAGCTTTCGCGTTCGCCCTCAATCAAAAGGGTGCCGCGGCGCACCTGCAGATCCAAAGCTGCAGTCCCCTGCTGCGCTCCGGCCGGCGCGGCCGTCACGCGGTAAATGGCTTCCTTCGGCGCAAAAACCTGTCCTTGATCCACGCCAAGACTTTTGGCAGCCTCCGCCGGCGCGGGCAGCGATGCGACCGCGCCGCCAAAATGAGAAGCGAGCTCCGGCACTGCGCCAAGATGACGAGCCGCTGTGCCGTCAACCGCCTCGACGCTTGCCGGAATTGCGGGCTGCAGGGCATCTTCGGGGATGAACTTGGCCGAAGCACCCGCCGCAAAGCGATTGATATCCTGTTCGCTCACGTAGCCCACGATTTCGAGCGCCGGACGGTCAGTGCCGGCTGCCGCTGCGACCACGGCGAGCGCCTCACCGTCGGGCAGCCATTCACCGACGGCAAGCGGCTCCGTGCGGTCGGCCACTCGGCCGTCCACGGGTGAGCGTACTTCCAGAAGCGCCGTGCGTTTTTTCAATTCCGCAATGCGCCGCTCGAGCGCAGAGAGCTCCCGCAGCGCTGCGGGCACGTCGGCAGCACCCTCCCGATTCATGCGCATGTATTCTGCCCGCCAGCGAAGCGATGCGCGGTCTGATTCCAATTTTTCAAGCTCATGGGTGAGCTCGGGAGAACGAAGACGAAAGAGCACCTGCCCCTTTTTCACCGCATCGCCCTGAGCAGCCTCAATCGCTTCGACCTGTGCCGCTGCCGGCGTGTAAAGCGTCACCGCTGCCGCCGGCTTCACCACCGCCGGCGCCGCTACCTCTGAGCGCCAAGGCATGAAAAACACCGCCAAAATTCCCGCAATGGGAAAGAGGAGCCACAGACTGCGCGGCGCAGCTTTTCCCTTCAGGATGCGAAGCGCCCATTCCTTAAGTTCACGAAGTATCGGAAGCATGACGAAGACGGAAACCTCAACGCAAAAGAGAAAAATGCCGAGCAGCTTGAAGAAGGCGTGGTAGACGAGGAGCGCGATACCGCAGAAGAGGAAGAATCGGTAAAGCCACGTTGCCCACGCATAGATAATCAATGCGCGTTCCTTCCACAGCTCAAACGATTCGGGCTTCTTCTCCCCAAAGCCGAAAAGAAGCTCCCGCATCCGCCATTTGGCCAGCGCGAAGCTCCTCTGATGCAGGTTCGCTACGCCCAGCCAGTCCGAGAGCAGGTAGTACCCGTCAAACCGCATGAAGGGGCTTGAATTGATGGCGAGCGTCATGATCCAGGTTGTGGTGGCGAGCATAAAGGCCGCGCTCTTTAGCCCGCCTTCGGGCAGAAAGCTCCACGCGAGCGCTGCCCATACGCCTAAAGCCAATTCCCCCAAAACACCCGCCGCGCAGACGGCCATGCGCTGACGCTTGGACTTCAGGCGCCAGGCAGCGGACGTATCGGTATATAGGAGCGGCATCATCACCATGAAGGCAATGCCCATATGGGGAATACGGCAGCCAAAGTGTTCTGCTGTATAAGCATGAGCCAGCTCATGGATCACCTTCGTGCAGGCAATCGTGAGGCCGGCCATGACCGCGCCTTCCCAGGAAAAGAAATGCGAGAAGGTATGCGTAAAGGCATCCCACTGCCGGCCGATGAGGTAAAGCGCCAAAACGAGCGCCGTTAATGTGGCCCAGAGAAAGGTCTTTGTGAAAAAGAGGCGCTCAGCCCAAGGAAGCGTCCGGCGCAGGAATGCGTCCGGCGCCACCAGCGGAATGCGGAAAAAAAGATAGTGGTGCAGAAAGAACTTCCAAAGCGTCTGCTTGGGCTTACGCTTCATCTGTTCGGCGAGCCTCGCGGAAGTCCCGCTTCGCGCGTGAGGCTCATCCGCATCAGAAACTTCGCAAAATTCTCCACCGTCTCCGCCGTCGGCCGAAGGAGCGTTTCCTTGCCGACAGCAGCAGCCACAGCCTTGGCTGTCCCTAAGTGCCAGCGCTTCAGGCACTCCGCCTGAAAAACGCCGAGCTGAAAAAACTGATCGCGCGCCGGATCTTCAAGCACCCAAGTAGGACTCCCGTCATCCGCGTCCGGGCCTTCGTGCAGACGAAGATCCTCCCGCAGCGGCGGAAGCCGCGGCTCCTTCGGGGTCGGATGCCCGGCAGAGAGACCCGGAGCAACAGGGGGGCGCTCGAGAGCGTTCATATCATTCATCCGCAGAGGTGCCGAGCCGGGCGCTTAAACGCCGAGCCAGAGCCGCAGCGTGGCCAGAGGCCGGCGAAGGAGATAAAGCCCCAGAAAGGTTTCTTCGCCGTAAAACTTTGCCGTGCCCTTGAGGCCGAGCTGCGGCGCATCACCTTCGGCTTGGACGAATTCGGCCCGAGCCTTGTAGGCAAGCGTCCCGTCAGCCGTGGCTGACGCGCGGTAGGCCACTCGAGTGAGCTCTGCTTCGAGCGGACTCGTCGGCGACGCATTGAGGAAGAATTTCACTTCGGCGCCTTTTTCAAGCGCGACGGCGTCACCCACCGGAATGTCGGCCTCGAGCTCCACTGCCCGAGGGTCCGCCACCATCAAAATGCGTTCGCCGACTGCTACCGGCCGACCAAGCCATTCCTGAGGGTCCGAAAAGACGGCAACACCTGAGCGGTCTGCCCGGATCTCCGTCCGTTCGAGTTCTCCGGCAAGAAAAGCTGCATCCGCTTCCGCCTGGTCACGACGGCGCTTAAGCACCCCCAAAGCCATCTTGCTGCGCTCATCAAAGAAGGCCTGCTGCTGCCCCTGCCGGTATTCGGCCTCTGCAACAGAAAGCGTCTGCCTTGCAGCTTCCAATTGACCGCGCAGGTCGCGTGAGTCCATCCGCACAAGGAGATCCCCCGCCTTGACCGGCGCATTGGGCTTCACGACGATTTCTTCGACTACGCCCGAGAGCGGCGCACGAACAGCAAACGGATTTTTGGCCGTTACTTCTGCGGGCGCAAGCACGGACTGCCGAATGGGTATCAGCATCGCTCCGACCACTGCTGCGGCGGCTGCACAGCGCACCCAGCGCTTGCGGCTCCAGACCAAAAGCCTTCCGGAGTGAGCCTTCACGGTGCCCTCGCCCGACCAGTCGCTGCGGCCAAGCGGCATGGCACTCCACGCATCGGCATAAGCACGCGCCAGATGGGTGAGGATAGCCTTGTCGGCCCCCGTCCACGGGGCGTCCCGCCAAAGGATAAGCGCCGCTCTGATGCCGGTGCCGCCCGCCTGCGGCGCTTTAAGCGGCAATTCGGCCCAAAGCGCCTGAGCCGGCAGAAACTCCTTGGCCATCATTCGGTCGTGATCCGCGGCCGGCGGATGCTCGAGCACATTGAAGGGCTGCACGAGTTCATCGGCCAAGGCGGAACCCGACAGAGAAGAAGCGCCGGCCGGATGAGCATCTGCGAAGCCGCCCAGGCGCTTAACGAGCCAAGCCGGAAAGGCCGCATTGCGAACCGGATCCGCAACGCCCGAAAGCCCTTCGATTCGCCCCGCTCCAGCATCATCGGCCGCCCGCCACCAAAGCGCTGCCTGACGGTAGTCAATCGCTGCGAGCGTATCGTTGAGCGCCGTGTAGCCGAGCGCTCGGCGATCGGATGCCGCACGTGCAGTTTCACATAGACGAATAACGCGCTCCAGGCGCTCGGTTTGTTCACGGGACTTCAGAAACGCAGACTTAAGCTCCTGGAGCCCTTCGGCAGCGGAACCCTTTTTGGATTCCGCTCCCGGCTTCGTTCGAATGATCATGGAGCAGGGCTCCAAGCGACTCGTCCGCTCATGCCGGGCAGAAGCGGGAGCGCTGCCGCACCGGCATCACCCGCAGCCTTCTCCCTTTTGGGAAGCTGGAGCTCGCCCGTCACCTTCACCGACTGACTGACCGGATCCACACTCCCGGCGATGCGCGACACCGTGACCGGATAAACCGCACCGGTATCGTCCAGCGTAAGCGTCAGGCGGCTCCCAATCCGCAGTACTTTCAATGCCGCCGCAGGGAGGATCGCCTCAACCTCAAAGGCGCTCACCTCATAAATGGTGAGGAGCTTCTGGCCTTCTCCCACATACTCATGCGGGCGCACATACGTTTCGCCCACCATGCCCGAGAACGGCGCCTTGATGCTGCAGCGGCCGACTTGAATGCGTTCAGCCTTGGCTTCGGCTGCCGCAATCCCGACGTTGGCGCGGGCTTCTTCATAGTCGGCCGTGCTGATGGAATTGAGCTTTCTGAGTTCCCGGGCGCTGCGCCAGCGGCCTTCAGCGGCCGATGCAGCGGCTTCCGCCCGCAGAAGACGCGCCTTGGGAAGCGCACAGTCGTATTCGACAAGCACGTCTCCGGCCTTGAAGCGTTCACCGTCGCGGAATGCAACAGAACTCACTTCACCGGGCATTTCGCTCGAAAGGAGCGCCTGCGCCTTAGCGGTTACCTGTGCGCGGAATTCGACCGCATCAGCCAATGCTGATGAGCTCGAAAGCCCTGCCGCAGGGGCCGGCGCAGCCGAGGCTGCGCCAATTGTTAAAGCTGCAGCCATCGAGCAAATTGCGCTCAGCGTATGGAGCTTTTCCATCATCATCCTCATTTCGAGCACGATTCTTACCGGCTGGCCTTCAAAGAACCGAGACTTTCCCAGGGCATGCCGGAAACGAGACGGACGGCCGCTCCGCCCTCCTGCGCAGCCGCAGCAACTTCCGGGTTGAGGCGGTAGCTCGCAGACGCTTCCTTATAGTCGCCCACGCCTTCCTTCAAGGCCTGCGTGCCGTAAAGCCCCTGCAGCACTGCGCCGTCGGCGATGATACGGTCCTGCGCGCCGATGGCTTCAGCGAGTCCCGAAATGGACTGATCGGCAACCTCAGCGGGTACCGTATCAAAGCCCGCGGCTTGATAGATGGCATCCTGAGCGTTAAGCATTTCGGCATAGCTCAGATCACGCGTGCGTTTGGCGAGCAGCGTTTCAACCTTCGTGCGCACCGCTTCGAGCTTCGTTTCGCTTCGGATCTTCACGGCATTTTCAACCTGCTTGTCGATGGAATTCTGTACGCGCGAGAGTTCGTCAGCTCGACGGAAGGCCTTTTCAGCCGCAAAACGCTGATGCCAGGCAACGTGCACCTGGGAGAGAACCGTCATGCGGATAGCCTGACGACGAAGCGGAGCGAGTTCTTCGCGAAGCTCTCCGCCCTTCAAAATCTTCGGTGCAGTGAAGAGGCTCATCAGGTTCCAGCTCACCTGGGTGCCCACGTCCGCCCAGTCATTGTTCGCCAAGTACTTATTGCTGTCGTAGTTGAGACCCGCAAAAAGCTGAACATTCGGGAAGAGCTTCAGGAGCGACATGCGGGTTTCGAGCACAGCATTGCGCGCGAGATAGCTTTCTTCGCGAATCTCAGGGCGGCGCACCATGGCGAGCACTTCGAGGTCACTGAGCTTATAGGGCACGGCCGGAACGGCCTCAGTATCCGTCGAGGGAACGGCGAGCTGGAATGGCGTCCCCGGCTGCAGGTTCATGAGGGTCGCGAGCTTGGCTTTGCTCTTCACCAATTCGTCTTCGAGCGTTTCGAGCTGACGAACCATGTTGAGAAGGTCACGCTGGTAGCGAAGCGCATCGAGCGGCTTCACGAGGCCGCGGCCGCCCGCTTCCTTGGACTGAGCCAGAGCCTTCGAAGCGTCGTCGAGCGCATCAGCAACTTCGTCGCGCAGACGCTCAGCGCTGACGGCCGAGAGCCAGGCCGCACGGGTCTGACGGGCGATATCGGCCACCACGCGGCGGCGGCGTTCTTCGGAGGCATAGGACTTGTTGGTCGAAGCTTGGGCTTCAAAGTAGCTCAGACCGAAATCGAGCACATTCCAGGAGAGCTCCAGATCGGCCGTCCTGCCGTCGCGTTCGCTGCTCTTAGAAGGCACGAGCGACTCCTTGCCGGTTGCAAGCGATTCGCTCGAGCTTGCGAGCTCGTTGGAGCGGTCGCGGTAGCCTGCCGACGCCGTGAGCTTCGGCAAGAGGCTCATGCTCTGCACATCAGCGATGTTTTCCTGCACCGCACGCTCCATCATGGCCAGGCGGTGTTCGAGGTTGTACTTGAGCGCACGGGCAACAGCCTCTTCCATCGTAATGGGAGCCGTGACGGGTTCCTGCGCAGCGAACATCAGCTGCTGGTCGACATTGGCAAGACGCATAAGATCGTCGCTCGAAAGCTTTTCGGGCGCGATGACCGAGCAGCCGGCGAGCATCAGCGCTGCGGCGACGGACGTAGAAACAAGAGTAAGGCGGATCATCCGAGAGGCTTTCATCTGAGACATGATTGGAAATCCTGAAATAGGCAAGAGAATGAGTAGGTTCGGCGGCACGGACTGCCAGAGTGAGCGTCCGTGCCGAATAAGTGAGTTGTCAGCGATCAGCTCGCAGCGAGATCATCGGATTTGGCAAAGATGCCTTCGCGGGCATAGACCGTATGGCGTTCAATGGCAGCGGTGAGACTCGTGTCAGCGACCTCGCTCTGCTCGGGCGTCTCTGCGTCGAGCAGCGCGGCTAAACCCTTTTGAGCAACGTCATTCAAGTCAGCTGACGGCAATTCCGCTGCGCTCTCATTGAGCGTCACGCGTGCTGCGGATTTGTCTGAGCGCTCGACCTTTTCAACAGCGCGCTCTACCGCCCGGTCACGGCGAACCTCTTCGGTATGAAGCTTGGCGTCGCGTTCATCATCGACGGTCTGCTTATAAAGCGCGAAGAGGCGCTCTGAGGCCGAGGGTTCTTCCAGAGGCGCAGCCGGCTTGCCGAAGATCGGTTCGAAGACCGGGTGATCCGCCGCCAGTACCGTAGGTCTGAAGTCCTCGCGCTCGAGCCCTCGTCCGAGTCCCGTGTCGCGCAGAAGGTCAAGACCGCGGCCAAATGCCGGGTTGGCAACGCCCGCATCCGCACTGGTGACGGGCGCAATTTGCGTCCCGATCCAAATGGTGCGGGTGGTCGAAGCGCCATAGGCATCCGGGGCCTTCACCGTCACCGCCAAGCCGTTTTCGAAATTCGCGTCCGCCTTTAAGATGCCGGTATCGGCATCAAAAGAGACGCCCTCAGGGAGTTCTGCGGGTTCGGTGATCTCCACTCTGAATCCGTCGCCCTCGGCATCCTTGAAGAGCGTATTGAGATCAGCTCTGATCCCGCCGGCCGTATCACCGAAGACCGCCGGCAGCCCTTCATGAGTCGATCCCGCGCCGACAAACTCGGGCGCGGAATTGGTGCGAACACCCACCGTCACTTCGAACGTATTCGAAAGGCCGTAGCTGTCCGTCGCGGTAATCGTGAGCTTAAAGGGTTCAGTCACCGTCGCCGTGCCGTAGATGCGGCCCGTGTCAGCATCAAAGCTCAGCCCGCTGTTATCGGGCAGCCCGTCAACCCTGAAGGTCAAATCGTCGCCGTCAGGATCCTTGATGAAGTCCTTGAGCTCAAACGAATTATTGCCCCCGACCACAACGCTCGGAGCGGTATCCGGTACAGCCTGCGGGGCTTGATTGCCGCGAACCGTGAGCTTAAAGGTGTACTCCACCGGAGCATTCTTGCCGTCCGAGGCCGTGATCGTCACCGAGAACGCACCGACCTCCTGAGGCGTGCCGGAAATCGTCCCTGTCTTTGCGTCGATAGTCAGACCATCGGGGAGCCCCTTCACTGCCGTGAAGGTCAGCTCATCGGCCTCATTCGGGTCTTTGAACCAATCCTTGACACTGAAGTTCGTCTCGTGATTGAAGACGACTTCGGGCACCTTGACATTTCCATCAACAACGACCGGCGGCTGATTTTCCATGATGGTCAGCGTGACATCACGGCTCGCCGTCAGACCGCTCTCGTCTGCCGCAGTGATTCGCAGCTGATAGGCACCCGTCTTCGAAACCGTGCCGGAGAGCTTGCCATTCTCAAACTTCAGCCCCAGCTTCTGAAGACCATTTTCGATAACGTTCCCGTTCTCATCGAGGAGTTCCACGGTGACGGTCGCCACTTTGACGTCATCCGTAAAGAGGTCTGAGGGCAGCGTAATAGAACCCGCTGAACCGCCGAGCGCAACATCCAAGGTACCGCTCAAAGCGTAATCCGGATACTTCGTTTCGTTAAATTCGGGACCATCGTTAATCTGCAGCGTCACCGCATTGTCAATCAGCAGCGAATCGCTGCTGCCGCTCGAGGACGTAAAGCCAATGCTTAAATCGACCGACAGATCTGCACCTGGCTCAGCACCCGAGGCGGTGAAGGTGATTGCCTTCAAAAGCGCCTCGGCTTTGTCTGCATCAACGCCCTGCTCGAGTGTGATGGAAAGCGTTCCTTCGCGGGCAGACCATGCACCGAGCTTCACGTCACCGCTGTAGACGTAGCCGTCATCCTTGAGCGTCAGACCAGAATCTGCACTGAGCCCAAAGGTGCCGTTCGGATAGTCGACATTTACCGTGATCGAAGCCGCGTGTCCAAGGATGGAATCTTTGATGCCCGAGAAATCAACATTCGCGAGAAAGTCGGTCGGCTGCTCGGGATCCGGGACATGAATGGTCTCTTCGTCGGGCGTCTCAATAGAGCCGTCAGTGGCTTTGACGCTGAAGATCTGAGCGTCGGACTTGCCGACATTGTCAATCATGGTGACCTTCAGCACGACTTCACCGGCAACGTCGGACGGCACGTCATATTTCACCGCCCCAAGCACCGTGTTGAACACATCGTGATTGAGCGACCCCGTGAATGTAATCGTCAGCTTGCCGCCCTCGACACTATAAGAACCGAGTTGAGTGCCGTCAGCTCCGGTAATCACACCGTCGGCAAAGGTATATCCAATAGTCTTGGCAAAACTAAAGCCGTCTGAAGTATTCGCCCCGCCGTTGCGCTCGATCGTAATGCTGAAGTCTTGGTAATCCTCAACATCCGCATCGACGCCAGACAGATATTTGCCTACTTCGGCGGAATTGCCGGTGTAGGGAATCTGAGGCAATGCCGACGCAGAATAAACGCCCTGAGATCCACTGTTAAAGTAGATATTTTTACCGTCTGAAGAAACAATAAATTTCCCAAAACCTTCTGTACCCGCATCAATGGATCCGGCTTTTGTCAAGAAGCCAGAAAGTGCATCTACAGTATATTCAACCATCTTTCCATCCTCAGTTGAGGCAAACAGAAGCTTGCCGTCGGAGGAAAGATGCATTTCTTGAATACTGATCGATTCGCCTTCGAATCCATAATCCGCACCAACAGTTAATGACTGCACGAGAGTCATCGTACCGTCATTATTTTTCTCAAAAGTCAGTACGTAGCGGGTGGTCATGGCAGATGCGGAGTAAACGTAGAGATATTGACCATCCGCCGATGAAACAACGCTCCCAACCTTCCACAGCATAAATTCATCATCGACTTTGACCCCAGACTCATCCGCATTGATGGTCTCGTAATTCAATGATTGAAGCAGATTAAGCGATCCGTCTTCACCCACTGCGACAACAGCAATTCCGCTCTTTTCGCCCATACTGTCTTTTTGAACATATATGGATTTGCCGTCACCGGAAAATTTAATGGCCGTTAGATTCTGATCTGCAAAATTCATTTCATCCCGCGTGAACTGCGAGATCAATTTCAAACTGCCGTCAGCATCAACTGTATAAAGGTACAAAGTATCTTCAGTGAGCGCCGCAAAGTACTTGCCGGAAGGATCCAAGGAGATGTCCAGCCACGAATCAGACTCAGAGGTCAGATCAATGCCTTCAATGGGAGACCAAGTCCCGTCGACATCTGCCATGAATCCATGAACGCCTATGACAAAAGAGTTTTCACCGGAAATTGCCTTGACATAAACAGAGTTGCCGTCGGCGGAAACAACGATGCTCCCAGGATATCCCCCTGGCGATGATCCAAGTTCGAAAGAGTTTTTGAGTGTTAATGCGCCATCATCACCGCGGCTGTAAATGTAGAAGGTGTACGTCCCGGAGCCACCGCTGCCGGAAGACGACATCACGAAAACCGTCTTGCCGTCCGGAGTCTGTGCTAGATCGTTGACGTAATAATCTGCCCCTGTAATGACGCCGTCATGCATAAAGATTGTGTCGGAGGTTTCAGGCGCATCAACACTTACATCCGGATCGACGCTGAGATGCACACGAATGGTCGCCGTGACATCATCAATAATCGATGAATCAGACCCGCCGTTATCGGCGCCGCCGTTATCGGTCACTTTAGTCAGAGCGAAAACACGCTCACTAACCTGAGCCTCGGCATTCTCGTTGACATATGTCATCGAATTGACAACGTTTTGAGCGGCCCCAGTCTTAATGCCACCATCAAAACTAATGGTCAGCACGCCTTTTCCGTCAGCGACTACATACTGATAGGCGTATCCGCTCTTCGTAGTGCCGTCTGATGAGCTATTCAGAGGAATACGCACTCCGTCGACCACCCAATATTCACCTTCAGCAAAATCACCCGAAGCCGTGAGCTCCATCGAGGATACTTTCTGATTGAGTTCACCGACATTGATCGCCACATCTTTGAAGATAGGCGATGACATGCCTGTCGTGTTGTAATACTCATTTTCTACAGCAGAAGAACCGGATGCTGAAGGAGCCTGATTGGCAGAGAATTCGTATTGAATCGTTTTCTCAACGGATTTGTCGTTATCCGTTACGGTCGTCTTGACGGAAACGCTGCCGTCTGCAGCTGCAGACTGGACTGTAAAGGAAACCTGCTTGACAACTGCGGCTACATCGGCTGTTGTTGCGCCATCCTTAAATGTCAGAACGATTTTCCCATCAGCTGTCTCAACCGCCGCAATCGTACGGTCTCCGTTCTTGATGACGCCATTTTCGAGCGTATAACCGTCTGCTCCCGTCCATTCAAACGCTGTTGAAGGTTTGGCTTCATCATTCGTTTCGAAGGTGACAGAAACGTTACCGTAGTTGCCGCTGCCGGAATTGGCAGCATCGCGATCGGCATCGGTAATGGAAAGCGACCCGCCGACATTAACCGACTCCCCTAAGGTAGCGTTATGAACTTCCGCCTCTTCATAAGAAAGCACCTGTCCGCCCGCGGCAATCCCAACCTTTCCTGAGTCAAACACAACGAGTCCGGCTGCATCACCACCTACTGCAGGTGTTGTTTTAATCGGGGTAAGACCTTCTTGCGTCACGCGAAATTCTGAAAGCGTCCCAGAGTCATTGCTTGAAAGGACATAAAGACGATCTCCAGCTGGAGAGAGCGCAATATCCACAACGTTAGAACTATCAGTTTCCGCTATTTTAGAAAAAGTTTTTTCAGCAAAATTAGCCTGATAAATTTGAATCTTACCGCCAAATTGAACAGCTATTAGCCCGTTATCTGATGCCGTAATATTAAGAACACCATCACCCTCTTCTATTCCATCAAGATCTTGAGAGAATAACTCTTCACCGTCAGCACCATATACTTTAAGTTCTGGGCCATAGGCAAACTCATGATTGCGGAATTTAATGACATAGTCTCCGCAGCTGACAAAATCCATTGAAGCATTTTCGCCAATATCCGAATCGTTCCATTGACCGTTCTCATAAGATATTTTTGTACCGCCGTATGAACTCCCCCAACCATAATCAGCAAAATAGCCGATATAACAGGTAGTACCATCAGAACTTACAGCAATTGATGTGCCAGTTCCTGATATTTCCTTTTGACCTTCAGTGGTTAAATCACCATTATCTGCCACTTGGAAACGAAATACATTATTCCCGCTCACAGCATAAAGGACACGGCCATCAGCGCTAGATGCAATATCCGTAATGCTTCCAAGCCCATCAACACTTGAATGATCAAAAGTCTGCAGATAAGAAAGCTTCCCGTCAGTCACTTTAAAGACAGCAATATCGCCGTCTTTGTCGCCTACAAAGGCAAAATTCCCGTTGTCTGACAGAAAGATCTTTGTGGCATTCTCGATGCCGGGTGCATTTGTAAGACCGGACAGTTCTGTTCCGCCAACATTCACTTCCGGCGCAAAGTTATAGCTGCTCTCGATTTTCACGGTTCGATCTATATCCAGATCAGCCGTGCCTCCATCATTCATATAAGAAAGCGCATCGATCTTGACGGTCACATCCGCTGAAGGTTGCGCAGTACCGTCTGCAACCTTCAGTGCAAGCCCATCAATGAGTGTTTTGAGCTGGTCAGCATTCTGAGTAGAACCGATTTTGATGACCACCGTTGCCGTGCCGTCCGCACCGACCGTCACCGTTGCGTAGCGGTCCGCGTCTGGGTCACCGATCTGAACCTTGTTGCCCTGCGTGAGGAGAACTTCCTTTCCATCAACAATAAGGGCCAGTCCTTTGCCGCTTTCAGAAACCTGAAGCGTCAGCGAGTCGTAATTCTTGCCGTCAGCAAGCGGCTCAGCCTGGACATTGCCGAAGAGATCGACCTGCGCACCCGGCTTGCCGTTTTGATCCACGGTGATGTCGCCAGCGGAAGGATCCGCTGAAACTGGCGGATTGGCATCCGCCTGAGCATCCGCCGCCACTTCTGCCGCCGTAGCCGCAGCCGCCGCGTCAAACATCATTCGCGGCTCAAGCGCAAGCTCAAGGCTTCCGTAGGAGAGATTCGCTGTAGTCATTTTGTGCTTCTTCCCTTTTGGGTTGGGTTTCAAACTTATTCAATGAGCCGCGCAAAGCTGCTCTTACTTTCAAGATCCGATGCAATACGCTTCAATCCGTCGATCACCGTCTCTTTGCCTTCTGCGAAGCTCGTTGTCTGAACTTCAGACACATCGCCGGAATTGCGTCCGCAGGCCAGGAGCGTGGGCTTAAGCTCGTTGTAGCGGCGAAGCCCGGATTCATTTGTTGAGGGCGGAACGATGAGCATGTAGAAATAGAAGTCCTGATGCGACTTGAAGCTGCCGCACAAATCTTCAATTCGCTGCCGGACAAAATCTCGGTCTCCGGTATCGGCATAGCCGCCCAAGCTCTCAAGATCGAGATAAAAGTTGTTGGCATCCATGTCGATGTCAATCAGCGGACCATTCAAATTGGCCAGCATGACGATCGCCTTGACGGTGGACTTGCCGTCTTCGCTGAAGTCACGCGGGTGGTCGAGATCTCCCCAGCCGTCAATACCGCGGAACCCCGGCGAAAGCGCCATTGCTCCCCATCCCATTGCAATATTCATGTTGATGGCGTGATTAATTTCTTCATGATCGCCAATCATTTTTTGCAGACGTGCCGTAAATTTTTCACGCTCATCCGTGAGCGGCAGGAGTGCTGTGAGCGGCACTGTCCCGTCAGCCGCAATCCAGCGCTGATCTGTCGGGCCCGTTAATCCGTTGCCCGCAGAAGGAATCACCGGTCCCCGCCACGTGATGTAGGGCCACCCGCCGGGATAGTTCGACATAATGCAGTTGCCGCCGTAACAGGTTTCAGCGCTGATTTCAAAAGATCCTCCCGGCGGTTCAGTCCAATCGAAGAGTTCCCCGCCGCGCATTCCCCGACGAACATGAAGAATCTTCTTGCGGACATCGGGCATATCGGGAGAGGCCAAATTAGAGACACCCGCCCCCTGTTTGATATAGCGGAACCACTGCGGCTCAATTCGATCCGGCAGCGCCCAGCTGCGAATACGCGAAACACCCTTGGCATCGTCCCAAACATTGACGCCGTCTGAATAAGGCACTAAGGCCATCCAGCGGTCAGCCCGTCCGTCAATGACTTCGTCATAAAAGGCCTCGCCGATGTCGCGGATCGCCTGCATGTCTCGCTGCGTCTCATTGATCGTGGAGGGGACAACCAAAGCAATTTCAAGCGGGTTGTAAATCGCCACCGCAGCACTTGCCACCTCAACGGTCTTCCCCGGACCGCCTAAAAGTGACGGCAGCGCCCGAAAGCTTGCCGAGACTCGATACCCTTCATAGTCGTTCCAGGTCACCGGCTCTACCGCAACGCTCAAGTCACGCGAGAGCTGCTCTTTATCCAAACCCAGATTGACGGCAACATAGCGCTGAGCCATCCCCAGCACATCCGTCTCGGAGTCCTTCGCCGCCTCCATCGCCACAGCCTGTGCAGCCGCATCAGTCGCCTGCTTGAGGCGAGCCCCGTCGGCACTCACGCGCGTTGCGTCCACCACAAAGGCCGTGAGCGCAATGCCGCCGATCAGGAAAAAGACCACATTGACCGCAGCCGAACCGGATTCTTCACGGAGAACACGGGCCAAAAGCGACTGGGCACGTTTGCAAAGAAGAGAAATCATGCGTTGCTCCCTTCGCCATCATCGTCCGACGGCATCAGATTTTCTTCTTCAAGCGCTTCGTCGAGCTTGATTTCGCGGTTGTTGGAGCGGTAGATGTTCTCCACCTGAATCACTCGGGGAAGACGCAGGTGCTTGCCCAATTCAAAGCCTGCCGTACGGCGGCAGACATCCACCACAATCATCGACATCGTGCTGCCGTCCACATCGCTCTCGTCATTGCCTTCGCCGGAATTTTCCGGCGGATCCACCGGCAGTTCGCCCGTGAAGTACTTCCCCTCGACATTGAGTTCGCAGAGCATCGCCCCGTCGCCGCGGCGAATCATCCACTGCACGGCGCCGGACTGCAGCACATTCATGATGATGACTTCGGTGTCACGGGTTTCGGTCTCGAGCGATGCGTCAACGAGCGCATTGAGCCCGTACTGCGTGAGCTTAGGCTGCTGCGCAGCATTTACAGCAATGCTGCCCGCGCCCGCTTCAAGGCGTTCCCGCTCAATGCCGATCTGGTGCATATCCGAAAGAATCACGGCAGTGCTCACCAAAAATGTGATGCCGAGCGCTGTTTCCACGGCAATCGACCCGGATTCTCGATGCAGCCCGGAAGCGGCCGCCGCAATCTTCTTGAAAAAGGAACTTTTAATCATTTCACGCCCCTTCACTTTCTTCAATGCGGGGGTAGTAGGCGATGACGCGTTCGTAGCGATAAGTGAAATCTTTGCGGTTCGTCAGAATGAGGCGCGGAAGCGGCGTAATGAAGTCCTTGGTGATCACGACGACCACCTTCCAGGCGGGATAGCTGCTGTCCGCTTCTGCGGTGCCTTCCTCATCGTCCTCGCCCGCGCCGTTCGTTCCGCCCGGGTTGCCGAGCGCGTCCAGCGACTCATAGGCCTCAACGGTTACGCGGGAGACATTCGAGGGCTTGAGGTAGCCAAATGAATAGGCTGCAATACCCTGACGAATGTCATTTTCAGCGGACGCTCCCAGCTCACCGGCATCGCGAAAGCGCAGAAGCGCGCTCGAGACTGCGCTTTCACCAACCTGAATCGTGAGCGCCATATTGGCAAATTCCACAATGATGAAGAACGCCGCCAGAATCACCGGAAAAGCAAAAGCCGTCTCAACCGCGGAGACGCCGCGACCGTCGCGCAGGAAAGCACGGCCGGCGGTAAAAGATCGGAAGAGCGTCGTGTAGGGAAAGAGTGTAGATCTCGGTGGTCGCCG
>OJSF01001573.1_pt1 | contig 17518 bp, 10 predicted proteins | sample 1599411 | NCBI WGS metagenome assembly OJSF01 (sample SAMN04168658, study PRJEB22393) | human gut metagenome | biome: human gut microbiome; feature: stool | host: Homo sapiens | collected 2014-03-24 | reverse complement strand
GCGACCACCGAGATCTACACTCTTTCCCTACACGACGCTCTTCCGATCTCACCGAATAACTTCCTGATTCGGTTAAATACCACTTTTATTTCTGCACGTCAGAGTACATGCTCTTCAGGATATCTGCAAATCTCTGTGCTCTTTCCCGGAGAAATCTACTGATATATTTCCCATACCGCACTCCAGATCCAGTTTCCTGTCTGCACCTTTATTGGAAATGGTTTTCTCCCGTCCAAGTCCACTGTAGGAATCAGAACCTACATCCAGATTTCCCACTCCACATTCCAGATCATAATTATAATCCTCCTGCGTACCGGTCAGTGTCAAATCCAGTTCACCCAGACCACATTCTCCATCTGTCTTCCTGGCGCTCAGATCTGCAAATGTCATACTTCCGGTTCCGATTTCCAGATCTGCCTCCCTTGCAGTCACCGGATTCTTACTTTCAAATTCCCCGGCTCCCATCTCCACACTCAGCTTCTCTGTCTCAATATCTCTGTTCAGATAAACAGTACCTGCACCCATCTCAATCTCCAACTCCTGAAGCTTAATATCTTTCGGATAAGAGATACACACCTTTCTGGTCTTAGACAGTTTTTTCGTGCTTCTGACCTTAAGAGTATCTGAACTCTCCTTCACTGTCACATTCTTCCCACTGTCATCATAAACTCTGACACAGAAACTGTCGCCCTCTTCCAGAATCAGATCATCGTACTTCAGCTCTATATCCAGCTTTGTGGGCTGATACTTCAACTGATATACAGTGCCATCTTCCTCATTCTCATCAACAGCGCGGGCATAATCCTCACTGTCGTCACAGTCGTCGCTGTCGTCATAATCATCGCTGTCATAGTCATCGCTGTCATCATAATCATCATCGTCATCATAATCATCGCTGTCATCATAATCATAATCCCCGTCTGCCACCAGAAGCACCCTTTTCAGACTTTCCACCCCTGTCAGTTCCGACATACTGGCTCCCATAACACCACCGGCAGCTGTCAGCCCGATTCCCACAGCACCGAAAATCCCCGCTGCGATCAACATTCCTTTTGTAAACTTCTTCATTTAACCTCCTCCTTTCTCTTTCTGTAAAGCAACCTGTTAAAAAAGTCAGTAATCTTCCGAAACCATTTCGGCACAATGTGTACTGCGATGCTGATCAGTCCTAATATCATAAGGATTGCCAGAGCAATCATCAGACATCCAATTCCTATGGTCATGATCCCGGTTCCGGTCATTACAGCCAAAAGCCCTGCTCCAGCCACAACAGCTGCAATTCCGCCAACCAGTAAAGCCATAGCACCTATGCCCAATCCAACGATCAGCCAGAACGGAAGCAGTAAGATTCCAACTGCAAATGTCAGAATCCCGCCAACAGCCCCCTTAACAAAAGGAGAAATAAAAACCAGCAGGATCACCGCAAGGATCAGCACCGCCTGATTCCCCTTTCTGAAAAAACGCTTCCCTGTTCCCGACTCTTCTCCATATTTCTCAGGCATCTGTCCTCTCTCTTTAGTCCGGGCATCCTCATAGCCATGCTCCGTATATTCTCCATACTCATAGCCTCCTGCCGAACCTTTCAGATCCGCCTTGATGATTGCTGCAACCTTCTTGGGACTTCCAAGTTCCCTGAGCACCGAAGCTTCATTCTCAGCTCCTGCATCATCGAAATAACTATTATAAAAATCAAGGGCATCCTGCCTCTCTGTCTCGGAAATATCAGCAAGCAGCTTCTCCAGCTCCTGCATAAACCGCGCCCTGTCCATCATCCTATTCCTCCCTCAAACATCCCGCTTATCTTGGATGCATAAATTTTCCATTCAGCTTTATAAAACTCCAGCTGCGCAGCACCTCTGTCCGTCAGCTTATAATAACGCCTGTTACGTCCTGCATACGCCATATCGTAAACCTCCAGACAATCATCCTTCTGCAGCCTCCTGAGCACCGGATACAAAGTAGACTCCGAAACATCCAGAACTCCACGCACATCCTGCGTGATCTTATACCCGTAAGTCCCTTCCTTCTCCTTAGAAACAACCGCCAGAACAACCGCATCCAGAAGCGCAGCACCCGTATTAAAAACCATATGCTCACTCCCTCGTTTCAATTATGTTCTGTACAGACAGCATCATCTCTGCAATCCAGCCTTAGAGCGTGTCTGAAAAATGCTCCAGACTATACCAAAGGTAAACGCCATTTCACATCTGATACATTTATTCCATCCTGTTCACATACTATACAGAACATCAATATTGTTTTGTTAACTATATTATATGATGTATAATATAATTTTGTCAATACTATTTAGCAAAAATCATTTATACTTTATAATCATTTTGATACCTTTACCGAAAATACCTCCTTAACGTCTTCCGGTTCACTATAGCGATCCTCATAAATAATGCATTTAAAAGCATTGCCATATATCAATTTCTTATTTCATAAATTACTGCAAACAATCCAGTCCATCATAGCGTGAAGTCCTGCTGAACTGTCTTGATTGCATTATTTTATGGCATTGCTATAGTATTTCATAAACTTAATATTCCATAAACCTCACGTTATACTACAGTTATTTTCAGTAAACAGCGCAGGAAAATATATCTGTCTGAGTGCATTTGCAGGCATCTTAGATCTTCTTAGCCGGTAGAAATCTGCGTTATGGAGAAAAATCGCAACCTGTCTGAGCGAAGCCTGCAGCGGAGCGAGTTTTGCATTTTTCTCCATGCTTTTAGCAGATTTTTACCGACTTAGAAGATCTTAGATGCCGAAACCGCACTCAGACAGATATATTTTCCTGCGCGTCCCCCACCCACCAATCAAAACTACAGCAAAGGAACCCAACCCATTATGAACGAAAATACAACACACCTTCACCCCGCATTCCTCACCCGAATGAAAGAAATGCTCGGCAACGAATACCCCACATTCCTCTCCAGCTTCAGCGCCCCCCGAACCTACGGCCTGCGCATAAACACCTCCAAGATCACCTGCGAAGACTTCGAAAACCTGTCTCCATTTCCAACCCGTCAGATCCCATGGATCAAAAACGGCTACTTCTACGATGAAGACATCCGTCCTTCCAGATGCCCATACTACCAGGCCGGCCTCTACTACCTTCAGGAACCCAGCGCCATGACCCCCGCCTCCCGCATCCCCATCGAGCCGGGTGACAGAGTCCTGGACCTCTGCGCAGCCCCGGGCGGCAAGGCAACTGCAGCAGGCGCAGCACTTCAGGGACAGGGACTTCTGGTAGCAAACGATATCAGCACTTCCCGCGCCAGAGCCCTCCTTCGCAACCTGGAACTCTTCGGCATCCCAAATGTCTTCGTAGCAAACGAAACACCTGCAAAGTTAACCAAAGCATTCCCCGAATTCTTCGACAAGATCATCCTGGATGCTCCATGCTCCGGAGAAGGAATGTTCCGTAAAGAAGAAGCACTTGCCAAAGACTGGACTCCCGAAAAATCCATGGAGCTTTCCGAAATCCAGAAAGAGCTTATCCTCCAGGCAGCCGATATGCTCCGTCCCGACGGACTGATGCTTTACTCTACCTGCACATTCGCGCCTGCAGAAGACGAACAAACTGTTTCCTGGCTTCTGGAAAACCGTCCTGACATGGAACTGGCAGAAATGGAAGATTATGAAGGCTTCTCCCATGGAGTTCCTGAATGGGGAAACGGAAATCCTGAACTTATCAAATGCATCCGGATTTTCCCACACAAAATGAACGGAGAGGGACACTTCCTTGCGCTCTTCCGTAAAAAAGGACAGGCAATCAAGGAAAGCTCCCGTCCTCACACAAAACCGGACAAAAACGCATTTCCACTGATTGAGGAATTTCTGAACGAAATCGGTCTGAAAACCCTCTGCGGTCAGCCATTTGACTGGGAACGTGTGGAAATCCGCGGTGATAAAGCCTACTATCTTCCCCCGGTTGCCCACAACTTCCGCGGCATCACCTTCTTAAGAAACGGTCTCTATCTCGGTGACCTGAAGAAAAACCGCTTCGAGCCGTCTCAGCCACTTGCACTGGCGATCCGCAAAGATGAAGCAGAAGCAGTCATCTCTCTCTCCGCTTCTGACGAAAGAATCACCAGATATTTAAAGGGCGAAACCTTAAATATCGAACCCGAAGAAGCAGCTCACAAAAAAGGCTGGCATCTCCTCTGTGCAGATGGATATCCCATTGGCTTCGGTAAACTGGTCAACCAGATCCTGAAAAACAAATATCCGGCAGGGTGGCGCGTATAACACGCGCTTATCCCTGCCGGATATTTGAATTCACAATAATAATATTTATTCCGCTTACAGCAATATCTCTTTCTGCAATGTAAACGAATAAATGATCTTTTCCTTCACTTTTTTCCCTGTCATCCGCTCCAATGCCCGGGCATAATCCTCAAGCTGCACATGATACAGATCGATCAGCTTCTGTTCCTGTCCTCTCCTCACTCTATCCGTTTTATAGTCCACAAGAACAATCTCTTCCTCTTCCATAAAATAGGCATCGATAATTCCCTGCACCAGCACTGTTTCGTTCTTCCACCCATCATCGAGCATAGAAGCACTTCTCTGAATCACAAAAGGCTGTTCTCTGTAAAGATGTTTTTTCATGGCAGCCTTCTTCATTCTCTGCCCCAGTCTGGACTCCACAAACCTCCTGATATCTCGGATCCGAATACATTCCGCTTCCTGCTCTGTCATTTTCTGGCTCTCCAGAAGTCTCTTTAACTGAGCCCGAAGCTGTTCCTCTGTATCTGCTTCTGCATAATCCAGACATTCCATTACTCTGTGGTAAGCAGTACCTCTGGCAGCCCCCTTATACTCTTCCTGCTTCTCTGCCATAAATGCAGGAACCGGCACTTCCTGTTCTTCATCCTGCTCTTCGGCAGACACACTGATATTCTCTTCCAGTTCACTTTCATCATGCCAGCTTCTCTTTTTCAGATCCGAAACACTGACTTTAACCGGAATATCTTCCAGATATTTATACGGATATGCAAAGGAAAATCTCTTCTCTATCTCTTCCTTCACAACCTCATCATACACTTTATTTTCATCCCAGTTCTTCAGATATTCCTCCTGCATCTGGTTTCCTGCCTGGATGAGAACTGCCTTTTCTGTCATCTGACGGACAGTGATCTTTTTTATCACAAACTCAGAGATATCATCGTAAATCCCCGGCTGTTTCTTCATGAGGATTCCATATTCCCACAAAAGTTCACTCATGGCCCGATGCCGCACCAGTGCAGGCAGTACAAAAGCCCAGTAATTCTTTGCTTTCATTCTGGTTCCCAGTGGGAGCAGTTCTTCTTCCTCATCCAGAAAACGCGACAGCGACAGCATCTGCTTTTCCAGCTTTCCGACTGTTCCTGTAAGGATCAGTTTCTCTTTTGCTCTTGTCATGGCAACGTAAAGTACCCTCAGTTCCTCTCCCAGACTCTCTTTCAGAAGCTGTCTTCTGATCACCTGCTTATTCAGCGAAGATGCGATCACCCGTTTCTCCGGTATGATAGCATCAGCCCCTATTCCCAGTTCCGGATGAAGCAAAAGACCTGCATTCATATCTTGAAAATTAAACTGTTTTCCCATACCGGCCACAAATACTACCGGAAATTCAAGTCCCTTACTCTTGTGGATCGTCATGATCTCCACTGCGGTATTGCCCGCTCCTGTCAGATTGACTTCTCCATAGTCTACCTGATATGCCTGTAGCTGTTCGATATAACGAACAAAGTTAAACAGACCCCTGTAGCTTGTCTTCTCGTAGTCCATAGCTTTCTCCACAAGCATGGTAAGATTTGCAAAACGCTGCTCCCCTCCCGGAAGTGCCCTTGCATAATCTCCATACCCGGTTTCTTTTAGCACATAAAGGATCAATTCGTGGACCGGCGTATATGCAGCCATATTTCTTACCTTTTCAAGTAGACTCAGAAATCCTTTTAATTTAATATTCAGAGAATTCTTTTCATCTGTTCGCAGATTACTGTTTAACAATTCAGATTTCAGCTTATCCGAATCCAGTTCTTTTTCCGGGATTTCATTTTCTCCTGCATATGCCGAAACACTCTCATAGAGCAGACCATCAGGATACTGTATTCTAAGCTCTGCCAGTTCCTGTGAAGTGCATCCGACGATTGGTGAACGAAGCACTCCCATAAGCGGAATATCCTGCAGCGGATTGTCACACACCTTCAGATAATTCAATACAGTCACAATCTCGGTTGCAGAGAAATATCCGGTTCTTGATGTACAATATACGGGAATCCCCTGAGATGCCAGCACTTCCCTGAATGTTTCTGCCCATCCATAGGCAGTGCGCAGCAGGATTACAATATCCCCGTATTCCACAGACCGGTATTCCTTCTTCTCTTTATCTACGATCTGTTCTTTTCCCACAATTTCTTTAATTCTCTGTGCAATGGCCAGCGCCTCCAGTTCCTGCCCGGTCTGATTTTCCATTTCCCTGCGGTTTCCCGATGCACCTGCGTCTTCATAGTCCTGTACATCAGACAGTTCTTCTCCGTCTCTCTCGACCAGAAGAACCTCTGTCTTTACAAATTCCTCTGACTCTCCTTCCGGAAAAGAAGCTCCGGGATAAAGGGCTGCATCTTTGTCATAGGTAATCCCTCCCAGGTCTTCCCCCATAATCTGTCGGAAAATAAAGTTTACACTCTCCAGAACCTGTTCCCTGCTCCGGAAATTTTTGTGCAGGTCAATTCTCTGCTCCTGTGCTTCTTCTGTGGAATAACTTTTATATTTTTCCATGAAAAGCTCCGGCCTTGCCAGACGGAAACGATAGATACTCTGCTTTACATCTCCTACCATGAAGATATTTTTCTTCTGATTGATCCACCCGGATACTGCTGTTGTCAGAAGCTCCTGCACTAAGTTACTGTCCTGATATTCATCCACCAGGACTTCATCATACTTTGCGGAGAGCTCTCTCGCAGCCTGAGACATATGGATTTCTTCCCCTTCTTTCGTCATCAGTATCTGCAGGGCAAAATGTTCCATATCCGTAAAATCCAGAATATTCTTTTCTCTCTTCGCCTCTCCGAACTGTTTTTTAAATCGTGCCGTCAACTCAACTAACATCTCTATTGGGCCTCTGATATATCTGATCACTTCCAGAAGTTCTTTCTCTGCACTCTGGAAATATCGCTGCCCCAGTTCCTTCAGAATCCCCTTTTCCTCATCCCGGAGATCTTTCACTCTCTGCTTCTTCTGTTCATCTACATCCGCAGCCTTCTTTGTGCTCAGCCGGGCAAATGAGGGTTTCATAAGTATTTCTGCAGTTCCATTATAATCTCTTTTCTCTGCCAGTTCCTGCAGACTTCTTATAAGAAGCAGATCACTGCTCAGTGCCTCATCATACAGATACGGACCATCCGGCTCTGAGCAGATTCTTCGAGCCTCCTGCACCAGAAGCTTCGCTTCCTGCAGTTCATCCTTCACTGCATCCCAGAGCATCCTCATCCACTCAGTCTCTCTTAACTCTTCCAGGGAATCAATCCTGTAATCATCCATACACCCGGACAGCCATTCCTGCGGAAAAGGATTGCTCATAGCCATTTCATATAATTTCTGTATCAGGTTTCCCAGATTTTCATCTGACTTTCCTGTTGCAAAGCATTCCACGAATTTCTGAAACTTTTCATCTTTTTTGGCATAATATTCTTCAAGCAGTGCCTTCACAACATCTCCTCGCAGAAGCTTCAGCTCCCCCTCATCTGCCGTCCGATATCCCGGATCCAGTCCGATCAGATGAAAGTAATTCCGGATAATATAGGCACAGAAACCATCAATAGTTGTAATCTGTGCAGTATGAAGCAGGGTTGTCTGTCTCTGCAGATGCTCATTATCGGGATCCTCACAGAGTGCTTTTTCAATAGCTGCCGAGATCCTCTCTTTCATTTCACCTGCTGCCGCTCTTGTAAATGTCATGATCAGCAGTCTGTCAATATCCACAGGGTGTTCTTTATCTGTTATTTTACTCAGGATACGTTCTACCAGTACTGCCGTTTTTCCGGACCCGGCTGCCGCACTGACCAGAATATTTCTGTCCCGCAGCCGTATAACCTCCTGCTGCTCCTTTGTCCACTGTACGCCCATCTTATTCTGCCTCCCTGTCAAATGCTTTCCATAATTCCTCATCAGAGAAGTTTTTCAGTCTGCGGAATTCATATCCTGACAGCCTGCGGTCAAATCCGCATACCGTCATATACGGACAATAAGTACACGCATTCTTTTTTCCGAGCTCATAGGGAGAAACCTCTGCATCTCCCTCCAGAATAGAACTTCTTATCTTCTCAATCTTCGTCCTTACATACCGTCCAAGCACTGCGAACTGTGTTCTGTCTGCCACAGAAGAATTTTTGCGAAAGCTTCCGTCCTTATTAAATGCGACAGGAATGGAGCCAAGGCTACTGTCCATCCTGTACACAAGCTCCGGATCTGCCTGAACCAGCCCATTCATCTTCAGTTCTTTCATAAGACCTGCACTGACTGCTTCCACATCCGCATCTATCTTCTCCTGGATCATAGGATCCTTGATATTGTAATAGAAAACTCCCGCAGGAATAATCTCCTTATCCGGATATTTCTTCTGCTCTACACGCAGAGCACCATCCAGATAAATCATCAGCTGTAACTGCAGGCCATGATACAGATAAACCAGGTCAAAGGATGTATTTCCGGTTTTATAATCAATCACCTTCACATACACCTTATTCTGATCTTCCATAATATCTACTCTGTCAATCCGTCCTCCCCCGAAGGTTACCTCAAAGCCTTCCGGCTGAAATTCTCCCTGTTCCAGCTGTTTCTGAAGTGCCCATACCGTCCTTCTGAGGATTCTCCTTGTTCTCTCGATCATATATTCATTTCTGGCACTGCTTTTGAGCACCGTGTTTCCATAATCTGCCACAATATTATCCAGACACCGGTCCGCAATCTCATTCCGTTCCTGTTCTGTCAGCTCTGTCCATTTCATGCCTCTTTTTCGCACTTCTTCTGCAAAGCTTTCCAGTGCTTCATGCATAACATTTCCCATATCCATAGGTTTAAACTCATATTCCACACGCTCGGTAAGCTTCATTCCATACTGAAGGAAATGTGCAAATGCACAGGCTGCAAAACGTTCCAGTCTGGTAGCACTGTAAGGTGAAACCTCTCCGTATAATGCCTTCGCCACACTCTGGCTGATAATGTCCTCTGGTTTTCCGGCAAAAGCCGACTGTACCAGCTTCTGTACTCTGCTTCTGTATTCCGGATTCCGCAGATACCAGCTGTAAAGCTCTCCAAACATTGCATCCGTCTCATCTGCCTGCTCCAGAATATCCTCATGTTCTTTCTCTGTCTCCTGTACCAGCTTCTCCAGAAACAGATCAATCCCAGCTTCCGGACTTTCCGGATAACAATAATTGTTTATAGAATTTTTATGGGGTCTGACCCCGGCTCCACCCTCAATTTCCAGCTTCGGATACAGACTGCGTATACTCCCGATCAGATATGCCGGACTTATGCCTTCTCCTTTTGCATTGGTATCACTATAGGAGAGAATCAGCTTTTCTCCCGGTTTCGTCATATTCAGATACAGATAGAACCTCTGCATATTCATCAGTTCTTTAGGCCCCGGTGCCAGTTCCACTCCTTGCTCCTGGAAGAAATCCCTGTCAAGCTCTGATAAGATTCCGCCTGTCTGTGTGCTCTTTGGGATATTTCCCTCATTCACGCCAACAAAGAACAACGCCTTAATCTCCTTTAAGCGGGATCGTTCCATATCACCCACCATTACCTGATCTATGCTCGGCGGAATCAGCGCTACTTTTGCCTGAGAAAGTCCTGATTCCAGAAGCTGTCGGAACTCCTGTCTGTTTACCGTTTCTTCGCCAAGAATCTCAACCATCTTATCCAGCAGGTCCATCACAATTCCATAAATCTGGTTATATTCTTTTTCCATTGCTTTATCGCCTGACTCTTTAAACTTTCGCTCCTGTCGTTTCAGTTTCTGCCAGACATTGCTTTTTTGGATAAACTCATAGAGAATCCGGCAGTACTCTTCCACTGTCTTCTTCCCGGAACCAAATCCCTGCGCAAGTTCCCTTACTTCTTCCGCAAAGATTTCTCTGATTTCATTCAGTTCCTGTATCTTCTCCGCTTCCATTCCTCTGTACACACGAACCCATTTTTCAGACCATTTCTTATATCCCCGGATTCCCAGCGCCAGCACGTAATTCTCCAGCTTATCAGCCTGTTCTCTGGTAACTTCTGACATCCCGCATCTGAGATAACGGAAAACACTCTCATAAGGAAATCCCTGTACCGCCATCTCCATGGCAGCGCGCAGATACTCCACAAAAGGATTCATCATTACCGAGTGCTTCTCGTCAATAAAATATGGAATATCTGCCTCCTCAAATACCTGTGCTGCAAGTCTTGCATATTCTTCCAGATTTCCTGTGATCACTGCAATCTCACCATAGCGGTATCCGCAGGTACGCACAAGTTCTGACATCCTTCTGGCAGCTTCCCGCATTTCTTCCAGGGGGGATGGCGCAGTAAATATTTTTATCTCCTGCTGTTCTTCGGCATACACGCCCTTTCTGTAGCGGAAGATATTTTTCTCCAGAAACTGTAAGGCAGGTGCCTGTGCAAACCGGGACTGTCCGGATGGTTTCAGATACACTGGATCCTCCAGATCTCTGGTCAGCCCTGCAAGTGTCCGTATCATCTGCTTGCTCATAAAGAAAAGCTGATAAGGTTTTCCCGGAGAAAAAGCATCCTCCCGTTCGTCCATAGTCACAGTAACACTTATGCGGTCAGCAATGACCAGAAGTTCCCTGAGCACATTGACCTGAATTGGCGTGAATCCGGTAAATCCATCAAAGAGAAATTCCGCTCCCTTAAGTTTCTCGGAAAAAGGAAGCTGTTTAAGCAGGACATCCATCACCTCTTCCCCTGTCATATAATGCCCCTTCAGGAATTCCCTGAATGACTGATAAAGGATTCCCACATCCTTAAGCTTCATTTCAAGTAATGGCTGATCTTTGGCCTTCTCTTTCATTTCTGCCAGATTCTCTTCTCTGATATCATACTGCATAAATTCTGAAACCAGAGACTTCACCTCATCCAGATATCCCGGCTTATTCATCTGACTTCCCAGATAGGCAAGTTCCTTTCTGTGCTGCTGCACCATTTTCTGCAGCACCATGCTTTTTCCCGTATCTTCCAGAACCTTTCTGTTATCTCCGCCGGTTTCTTCAAATACACGGTACGCAAGACGTTCAAAGCTCAGGATGTCAATATTCAGGATTCCTTTTCCCGGATGCATTTCCACCAGCGTCTTCTGTGTCTGCATGGTAAACTGCTCCGGAACAATAATATAGTAATTTCTCTCCGGGTGTTCCATGGACTCCCGGATTACTCTCTCATATGCAAAATAAGACTTTCCGGCACCGGAACTGCCGATAATAAACTGTAATGACATTCTTCTCTCCTTACTGTCGGTTACTCACATTAGTTGTTTCAGTATATCATAATTTAAGCACTTCCGTAATAGAATATACAAAACCATCCAGGAGGCGTGTACCATGAGTGCAAAAACAAAAATCATAGTCCTACATATGAAGGAAGTTATATACACCGGCATTTTCCTTCTTCTTGCTGTCATCCTGGCTATTGTACTTTTCTTCATGTTTGGACCCGGTCAGAAAAAAAGTGCCTCAGCCGATGCCAAAAGCCTGTACAAACCGGGAATTTATACTTCCTCCATCGACCTGAATGAAAACACCTTTGACCTGGAAGTAACTGTTGACTCTGACAGGATAACTTCCATCCGTCTGGTAAATTTAAGCGAAAGCACCGCAGCCATGTTTCCTCTCATGGAACCGGCTCTGGAATCACTGGCCAGCCAGATCTATACCTCCCAGTCGCTGGAAAATATCCAATATTCCGAGGATCAGAAGTATACTTCCATGATTCTTTTGAATGCAATTGAAACAGCACTGAAAAAAGCGGAGAACAATTGATCGTTCTCCGCTTTGCCATGCAAAATCAAGCGGATAAAATCATTCACTCCGCTTTGTGATTCTAAAGATCCATATTTTCAAGCTGCTCCAGCCATACTCCTGCACTTGCATCACTTGGCATTCTCAGATCACCTCTCGGTGAAACCGCAACGCTTCCCACCTTCGGGCCATCCGGAAGGCAGGAACGTTTAAACTGCTGTGCAAAAAATCTCCAATAGAAGGTTTTCAGCCATTTGAAGATTGTCTCCTTATCATACATTCCTTCAAAAGTCTCACATGCCAGCCTGTAAATTTTCTCCGGTTCAAATCCTGCACGAAGCATATAGTACAGATAGAAATCGTGAAGTTCATAAGGTCCCACCAGATCTTCTGTCTTCTGTGCGATCTTGCCATCCTTAGGCGGCAGAAGCTCCGGACTTACCGGTGTATCCAGAATATCAAGAAGAACCTCTGTCAGCTTCTCATCTTTGCAGGTATCCGCATAATAACGTACAAGATGACGCACCAGAGTTTTCGGCACTGAAGCATTCACGCCGTACATGGACATATGGTCACCATTGTAGGTTGCCCATCCCAGAGCCAGCTCAGACAGATCTCCTGTTCCCACCAGAATCGAGCCATCCTGATTTGCACTGTCCATCAGGATCTGCGTTCTCTCTCTTGCCTGGCTGTTCTCATAAGTCACATCATGCACAGACGGATCATGAGCAATATCCCGGAAATGTACATTTACTGCTTCTTTGATATTGATCTCACTTAAAGTCGCACCCAGACACTGACTTAATTTGCAGGCATTCTGATAAGTTCTGTCTGTGGTTCCAAAGCATGGCATGGTAATACAGTGGATATCCTTTCTGTCCGCACCGGAAAGGTCAAAGGCTCTTGCGATCACAAGCAGTGCCAGTGTGGAATCCAGACCTCCGGAAAGTCCCACTGTTGCCTTATGGCAATGGATATGATCCATACGTTTCTTAAGTCCCATTGCCTGGATATTCAGGATTTCATCACAACGCATATCCCTTTCTTCTTTTCGTGAAGGTACAAAAGGATACTGCGAATATTTTCTGGTCAGTTTTGTCTTTTCCACATTCAGATGGAAGCTCACTTTAATATGATCACTGTCGTCAGCCGGCTGATAAGTAGTCAGTCTTCTTCTCTCATCGTTCAGCCTCTGCACATCAATCTCACTGCATACAATACCATTGTGGAAACGTTTTCCTTCCGCAAGGATCACTCCATTCTCTGCGATCATATTCTGACCGCCAAAGACCAGATCCTGTGTGGACTCACCTTCTCCTGCATTTGCATATACATATCCGCACACCAGACGTGCAGACTGTCCGGAAACAAGATCTCTGCGATAGCTGTCCTTTCCGACCATCTCATTGCTGGCTGACAGATTCACGATCAGATTCGCTCCTGCCTGTGCATGGAGAACGCTTGGCGGCAGTGTCACCCATAAATCCTCACAGATCTCTGCTGCTGCCACAAGCTCCGGCTCCTCCTCACAGATAAAAAGAATATCTGTTCCGAAAGGAACTCTCTTTCCCTCAATATCCACATATTCCAGACAGCCAAGACCTGATGCAAAATGGCGCTGCTCATAAAATTCTCCATAGTTTGGAAGATAAGTTTTCGGAACCAGCCCAATGATCTCGCCTCTGTTTAAAACTGCTGCCACATTATATAATTTTCCATGATTTCTGAAAGGCACACCTACAAAAACAAGGGCATCCACATCAGCAGTTTCCTTTGTGATCTTCAGCAAAGTTTCCCAGGCGCTGTCGAGAAGACGTCTCTGCAGGAAAAGATCCTGACAGGTATAGCCTGTGATACAAAGCTCCGGAAAAGTCATAACCTTCACATGTTCTTTCTCCATCTCATGGATCAGTCTGATAATCTCATTTCCATTGGCATTGCAGTCTGCAACTGTGATATAAGGTGTTGCGGCTGCTGTTTTGATATAACCGTTTTTCATTTTCTACCTCTTCTTCTCTGTGCTCCGGCAGATCCATCTGTCAGTACATTGGCATCTCTTATTTACATTTACGCAGGATTTCTTTCAGTTCTTCCACTGTAAATTCATAATTCTTATTACAGAAATGGCAGTTCATCTCAATAGACTTACCTTCCTGAATCATTTCATTGAGTTCTTTTCTTCCGATGCTGATCAGGGCTTTCTCCACTCTTTCTCTGCTGCAGTTACAGTAAAATTCCGTAGGAACTTTCTCATTGATCTCCATATCAAAGCCCTCCAGGACTTTCTCAAGCAGACTCTCAGGAGTATGCCCCTCTTCCAGAAGATTTGTGACAGATGTGATTTTCTGCACATTTTCCTCAAGCTTCGCAATTGTGCTTTCTTCCGCAAACGGCATCAGCTGCACGATAAATCCGCCAGCCTGACGTACTGTATTGTCTTTATTCATAAGAACTCCAAGACCAACTGCTGACGGTACCTGTTCACTTGTAGCAAAATAATAGGTAAGATCTTCTGCGATCTCGCTGGTCTGAAGCGCAACCTGTCCAACATAAGGCTCTTTCAGTCCCATATCCTTGATCACGTTCATAAATCCTACACCGACAGCACCTGCAACATCCAGTTTTCCCTTGCTGTTTGCCGGGATACATACATCAGGATTTCCCACATATCCCTTTACACGACCTTTGGAATCTGCTGTCACAGTAATTCCTTCCAGAGGACCTCCTGCCTTAATCTGAAGTGTGAGGATGTCCTTATCCCCCTTCATCATGGTACCCATCATGGCACCTGCTGTAAGAAGACGTCCCAGTGCTGCTGTGGCTACCGGGCTTGTATTGTGATCCTGTCTCGCTGTTTCTACTGTTTCTGTAGTAACTGCCGCAAATGCCCGAATCTGATCATTCGCTGCAATTGCTCTGATAATATAATCGTTCATTCGTTTATTACTCCTGTTATTTCTTTCATATTATTTTCATTTTGTCCATGGCTTAACATCAAATCAATAGCAATTCCCATAAATAATGCATTAATTAAGAGGCCTGCTATAATTGCATCAATCCGCGCGATGTGTCTCAGGTTTCTCCGGAATCCTTCCATGATATCCGTTCTGTGCACTTTTTCCATGCTCTCTTGCAACAAAAGTCAGACGTTCACAATTCTCATCACCCGGATTATGAGTATATGCATCACAGACTGCCACCAGTTCCATTCCTGCTTTCACAATCATAGCCTTGATTGCTTCTATGGAATACGCTTTCTGTACATGTTCCTCCTCACACTTCTCATACAATCCGTCTTCTCTTGGAAGAAAAAGTGCCAGTTCATATACATTCAGGGCATTTTCCCTGTCATAACTGTTCTCCCAGATAAAGCTTCCGTCCTCTCTGTCCTCAGCAATAGTCGTATCACCGATCACATCCCGGTATTTATGGATCGTATTCATATCAAAAATGAACAGTCCGCCCGGATCCAGATAATTATTTACCAGCGCAAAAAGATACTCCAGATCTTCCTCGTCCGTCAGATAATTCATACTGTCACAGACACTGATCACAGCACGAACCGTACCATATAACTCAAAATCCTGCATATCCTGCAAAAGATATAGAATATCATGACCGGATTCCGCCCGCTTCTCCATAGCCTCTGCAAGCATCTCCTCAGAATTATCGATACCGATCATATCGTATCCGGCATCTGCAAGCATCTCTGTCACAGTACCTGTTCCACATCCCAGCTCCAGAACCAGACCATCCCTGATCTCGTCCTGAGCCAGTGTTTCTATAATATAGTCTGCCCATTCACGATAGTTTACATTATCCATGAAAACATCATAAACACCGGCAAATCTTCCATATGATTCCATTTATCAGCCCTCATTATCTACCTGTTTTACTGTTCACTCCGTTCACAGCAACACATATTTTCCCTGCTATTCTACCACAACATCCGTTCTTATGTAAATAACAGGTTGCTCTCTGTCAGCGCAAAAAAGGACGACTGTTTTTTACAGCAGCCGTCCTTTTCAACTTTTCTGTTACTGATTCTTAGGCATATAGCGGACATACGCCGGTTCTCCATGATAGTAATAGTCAACGCCGTTCTCATCATAAACGTCCTCACCATTAGCAAAATCATAGGTATTTCCGTCATCATCACACCATGTACCGTCACCGTTCGGATAAATTACAAGCGGATATCCGTCGGAGTTTCTGTAAATAGTTCTTGTCTGATCTGTATCATAGTCCGGATCATCTGTTCCTACAGGTGTTCCGTCTGCATAATATCCATTGGAAGAACCATCGTCATAATCATAAGATCCGTCACTGCTGCCATCAGAAGTATAGTCTGATGAACTGTAATCTGATGAACCGCCCGATGAAGTATCACTGTAAGAACCGTCTGTGCCTGCTGAAGAACTTCCATCTGATGAACTGCCGGATGCTGTTGTGTCTGTACCTGCAGCCGCTGTTCCTGTAGTTCCTGAAGTGCCGTCCGCAGTTGTACCTGCTGTAGTTCCTGAAGTTTTTCCTGTTGCTGCTGCTTTCAGTACAGAATCACCGGAAATAGTGAATGAATCAACAGAAGTCTTGATTCCTGCCAGTGCTTTCTCATCCTTTACAGAACCTGCAACACTGTAAAATTCTGTTGTATTATCTGTGAAATATTTATTTACAACATATTTATAGTCACTCTTATCAGTGAGGTAATGAACTGTATAGCTGTAAACATTTACACCGCCGACTTCCTCTGATTTATAATCCTGGATCTCAAAATCTGTACCTTCTACAAGATTATCTGCCTTTACAAGTGCAGAGGCTGTATCCTGTGAACTTGGAATGATCGCCACAGACATATCCTCCTCACCGGAACCATGCAGGATCAGGAGTTTACCCTGTTTCGGTGACTCGAAGCTTAACATATCGTCAGAATCTGATTTATTCGCCCATGTCGCATCCGGAAGTTTAATGGATACTGCTTTGTTCTTAGATGTATAGGTAGTATTCTGGGCATTGGCCGGCGCAGGGGTAGGAGTTGCTTTCGCTGCTTTGGTTGGCTCCGGTGTAGGAGTTACCTGTACCACACTTGAATCCTCGTCACTGCCGTCTCCAAAGTTACATGCAGTCATGGAAACAGATAATACAGTTGTTAAGGCCAATAACATTAGTACTCTTTTATTTTTCATAATATCCTCCTTAGAATAGATATATAGTCTTCAGGTAATATTTGATATCAGGTCAGGAGAGGAAACCTCTCTCTGATATTATTATAACTGTTCCGTACTTTATAAAATATGATGTCAAAGTCAAAAAATATTTTGCCCCTGACATTATATATTTTACAATTTCATTACATAGATGTCAATGTCGATTTCTCAGTCTTCTGCGATTTGCATAGTCCTTCATAACGCCATTTTTCTGCTTCATCATACCATTTATCTTTTTTTCTCTGTAACTGGAAGATTACTTGTTACTGTTCACACACCACTATCCCGCGAGGT
>OJSF01001553.1_pt1 | contig 17752 bp, 13 predicted proteins | sample 1599411 | NCBI WGS metagenome assembly OJSF01 (sample SAMN04168658, study PRJEB22393) | human gut metagenome | biome: human gut microbiome; feature: stool | host: Homo sapiens | collected 2014-03-24 | reverse complement strand
TGTGTTTTCAAGCCGTTGGAATAGAACGGCACAATAAAGGTCTGTTTGTTCTCCTTGTTGTCCTTATCGCCAAGGGGAATAAAGCTGCTGAAAACGTCATTGCGCTGATTGAGCCAATCCCCATGCTCGTTAGGATGGAGCTGCTGCCAGTTCATAGCAGGATTGAGGGCACTGCGCTTTTTGACGATGATGGAAAGTTTTTCTTCACGGCTCAAATAATCGCCTATATCATGATAATTGATAAAAGCCTTGCCCTTATGGGCGGGATTTTTCACCAAAATGGTGATAGCTATGGGCGTACGGCTGCCAAGGCCGAAGACATTTCCAGCCTCTTTGCGCCGCAGTTCGCCGGAAGTACGACAATTCCCCCTCAGATTGAAAACATAGATTGCGCTGAACTCCTCTTCCAGACATTTACGCAAGCCGTCCATCGCGTTGCCGTCCAGCCAGTAGCCGTTGGAAACAAAGGCGATGATGCCACCCTGCGTTTTGTTCAGCCTGTCGGATGCCCAACGGAATGCCTTGATGTAGGAATCGTACAGGGAGTTTTTGTTGGTCTGATTCGATTGCGCGGCATAAGTGACGCCGATACGTTTTTCCAGCCTTGGATAGGACTGATTCTGCGCATCGTCATTAGCGGACTTCTGCCCCACGGAATACGGAGGATTGCCGATGATGATCTGAATGGGCGTTTTCTGCTGCGCCTGTACGCGTTCGGAGTTTTGCGGCAACGCCGGGGCATAGAGCCAGTTGGTATCGTCCGTTTCTCCAAGCTGGAAAGTATCCGTCAGACAGATGCCGTTGAAGGGCGTATAGGCTACGTCTTCGTTCTGTGTTGCATGGTATGCGTTTTCGATATTAATGGACGCGATATAATACGCCAGAAGAACGATTTCGTTGGCGTGCAGTTCATAAGCGTATTTGCGCGGCAAGGCTTCCGCGTTGATGAGTCCGCTTTGGATCATGCGTGCGATGAAGGTCCCCGTGCCGGTGAACGGATCGAGCACATGCACGTTCTCATCCGACAGCGAACGTCCGAACGTGGCTTGCAGTACATCGGCCACGGAGCGGTTGATGAAATCCACGACTTCCACCGGCGTATACACGATGCCCAACTTTTCCACTGTCAGGGGGAAGGCAGTGCGGAAAAATTTGTCATACAGCTCGATGATGATGCGTTGTCTGCCTTCGGCATTGTCGATGCCGGAAACACGCATTTTCACGGATTCATAGAAGCGTGACAGAACCAGCGTATCCTTTTCCAGAGCCTGTTCTTCCAGAAGGTTGACCATGCCTTGCAGAGCTTTGGAAACGGGATTGCTTCGCACAAAGGAGTAGTTATCGAACAGGGCTTCAAACACCGGCTTGGTGATCATGTGCTGAGCCAGCATTTCCACCACTTCTCCGGGCGTGACGGATGGATTGATGTTCTTGCGCAATCCGTCAAGAAAATCGTCAAAAGCGGCTTTATGCGGACCGGGCGCGGCAATCAGGCGGTTGATGCGCTCCATGTACCCTTGGGCAATTTTTGCTACGTCAGCAGCCCATTGCTCCCAATACCGCTTGTTACCGACTTTCTGTACCATGCGGGCGTAAATGGCGTTTTGGAGTTCCTTCAATTGCGGAAGGGGAAGCTGTACGGCTTTTGCCTTGCCGTCTCCTCCGGAAATTCTGTCACCCGTATCTGTTCCAGAGCCGTCACCAATACCGCCGATCAGCACGGAGCCGCCACCGGTAGGCTTATGGCGGTTAAGCTCAATTTTGTTGACCGTGGCGCTGAACCGGTCATCGTGCGCACGCAATGCGTTGAGTACCGTCCAGACTACGGCAAAACGCTTGTTGTCGTTGAGCGCTTCTTCCGGCGTGACATTAGCGGGGATGAGCACCGGAATGATGATATAACCGAACTTCTTGCCCGGCGCAGTACGCATGACGCGCCCAACGGACTGCACCACGTCGATCTGGGAGTTGCGCGCTGAAAGAAAAAGAACCGCATCCAGCGAAGGGACGTCCACCCCTTCAGAAAGACAGCGTACGTTGGTCAGAATGCGGCATTCATTACCGTCGGAAGGCGAGGCATTGAGCCACGCCAGCTTTTCATCCCTCGTCGTGGCGCTCATGGTGCCGTCCACATGTTCGGCGGCAACGCCCACCATTTCCTCTCGCTCTTTCTGCGTCAGACTGTCGTAATAGCTGTCCTTGAAGCTGGAGAAGACCGCACTGATTTTTTGAGACGTCTTGATGCTCTGACAAAACGCCACAGCCTTACGCATAGGCGAGGGATCGGAGGCTTTCAAAAGCCCCTCGTCAACAAGCATCCGTTTGGAGAGCGCGTTGATGCAGCCGATGAGCTTGCTGGCGTCATCCGTATCTATTTCCTTGCTTCGATCAGCCACGGCCTCCTGCAAAGCGGCGGGAATCTGACTTTCACTCAAAGTCAGGACCAGCACCTTGTAGTCCGCCAGCAGGTTCTTATCCACGGCCTCGCCAAAACCGATGCGGAAAACTTCCGGCCCATACATGGCCTCGTCATCCATGGAACAAAGATAGGCATCGGCTTCTTTGGCCTTTTTCTTGCTCTCCTCAGCGTACAAGCGCGGCGTAGCCGTCATGTACAGACGTTTTTTCGCCTGAATGAAGGTGTTGTCATGTACCTTAACAAAGGCGGAATCGTCTTCATCCTTCAGCGTGACGCCGGTGGTGCGGTGAGCCTCATCGCAGATGATCAGGTCAAAGTCCCGCTGGAATTCTTTCTGGGCATTGGCGACAACAGCAATTGACTGGTATGTGGAAAAAACAACGACCACTCCATCCTTGTGAAACTTTTCAGCCAGACGGAACTGTCGCACGATGTCCGTCACCCGCGTTGATGCGGGAAAAGCCAAATCTGTGACGCTGTAACCGTCCGTGTCATCATCGCTCTTTTTCTTGCTTTTACTGACTTCCGGATCGGAACAAATGCAGATGGGAAAAATGGGTATGGAACTTTCCGCCGTCCACTCTCGGAGCGTTTGTCCCACAAGCGCAATGGACGGAGCCAGAAACAGCACCACTCCCCTGCCACCGGTTTCCTTCTCCATAATTTTCAGAGAGGTGAACGTCTTGCCCGTGCCGCAGGCCATGATGAGTTTGCCGCGATCTTTAGTCTGGAAATGCTCATGAAAGACCGCAATAGCCTTCTCCTGATGAGGACGCGGAGACTTTTTGTGCTGACGGGCTTCTGAACCGGAAATACCGCTGTCCAGAGCCTTCCAGTCCACAGGAGCCGATTTCAAGTCCGCGAGGCTTATGCGTTGTACTGGAGGCACCTGATGCCGGATAGCGTTTTCAGCCTCGCTGCCCCAATTGTTGGTAGTAGAAATCCAGAGGCGCAAGGCAAAAGAAGTCGTCTGGTGCTGATCGTTGACGAACTGCTTGCTGGACGTGGCCAGAAAACTATCCACAGCGGGTTTGTCAATCTTGGCCTTTTCATCATAGCACTTGCACTGAATGGCCCAGAAATCGCCTTCCACCGTCTGGATAACGAGGTCTATGCCCGTATCCTTGCCTCCGAGGTTCTCCTTGTACGGAAACTCCCGCCAGAGCCAGACATGCTGGAACTTGCCTTCATACCACGGTACGGTTTGTAGAAAAGCCTGCATCAGGCGTTCAAAGCGATCTCCCTTGTCCCGTTCTGAAAAGGAAATGGCGCGATACTTGGCAAGAAGATCTTGGAAGGTCATGGGTGCTCTCCTGAGAAAAAATAGGGCATTTAAAATTATCGCAGAACGCTACAAAAGAGAATCCCCAAGATGGAGGAAATGTATTTTCAGAATACGTCAGGAATCAGCCTTACGGGATAGCGATGCGTCACAGAAACTGACTGATCATGTGCTTTGAAATAACTGTCCAAGGTAGGCATCTCCAACCCACTTCCAGTAAAAGATTCTCCATTATCGCAAACTATTTTTCTATACTATTCCACCAATTGATACGAATAATTCTAATATTTTTTGATAGAAGCCTGCTGCATGACATATCCTCATATCAGACAAAAATAAAAAAGCTATGCTGTGTACATCTAAAGTACGACAGCATAGCTTTTTAATAAATATATAAATTATTCTGATTTTTCATATTCTTTATTGATTTTTTCTATAATGACATCCTTTTTTACTTTTCCTCTTGCTTGTTGCGCCTTCATAACGTTATCGCAAACTTTTTTAGCATGATTATTTGACATTAGTTTTTGTCCAGGAGCATATCCACACAATTTTTTATATTCATCAACACTGATACCATGCGTAGCAAGATGTCTCAAAGTAAGAGAAGAACGTTCTTTTCCACACAGACAACATTTAATTGCCTCATCAGTAATGGCTTCGTTAGGTTTGATGACAAGATCACGTTTGGTAAATTTCTTTTTAGGAATAGAATCAACTGTCGCTTCTATTTGTTTGAGTTCCTCGGCATTCTGTGCGACAGATGAAGGTGTGATATCAACACAACTCCGCGAACTCTGCCTACGTTCGATTTCAAGGTTAAGAATTTTCGCCTTCTCGTATTGTTCCATGACAAATTCTATAGGTTGATCGCTATATTTATTAAAAATAGCATTGAACAGATCCTTATCTTCAAGAGCCATGATGTACCTCCTGTATCGTTTTAAACAACGATACAGGAGAATGTTTTCATTTTCAAGTCAGATTTATTTGCTTCTTCTATATTCATCTATAAGATCGACAACTTCTTGATACAAATCCAATAATTCCAATCCTCCTAGCTCAGCACATTCCGTAAGCATTTCTCGCACAGAAGATGGTATGGCAGGAGGGTTTTCTTCATTGAGCATGGCAACGAGAGCATCACCAAAAAATTTAAGCAAATCATTAGCAAAAACTATTTTAACAGGAAGATCATCTTCACAATATTTCATACTATCCGTCCTTATTTATAACATAATTTACTAATTACGCAAGAAAACAATATCTATCAATGTTGAACTTGACATCTTAACCAATGAATAAAATTATCCTTCTCATAAGCAACTTTTTTGCCAAATCGTATTTTGATTGTTGGTCCTTTAGACAGTGCATCAAGATTGGATAGTGTTTTAGGCTTAATCAGACCACCTGTAAGTTTTGAGACTTCGTTTCTTGTGAACACAGGTGGTAATTCATTTTCTAACTTTTCAAAAAATAATTGCTCTTCTAACATCATGTTACTTTCCTTTTGTAAAATATTTTGTCTTTTTCTACATATTATATTAATATTCATTATTTTAATAAAAAAAGAATAACTTATTTTTATTATGTAATTACATTTAGATATATAATACTATCTACATATTCTATACATTCTCTGTCGCACGTCGCACAGCACGCACAGTATTTTTAATATACTTTCTGCGACGTGCATTATGAGAATCATTTCATGACAATATTTTCCCATTTTCAGGCATATTCTGCATCAAAAATCTATCCAATATCTATGTTCTGTCTAATTTTATTCTGTAATATGTGTGCGACGTGCTACGCACATCAAAACACCATTTTTTTTCATATCAAACGCTATTCAATCAGGTTACAAAAAAGAGTTGCATTCATAAAGAATGCAACTCTTTTTTCTATAAACTAATTTTTTCTCTATATAAAAAATATACTGTGCGACTTGTGCGACGTGCGACAGGCTATTTTTCACTACCCTGTCGGCAAATTCGTCGCACAGTTTTCATTCGGAATCGCACATCGCACAGATACTATTTAAAATATATTTTCTTCACTCATCTTTTTAGAATCAAAACTAAACTGATGAACTTTACCTTTTTCAACATCATTCTGGACAACTTCATTTTCCCACTTGAATGGAATCAAAGCCCATCCTCTCATATTCGCGTTCTTGTCCGGAATTCGTTTCGTCTCCATGATATTTCCATTACTATTTCTTGCTATCCAGCCCAACTCTACAAGTTTATTTTTTACACTCTTCTTGGATACGCCCCGAAGAATTTCCCTTTCAAAAGGCTCTGACAAGATAAAATAAATCATCGTATCATTTTCTTTAAACTTATACCCAAAGAACTCCGCATAACAAGACCCCACATTACTGTAAGTTATCTCCTTAAAACCACTGTCTCCGTATTTTCGAATAAAAATCTTAATCCGTTTGAGTACCTCTTCAACTTCGAGATCCCCTACACTCGAACGACGCTCAAGCCATTTTTTGAAACAATACTCAGAAGCGGCAATCGCGGTTCCACAATCCCACGGCAAAATCCCGAACTGAATCGCAAGTTCACCCGCTCCGGCTATCATTCCAAAGTGATCGGCAACGCGCACCACTTGTCCTGAAGCGTCCTTGGGACAGTATTCCTGAATAAAATGCTCACATTTTTCTAAGACAAAAGATGCATATCGTTCCTTATCAGTCGTTAATATAGTTAAAAAGTCTTCAATGGGACTACCATAATATTTGATTGCTGAATGAGATAAATACGTACTGAATGTCTTACTATCCATTCCTTGTGGGAGTTTTGTAAATATTCCCATATTCATTTCTGCATCAGATTCTATATCAATGACACGGACAGATTGACCAGCCATCATCTTGTCCTTACCATTTTCGCTTATCTTGTCATTCAAAGTCTTTTCACCATTGGAGAGTAATGTTATACGCCATTCATGACGACTTCTTGCATTGCCTTCACGTGTTGCCCTTCCCTTGCCGACACCATTCATAGCCATATAAACAATCTCACCAACGGACTTTGAAGGAGCCTGACCTATTTCATCGAGACAAATCAAACTGTCGTTCCTCTGGGCAGCCAATGATTCAAAAGCATTATCTGTCGTTCTCCATTGAGTCATAAATCCATGTTGATCTCCTTTTCCATAAACAGAAGACGCCACACGGCATGTCGTGGTCTTCCCACTTGAGGAATGGCCGAATAAATGAATACCGAATCCATCCTTATTGCATGGCGTGAGTAAAGGAGCGACAAAAGCAAAAGACAACACAAATTCAATCAGGGGGTTGCCCTCACACATCTTTGCAATGTTATCCTTCCATTCTTCAAGAGTACCGGACACGGCATATGGGTTTTTATGAAGCGTATATGAAGGCATGAATTTTTCAGTAGTGCTGGCTCCGAATGATTTATCATAAAGAATGTAATCCCTCCCCAACCATCCTGAACGATCTACAAGCTTTACCCTGCAATCCGGTTGCATAGTCTGGATATATCCCAAGACTCGTTCCTTGCTCTTTCTCGTTGGTTCAATCCATAGCCCTTCGTTCAGAAGCTTTTCGAGAACACATTCGCCATTTCCCTTAAACTCAGCATTTTTGATGACCAGCTCATGCTTGACATCATCACCATCTAAAAATTCAACCAATTTTCCCCATGAAATGCTCTTAATATCTCGTGTCTGTGCTTTTACCTCTATTTTACTACTGATTTTTTGTTTGCTGCTTTCATCATCAGGATTTGTAAGAAAATATAATCCATCATCAAGATTCCTGTAACATGAAATATTTGGATTGTTATCTATGATTGATTTCTGAAACAATAGCATTGGCATCGTAACATCACAAACAGATTCACATGAATAAATTTTATTGATTTTATCACATGTTATAGGTTCATATACGAATGTAGCACGTCTGATTTCTTTTTCTGTCGTATCATATGAGTAATTTTCACGACACATTGCCAGTTCATGGCATATTTTAGCTCCTTCCTTCCCAAACTTCATCAAAACAATAAATAGATACATCCTTTCCACATCGCTTATGATCTCAATATCTTTAATGCAATGTTGAATGAAGTCACATTCATAAAGATACTCAAATTTCTTCATTAAATTTTTATAAGAATCGTTTGAGTGTATCTCATTTTGAGATGATATAAAAAGTTTCTTCAATTTATCGTTTATATTGTGCTCAATATTTATATCAGAAACGACTCGTTCCTGTAAGGTTAATTCCATAAGCTCTATAAAAGGAAGTGAATTTATTTCACCCCATTTTACGGAAACAGCATATCTTCCGTTGCTCAGTTTTGCGTTTTCATCATAAATGAATCCTGATTTTCCCATGCTATATAACGACATATCGATATTTAATAGATTCGTACAATAATGTCTGTATAAATCTAGCATCTTAAAAACCATATTTCTATAGATTCTAGGTAAATAAATATCTCCGTTTTCACCTCCAAAACACCATGCTGGAATAATAAGGTAGTATCTATTATCGCAGGTAATGACATATCTAAATACATCTGGATTAATATCGTAAACACTACTTATAATTTCAATAAAACTTTTAAAATATTCAAACGTTTTTTCAGCGTCATCATTATCATAAATACAGACACTCAAATCACCATAACGTACTGGCTCTTCTTTCCATCTTTCAGGATAAAAAGAATATGAATACGCAGAAAAAGCTGTTGCACCCTGATCTCTCGCATCATTTCTTTTATCCGGCGTGTCATCAATTTTATAAATTGATTTTACTTCTTCATTCGTGTTTACAACATAACAAACTTTTACATTTTGAGTTTCCATGACGTGATCCTTTTGATATATTTTTAACTACATATTATAGTCAGAAAAGGATCAATCAGGACATTTATACAAACACTATAAAGTTATCTTTTGATAATCTACATAGAGATACAAAACCTAAAATACTCTGCTCTGATTATTAAAAATTATTTGGTTAACACACAGATATATACTTCTACAAAAAATATAAGGTTATTTCTAAGACCGGCATATCTCCAAATCGCAAGCTGAAGCTGACGATCGCTATATTGTTACGTCATAATGATTCTAAATAAATACAAATAATTTTCTGAGCACGATAACAAATATAAACTCATAGTTAGGCAACAGGAGTGAAGGGTAAAAAGCCTTCCAGCTTGTGAGCAAAGGCCTGCTCTATTACCATGTGCAAAAAAGAGAGGTCCATGCACGCTGTACGTGCATGGACCTATTCCTTACATCAATTTCTACAAACTATTCCCAAGTATACTTCAAAAGATATTCTGAAAGCGTCCCACTTAGCCAACCTACTTGTATTTTTTATTTAATATACTAAAGCACTGTGCGACTTGTGCGGCGTGCGACGGATCATTTCTCGCTCTCCTATCGGTAAATTCATCGCACAGATTTTGGTTTGTAAACGCACATCGCACAGGCAAAATCATATTACTAAAAACTATGCATATGTATATATCCCTTGATAACTTAAAATATCTTTTCTTCAAACTTACTGAATCTAGCGAACAGTTGAGACGAAAAACAGCAACCCCCAAAATATATTTTTTAGGCGCTAAAATCATTTAATAGAACCTAAAAAATCATTTTCAATTTTGAAAATATCCCTTCTCTCATCCAGAACGCATAAACCTGATTCAGCATTGCATTAAGAACAGAAGAGGTCACCTTACATCATATCAGAATATAAAATGCTACATAAGTTTGTAAGGTAATAAATCCTACTGCCATCCCATTGACAGTGGTATAGTTTTTGTCATGAGTATAACAGTATGACTGGATTCTTCTCCTTGATGTCATAGATAAGTGATGGGGATAAGGCATTGTCCCTATCCCCATTGAAATACATTGAATTTATCAACCTCTTCGCTTCATATCAGGATAGGTTGAAAGTACAAATTTCTGTATTCACAACTTCGTGGCCTTCCTCTTCTTCGAAGGGTGATATCATTGCCGATAGATGCAATGATCCCGTGTTGCTCAAGACAATAAAGCGCCACATCAATTTCAGATGCCCGATAAGAGGACTTGAGACGTTGCTTCAGTTGAGTTGCAATGAACATTTCCACGTTGTGCTCCAAAATCCATAAGGCAACATCGCGTGCACAGGCTTGTTCACGCTCATCAGCCGTACTACGAGCACATATCTGCATGTGATGAGCAAAGACATCAACTATATCGAACGCAAGGCGGATCTCATTTTCCTTAATTGGAGAAGCTTCCGGATCAGAGTACTCTGCAAGGTGAAGTATCCCCGCAATACGGAGAGCATGCTCCCCTATACGTCTTACCCATGCTTCAATTTTCCAAAGCTCTTCCAAATCCCTCAGCTCCTGCATCCTGAGTTCATTTTCACTCTTCCAAAATTGTTCCGCATCATGGCTTAACTCCATGCTAAAGCACGCCTTTTCATGCACGGCATCTAGTGCCCCAATGATTCGGGATAAAACGTTTTCCATGCGTTGCCGTATCTCATCGCTCAAAGGATACCTCTCGTGCCTATAGACGATTTCATCAGGCAAGTGTCGGTAGACAAGCATGCGTGCAATCAATCCGCGATTATTCGCTTCCTGATCATGGAGCAATGCTTGGAAAGGCCCGAGTTGCGTGAAGGTGACGTCAATGATAGCGGGATCGTAACTTACAGTCTGCCCACGTGAAATACGATCCTGAGCATGGGGTTCGCCTGACCAATATTTGCGGAGCTGATCCATTGCCCCTTTGGGCAGTGGTATGCCCTCTGGATCAATCCTTCCCACAAAACCTTGGAAAGCCATGCGTTGGGAATAGGCGGCGCTTGTGAGCTCAAAAAGTGTAAAACATGGAGGCAACAATTTGGTTTTCTTTTCTTTCTCGACTTGTAGCATTTCCTCATACTGTTCAGGATTTCCCGTACGGGCGTAGGAGTTACAAAGCTCTCGCATACGACGAGCCCGCACTCTGTTGTCAACGGCAATCTTGGCATTGAGCTCTTCGTAATGGGGCAATATTTTTTCATCAATTTTCTTGAAAAAATCCAAAAACTCCGCAGTGGCAGCAGATTTACCTGTTCCAGATTCCGCACCAACCATAAGCAGGAGGGAAAGTGAGCTTTTAATTCCAGCTCCCGGAAGGTAAACGGAAGCCCTGCCATGGTTCGCCAAGGCAACGGCACCGAGCCAAGCCAAAAAAACAAGATTGAAATCCGCATGACTGGCGGAAGAAATTGCGGAAACGATTTCCTCCGTTACGGGTGGCAATGGCAACCTGGAGAAGGTCTTCTCGGGAACTTCAGCAAAAAACTTTGCATCCCGAATTTCCTCAAGCAACCTGTCACGCGAGCGTCGGACTCGTAGCAGCCCTCCATCGTACATCTAGTGTTCCTTTTGCGGGGGAAAACTCCCCCGCACATTTGGACTGTTATATCAGGGAGGCGATGAAACCGGAAACATCAGTCTCGATCTTCAGCAGCGCGTCCGGAGTCGCATCAGGAAACAGCCTACGAATATCCTCCGGCATGTCTGCCAGCAAGACCGTCTGGTAAGCCGCCTTTGTCCGCTGATGCCCAGCCGCAAAGGCCTCGGCCTGATGGCGCTTGAGCTGAAGCTTGTTCCACGCCATCTGGCGCATGATTTCGAGATCCGTCAGGCCTGCGGACAATCTTTCAAGAAACTGCGCGTGCTCTTCACGAAAGCGTTGCCGGGGGGATTTTTTGGACGATTCGGGCATAAATCTTTCTCCGTTTTTATGGTAATAGGGGGAACGGATCGCACAGAGGAAAGGAAGACTACTTCCCAAGAGTGCTTTCCTATTTATCCGGAGAAATACTCTCACTCTCGTGTCCATGTCAGGAGGGAATAAGATAAAAACCTTGTTCCCCCCCCAAGGCACATTTTTGCGTACTAGAGATGGTTTCAAAAAATTTAAAAAGAGGTTAAAAATCCTCTGTACTGGAGGATGGTTATGTCTCGAATTAGCCTGAACAAGACGCAGTGGTCGAAAATACAACCGCATCTTTCTGGCAGGGCCGCTACGGGCCGCCCCCCTGCCGATGACAAGCGGACTCTCGAAGCCATTCTTTTTGTCCTGACGACAGGTGTCGATGGCGCGCTCTTCCCTCTGAATACGGCAGTTATGTCACGGCATGGCGAAGACATAGGCGATGGACACAAGATGGAACCTTTGACCGTATATGGTACATGCTCCTTTTTGAGCTTGAATTCAAAGGAAAACTTGATCTCAAAAAATGTGCATTGGATGGCTCGTTTGTACGAGCAAAAAGGGGGCCAACGAGTCGGCAGAACCCGTGGAGGTTCAAGCAGCAAGCGCCATGCCGTCGTAGATGGGAACGGGCTACCGCTGGCAGTGGTGCTGTCAGACGGGCGGTGCCATGACGTTACCCGTGCCCTTGCCGCTGTGGAAAGTATCCAGATAGGCTGCCTGTGCCGCCGTCCACGCGGCCTGGCTGCGGATAAGGGCTACGATAGCAGGGGATTTCGCAAGTATCTGTCTATGCGAGGTATACGGCATAGTATCCCGGAACGGAAGAAGGCAAAAAGAAGGCCGGGACGGCCTCCAGCGTATCACAGAAACCTGTCCTCGAATCGCTGGAAGGTGGAACGTTTCTTTGCCTGGCTGGACAATTTCCGTCGTTTGGCGACTCGCTTTGAGCGACTTTGCCTGATGCATCTTGGTTTTATTCAACTGGCTTGCGTCATGATTTTACTCAGAAACGTTTTGAAATGACCTCTAGTGGACAACGCTCAAGATAATGTTCTCCTGTAGGTTTATACATTTCCGGTGTTTCAGATGTCGGGGTCGTTTTTTGATTTTTGATTGAATATGCCGCTATCTTGTAATTCATTATAAATGATTTTAAGCAATTTTCATTTGAAGAGCACATTTTACATTCTTCTAATGAGCATATTTTCTTATTATACTTATATAGTTTTTCAGATACAATCCTATTTCTTATATCAGTAAAACTTGTCTTCCTATTTTCTCTTAAAATATCCCAAGTATACAAACCAATTATCCTTTTGTAAAAAGAATTTGTTCTATATGATTCTGTTTTGTCAGCAGATGAAATCTTATTTAATATTTCTTTATCATCATCTGATAAATAAATACCCTTACAGAGCTTAAAAATACATATCTCATAATTTAATTGCAGTATCAAGTCGCTCTGTTTTTCATATTTACTATTAAAGTCTATATGTATAATGAGTGTTTTATCGTCTTTACCTTCTATTAAATGACATCCATATTTTTCAAAAAAATATTCTTTATCATTCTCATCATCAAAGGGATCAAAAAACGGCAAATCAAAATCTTTATTACGCAATCTATCAAGTAAATTCTTCATATCAGTAAGATATATAACATCAGATGCATACACTTTATATTTTTTAGAAATATCATATAAAAATGATATTATATCAAAGTTTATTGTAACATTTTGTATGTTAATCGATGGTTTATACATATACGAATTAATTTTTCTATCATATCTACAGATACACTCTCGAACTTCACTTGGTTTATATTCTTTTTCAAGATTATGTATTACAGATATCACCTTATTAAACTCTTCACCTGAAGAAAATTCTTCAAAATGTCGTTTACAATACTCAATACGCAAAAAGAAATCTTCCTTCGTCTGATTCGATATATAGATATCTTTAAGACAGCTATTCATATAACACTCCATAATTTATATAAAATACATATTTAAATAATTATAAATATTATTATTTACATAACACTTCATATATTTTCATACAATTTTATATACATAATTCATAATCAATTTTGCTAATTACTTCGTCAAAACACTGTTTGGGACTGAACCTCGAACCATACTGTTTCGCCGCCAATTCAGGAATATCATGACCAAACACCTGTCTGAATACATCGTTCTGAAGATGACGTTTTTTATAAAAATCACTGAATGTATGCCGTAATGAATGAAAACTCTTCTTCCCCTGTACTCCACATTTATTAATTATTTCTCTAAAATTCTTGCCTACCTGCTTTCCATACCGTGGAGCTCTTTCAGTTTTACTTAATTTAAAAAACACTCTTTCTTCTCCTTTTCTCCTGACACTATCAAAGTATTCAATAAATCCAAGCTCTATCAATTTATTATGCATAGGAACAATTCTAACTGCGTTTTTGTTCTTTACCTGCTTATCATTCCTTCCATCCCGTGATGGATTAGCATTCACATCAAAAACCCATATCCCATCTACAAAATAAACGTCATCTACGCTCAGTTGACTTATTTCCTCTAAACGCATTCCAGAGTAGAGACTTATAAGAGGACACCAATAGTAGGCTTCATTTACACGCCTTTTATCTTTAAACACATCTGATAAAAATATTTTGCTTAAATCATCAACGCTGAAAGACTCTCTAAGTTCTATTACAGACCTTTCATCTTTAATCTGTAACCCCTTTGCCGGATTATGACTGCGTAATATACCCTCATTGATACACCATTCAAACAAGCTTGAAATAGCTTCAATGATTATATTGATACGTGTCACACTCAACCTCTTATGAGGATTCATTGCAATGACTTCATCTACGCTTTTTCCTTTATACTCCTTGCGATTAAATCTATGGGGAGGGAGTTTGCATAGTTTATCTCTAAACTCTCGAATATCCTTTCGATCAATACTGTCAATATATCTATCACCAAGGATATCCAAAGCAAAAAACAGCCTACCTTTATGTTCCTGAACAACATGCTCTTTCCATGCGCCATCAGATACTTTCGTAGTGATATAATTTTCTATTGTTTCAGATAACAAATATCTTTTATTTTTTTCTTGTTCAATATCATAAAACTTTTGTTTTCTACCAATTGAATCCTCTTTCCAGAAGTATTCATCAAATTCATATCTTCCAAATTCTCTTGACTTGAAAAGACTACTAAACATAGCCATCATTTTCATATAGCATTTTGTAGCTAGAATTTTATCTTCATCCTTTGCCAATTCTTTTTCTGTAAATAATCCTGAATAAATCAGTAAAGGAATAATTTTGTTAATATTCCATTCAAGGTTTTCTTTGCTTTTCAATAATAACTGATGTGTATTTTGAAAAAGACGTAAAGAGTATTCCTCATGGCTGATCTCATCGATGCCTGAAACATCAACGATAGGAGAATCAGGCTGCCTATTGTTTTTTTCCAAAAGGACACGAAGGAGCCCATTGAGACGCTTACGGATAGTCTGATAGTCCACACCACGTTGTAAAAGAGCTTGAAGCTCGGAATAGATATGCCGCGCCAAAGAATTTGCCTTGCGTACATAGGACGTACGCAGGCTTATCCGGAACTCGGAAGGAACGTCTTTCCCTTGCTTTCCTGTGGGTATTCTCAGACGAAAATAGAAGATATCGCCGCGCCGGTAAAGATAGGCAGGAAATGAAGGTGAGGATGATGAGGAATTTTTTCTAGTGGAGGTTCCGCCGTGGGACGTTCGCATAGCTGGTCCTTGCCGATTTTCGGCAGTTGTGACCTAGCTTGTGGCACAAAGTGGCACACTTTGCTCTCATGCAGGGCTTTCCAGCCCTTCACTCAACGGCTTCAAACAAAAAAAGAAAGCCGTCACAGCATGTTACTGCAACGGCTTAAAAAAATGGTGCCGAAGGGGAGACTCGAACTCCCATGAAGGAACCTTCACTAGACCCTGAACCTAGCGTGTCTACCAATTCCACCACTTCGGCATGGAAGGGAGGTATACCCAAAACATTCAGAGCTGGCAAGCGAAAAAACGCCCTTTCGGAAGAAATTTCAGCAAAAACCACTCTTCCTTCCGTTTTCCCGCTCGACTTCGGTTCAGCGCCACCCCGTAACTGGAGATGCCATCCTCTGAGTCACGGCGAAGACGCCGGACGGGCGGATTGTCCGCCACAGGAGTAAACCTCTTACGATTCCAACGGACTACGCAAGAATTTTCTTGAAGAGGATGTTGTTTTCAAGATGGTAGTGCTGCAAGGTATCTTCTTCGATTTCAGTAAGTTTCTTGTACAGTTCGCGGAAGGTATCGCATCCGTCGCAGGGGACGCTGTAGTCGTTTGTGGCATGGCGGAGCTTTTTGAGCAGAGTCCCCGCGGCTTCGTGCTCCTCTTCCAGGATATGCACCAGAGCTTGGCAGTGTTCCTTCGCCTCACTGTTGGCGATGGCCGGGAAGAGTTCCGTTTCTTCACGGATCAGGTGCGGTTCCATCTCATGCGACAACTGGCCAAACAGTTTATACACGTCGTACAGCTCGGGATGGCGCCTTCCGTGGGCCTTGAGCACGTTCACAATCAGTTCATGCGCTTCCGGAAGTGCTCCCCACAGATAGCTGTGGTGCTTCGTCAGGATAAACTCCACGAGCCGTTCGGCGCTCATTTCGGAAAAAGGCTCAGCGGGCTTTTCCGTACGGGCGGCAAGCTCATCCAGCGCTTTATAAATATTGCTGTCGACAAGGCGCTGTTCCTTGATGACTTCGCCGAGCAGACGCCCACCGCCGCAACAGTAGTCGATGCCCGCAGCACGGAATATGGCGGAAGACAGAGGGAAATTCACCACGATGTTGCCAACGGAGTGTTCATGCCATTTATTCTGCATAATAAGCCTCCAATGCTTTGGTATGGAAGGACCGTAGCATGGGGCACGGAAAAAACCTTTTAGTATAAAGGGCTATAATCAAAACAATACCGCCGTTCCAGGCTCACGGCTCCACCATGCAGGCCCGGTGAGCCCCGCGAAGCCTCGCCCGCACCTACGCGCCGCCCCCCGTGGAGACAACAAAAAAGGCGGCCGAAGCCGCCCTGTTCGTGATTTCTTTCTTACGCCTTGGCTTGCTTGATCACCGAAGTGAGGCTGCTGACGAGGCCGGAAATGTTCGCCAGATCCGTGGGCAGGATCATAGTGTTGCCCTCCTTGGCGAGCTTGCCGAACTGTTCCAGATAGTTTTCCGCAACGCGCAGGTTCGCCGCCTGCGTACCGCCCGGCTTTTCCATCTGGTCGGCGACGGTGGCAAGGCCGTCGGCGGTGGCCTGCGCAACCGCCCGGATCAGTACGGCGTCGCCTTCGGCCTGATTTTTCATCGCCTGCAACTTGCCTTCGGATTCGGCGATGGCGGCGGCCTTAGCGCCTTCCGCCATATTGATCCGGGCCTGCATCTCGCCCTCGGACTGCGCGATGAGCGCGCGCTTTTCACGTTCGGCGCGCATCTGCTTTTCCATCGCCTGCATGACCCCGGAAGGCGGCGTGATGTCACGGATCTCGTACCGCAGCACCTTGATGCCCCACGGCGCGGTGGCGGCGTCCAGCGCGGAGATGACTTCCTGATTGATGGTGCTGCGCTCCTCAAAAGTCCTGTCCAATTCCAGCTTGCCGATGGCGGAACGCAAAGCCGTCTGGGCAAGCTGCACGGAACCGAACATGTAATCACTGATGCCGTAGGCGGATTTCTCGGGGTTCACCACCTGAAGGTAAAGCACGCCGTCGATATCCACGCTCACGTTGTCTTTCGTGATGCAGGTCTGTTTGGGCACGTCCAGAACGTCTTCTTTCAGGGAGCGGCGGTAGGCCACGGCGTCAATGAAGGGGATGAGGATATGGAAGCCTGCGAACAGAACGGCGTGGAACTTGCCGAGCCGCTCGACCACCACCGCCTGCTGGTTCGGCACGACAAGCGCCGTCTTGAACAGGACGAAAATAACCAGCAATGCCAAGAAAACGAAAACCGTCAACGAAGAACCGATCAAATCAAGCATATTATGCTCTCCATGTTTGAATAGCTACGCAGGATTCCGGGAGTTTTTCCCACCGGAAACCACTTCAAGCGTCAGTTCGTCATCGGGGATATGCCCCAAGACACGCACCTGCGCCCCCTCCGGCTGCGCTTCCGGGGACACCGCGCGCCAAAAACTGCCGCCCACCGAAATCTCCCCTACCCCAGATCGGAAGAGCGTCGTGTAGGGAAAGAGTGTAGATCTCGGTGGTCGCC
>OJSF01001509.1_pt1 | contig 18181 bp, 17 predicted proteins | sample 1599411 | NCBI WGS metagenome assembly OJSF01 (sample SAMN04168658, study PRJEB22393) | human gut metagenome | biome: human gut microbiome; feature: stool | host: Homo sapiens | collected 2014-03-24 | reverse complement strand
TCAAGTTTCCGACGTTCACACTTATCGGTTCGTTGAATCTGATTTTTAAAGAACTGTCTGATCTGTCCGATCAGCGAAGAGTTCGCATCTTACAGAAGCTTCATCTTCTTGTCAAATGTCTGTCACATCGCAACGGACATCGACTTCTTTGCACTTCGCTTTTGTTTCGGCGTTCTCGTCGGAGCGAAGGATGCGAATTATGCAGAGCTTTTAAGCTCCTGTCAAGCGTCTGCAAAAAAATTATTCTGCAGCCTTGAGTTCGTCGAGCGTATTGAGATTGGCAAAAGCACTTTCATCGGGCATCTGCACCGTCTCGGCGTGCAGTTCCGAATACCACCACCCCAATCGGCGCCGCCCTAGTGCAAGAAAGGATCCTGCGCTAAGCAGGCACTTGCTTCGAAGACAGGCAAAGGCATTTTGCGGACGCTCACCCTTAGCAATGAAGGCGTCGGGATCCCTGCCCTCTTGAAGTGAGCGCTCTTGAGCCATCCGAAAGCGCTCCATCAAGTCCTCAGGGAAAAACGGCGCATCACACGGCGCAGTCAGCACCCACTCCGTCATCACAACGCTTTGAGCCCCAGCAGCAGCCAAAGCGGCGAGCGGTCCGGCAAAAGCATCATCCAAATCACGAACAACCGGATACCCCCAAGCAGCATAGCGCTCAAGATTTCGATTGGCAGAAATGACGATAGAAACACACTGAGGCTTCAATCGGTCTATCACCGCTTCAATCAGCGGCCGTCCTCGGAAAAGTTCCAGTCCCTTGTCAACTCCGCCCATACGGGTGGCACGACCGCCCGCATAGATTAATCCCGTCACATTGTCTCTTGCTATCACTGCCATCCCGGACTCCTTGCTCTGGGCTATTCTTTCGGACATCAAAATCCGCTATGGGACACTTCTCATGACCGACTTCATCAGCGTCGAAAAAGTCTACGGCATCCTTGATGCGGCGATTACCCCCATCTCACGCAAAGAACGGCTGCCGCTCCGGGATGCACTGGGGTGCGTACTTGCCGAATCCCTTTATGCGACTAACGACGTACCTGCCTTCAATAATTCCGCCATGGACGGCTTCGCTTTCCCGGGGAGCTCGCTGCCCGCTCACGGCCTCACACGGCTGCCGGTTGAAGGCGTCTCCTATGCCGGCGTGCCCTATTGCGGCGAATACTCGCCGCGAACCGCTCTGCGCGTCATGACGGGGGCAGCGGTGCCAGAAGGAGCCGACACGGTTATTCCCTTTGAGCATGTGCGCGAAACGACCGATGATGCAGGCCAAACGTGGATTGAATTTCCACACGATGAAGTCAAACCCGGCACCAATCTTCGTCTGAAAGGGGAAGAAATGAAGGCGGGCAGCATTGTCATGCCGGCAGGGTTGGTACTCACTCCGGAATGGATCGGCATGGCGGCATCGCTCGGACATGCTGAACTTCTGGTGCGCCGCATCCGTGTCGCCGTTTTCTCCACGGGTGACGAACTCGCCGCCCCCGGAACTCCGGGTCCGCTCGACACCGGCCGAATTTACAACGCCAACTCGCCCTTGATCGCCGCCCTGGCGCAAAGCTGGGGAGCGCAGGCTGAAGACCTCGGCATTCTTCCCGATAACCCCGAAGCCATCCGGAACGCCTTTCTGGATCTCGGCTCACGCGTCGACTTCATTGTCACTTCGGGCGGCGTCGGCGAAGGCGAGCATGACTACACCTCTAAAGTATTCGCGGAACTCGGCGGCGAGCTCTCGCACCATCACATCAGCCAGCGTCCGGGGAAACCTTTTTCTTTCGGGCGTCTGGGTGAAGCCGGACCTTGGTTCATCGCGCTGCCCGGGAATCCGGTTGCCGCTGCAGTTTCCGCAAAGCTCTACCTGCATCGTGCGGTCAGACTCGCTGCCGGCGCACTCAGCGATGAGATCGGCGGCAAGGTCGTGCCGGCTCGAGCATTAAGCCGCGTCAAAGGCCACACCGGCCGCACCGACATCGTCCGCGGCCATCTCGAGCCGCAGGGTGAGGTGCTCACTTTTACGCCGGCCGGCAGTCAGGGTTCTGCCATGCTTTCTACCTTGGCCGGCATGAATGCAGCCGCCGTACTGCCCGAAGACACAGCTTCAGCCGAAGCCGGCAGCTTCGTTGAGTGCCTGCTCCTTTAAGCGAACGGCCGAATCGGCACCGTCCTGCGGCAGCTCATGAGGATCGGCGGCGCTGAAAAAAATGCGGACGCTGCACCACCATGATGCCGCAGAACACCATTAAAGAACCCGCCACGAAAGGGAGTCCGACGGACTCCCCAAGTAAAAGCACCGAAAGGATGACGCCGAAAATCGGCGTCATAAAGACCAGAATCCCCAAACGAGCTGCCAAGTAAATTTTGATCAGCCGGCACCAAACGAGATAGCTTGCGAAAGACACGATAAAGATCTGAAAAAGCAGACTCGTCCAGCCGATCGCCGTTCCTTCGAAATGGTTCTGCCCGGTGAGCAGCGCACAGGGAAAAAGCAGCACAAAGCCGCCCGCCAGCTGCCAAAAAAGCATCTGCGTAGGCGCGGCCTCACTCACCGTCGTCACGCGCATCACGATGATCGTGAAGCCCCAGGAGATACCGGAACAAAGCCCCAGAATGTCACCCCACCACCAAAGTTCGCTGCCTTCGGCGGCGGGAGAATGGGACATAAGCGCCGGAAGCAGAAAAGCGGCTCCGATACCGAGAAACGCGAGCAGCACGCCGCCCCACTGAATCACAGAAAGCCGCTCTTCGGGCAGTTTGATGGCCAGACCAACCGCGGCAAAAAGCGGCGCAGTGTAAAGCAGCACCGACATATGCGCGGCGGATGTGAAGCGAAGTCCTTCGGCCACGAAAAAGAATTCACCCGCAAAACCAAGCGCCAGCAGAAAACCGTCGCGCCACCTCAGCTTCGGATTCCATTTTTCATGCAGCACGAATTTAGCGGTAATCAGCAAAAGGAGCGCGGCGACGCCGGATCGCACTGAAACCTGAAGCATCGGTGAAACATCGCTGCCTGCAGCCTTAATGGCGACTTGCTGCAGTCCCCAAATAATGCAAAGAACAAGACAAGTGATGAGTGCGTAGCCGTCAATGGGACGACGAGAACTGTCGGGCATAACTCTGACAAAGAAAAACGAAGCGCCCGAAATGGAATCAATCGGGCGCCGTGGAAAGTAGAAAGGATACCGCTTTGGAGCAAAATCTTCTGCACTCAATGCGTTATGACTAGCGCTTAAGCGCCGCCGTCAGAGCCGGCTCCCGTTTTCTTCTTGGGCTGCATACGCTTCCAACGGCCGCCTGGAGCACGGGCGCTCACGGCGCGTCCGAGCATTGCGTCGCGCCGAGGTTCTCGCTTTTCAGCTTCTGCGAGCGCACGGTTTCGCGCACGGGTCATCCGCGACGTGCGTTTTTCCTGCTCTGCCTCCGCCTCCTTGATGGAGCTCGGCGCAGGCTTCATGTCTGATGAAGGATGAAGTTCCGGCGGCTGAAAAGTCGGGGCTGCATGAGGGAGCGGCGTGCGCACAACCATCGCTGGCGGCGGCGTCCGTACGGGCGGAGCATCAATGCCGTGACTGTCCGCCCACTCCAACGCGCTCTTGAGCGCAGCGGCCTCACGGGGATCGAGCTGTGCAGGAATAACCACTTCACCGGTTATGGACGTAACGCCGCGGTACCCCACGCCTGTCATGATGATGCCGTGCTGGCGCCCATACGCCCGGTCCTCATGCTGGTGCCCGTGGAAAAGACGCTTCACGCCCAGCGCCTCAGCGAGCCGATCGATAGCCGCAAACCCCTTGCGATGGCAGGACGGCGCCTCATGAGTGACCAAAATGTCTGCATGCTGACGCATCAAGTTCTGATAGACCGAAGGAAAGATCGTTGTGCGGTGACGGCGCGGCACCCCGCCGCGCCAGACGTTTCCGGGCCCTACCCGACGAATGAAAGTGGCCGGGCAGTAGTAATTGGGGGGATCATCAGGCATCCAAACCTGGCCGCGAAAAACGCCGCCCAAACCCGCAATGCGTACACCGCAGACATTGGCAGCCCGACCGTGGAGATTCTTGTCGGCAAGCTTGCTGCGCCACAAGTTGTCATACATCTCGTCGGATTCAGAATCGTGATTGCCGGGTATCCACCACACAGGAGCGTATTGCAGCGCCTCCTCCAGAACAACCTCAAGGGGGGCCGGCGCCTGCATATCGCCCAAAATGACCAATGCATCAGGCTGATACTCACGAGCAACTTGATTGATCTGATCAAAACACCCATGAGGATCACCGCAAAAAAATATTTGCGGCAACTCCTTCGCAGCAGTCGGCCGACGGCGGCGGCGAGTCCTTCTGCGCTTCTTCTTAACCTCGATTTCCGTTGTCATCGCCCTTCTGATCACCCGTGTACTGCGCGGCGATGCGGGCGGCCTCATCACGGACTTCTTCACGCAGCTCCTGCGGGCCGACAACTTCGACCTTGGAGCCCCAGCGGAGAATTTCGCCCACGATTTCGGTGGAGTCGGAATAAGGGACCGTCAGCATCAGGGTGCCGTCATCGAGCTTTTCAACGCGCTGCTTCGGATGCCAGGCCTCGCGCAGCACATAGCTGCCAGCCTCTTGCGTAAAGTGCAGCTCAGCCGACTGAATCTTCCTGCCATGGAAGATTCCGTAGCCGCTGTCGAGCTCTGCCTCAATCGTGCTGAGCGGTATGCGCCGCACAGCCGTCGTGAGGATTTCGGCATTGGAGATGTTTTCGATCAGGAAGGTTTTGAGTGCTTCTGTGAGATGACAGTAAGCATCCACATACCAGCGGTTGCGGTAATGCACAAGGCGCAGCGGAGAAATCTCCCGCTCCTTGGTTTCTCCGGTGCGCTGAGAGTGGTAGCTGATGCGCAGTCGGCGTTTTTCGCAAAGCGCACATCCCACGAGTTCGAACGCTTCGGGCTCGCGGAAGATAACGCTACGGTCGATCACGCGCACGTGGCGCATGAGCATTCGCGGGCTGGTGCCGCCCAAATTGAAGAGATCCATGACACGCGCACGCAGCGGCGAAAGCTCTTTGGCAAGCGCAGAACTGCCGTCGGCCTCAAGCTGTCCTAAGAGGTCATAAGTCGATGTGAGCACAAAAAGCTCATCCGACGAATACCACTGCTTGGAGCGCAGCTTGACCGTACGATCCTTTGTTCGCCGAAAGGGATCAAAAGTTCGCGACTGACTTGCGCGTTTGGCGCGCAGCGCAGGTACGGTTTTATGCTCGTCAGCATCTGGCGACTCTGCATAGCAATAACCGCCTCGGGCCTTGGAGAATTGAATCGGTGCGCCAAGCTCCTCGCGCATGTAACGCAAGTCTCGCTTAATGGTGGGTGCGCTCACACGAAGAACCTCTTCAAAGAGCTCAAAAGGGACTACCCCCCTTTCGGCAAGAAGGCGGTCAATGATCAGACGGCGCGTGCTGCTTTTCATGACGGCGGGTTCCTCTGTGGATGCACTTCCGGCCAAAAGCCGGTCTCTTCTTAAGGTTGACGCGGCACCGGCCGGAAGACGATGCGGCTTCTTCATGAAGCGCTCGCCGCGGCCATCCGCAGACTTTGAGGGACACTTGCCCCAGAACTTGAAAAGCTGACGCTTTCCGCTCCGGGAGCGCTCCCTCCATTTCGAAAACATTTCGGATTCGCTCTCCACCTGTCTCAAGCACATGAGTGCTCTTGCGCACGGCGGCGAATCCAAGTGCATCAATTCTAACGGACTTGGCAGCAAAGCCTGTATAGGAGCTGCAGATTGACTGCGGAACTTTTTTTAGGCGTCCTGGAGCACATCGACGCCCTTAGGAATCACAAAGCGGAACCGATCGGGATTCATCTGCTCGAGCGCCTTGAAGCGGAGAAACTTCACCTCTGTGGTTTGTCCAAACGTATCGCGAAGCGACATGCTGTCAGGATTGCCTGAAGCATCGAAAACTACCTTCACCGATTCAAACCCAGCCTGAGGCTCTTTAGGCGTGAGCGTGACGGCACCCGCCTCCGACGATGTCTGCCAATCCTTCGGGAGCGTCCCGCTGCCGAAAAGAACTGCTGCCGGCGTTGCGCCCAACGCATCGGAGACTTTTTTAACGGTCACCTGCATCAGATCTTCGTCATAAAGCCAGAGCGTCTGGCCGTCCGACACGACCTGCTGCTTCCAGGGCTTCTCATAATTCCAAAGAAAAGCGCCGGGACGACGAAAGGCGAAGATGCCCTCGGCTTCGTTGACCAGCTTGCCCGAGCGGTCAACAACACGCTGCCGGAAGGCGCCTTCGGCAGCCGAAACGTGCGACAAGAAGGCCTCGAGCTGAGCGCTTCCGTCAACGGACACGGTCTTTACCGCTTCGGCGCAGACACCCAGAGGACTGAATGCGCCGGCGCAGAGCGCAGCACCCATCAAAACAAAAAAACGGCGGCGGGGAAAATCTGCTGACATGAGCAACATCCATCAAAGTTCGCGGTCAGGCACCAGCGTCGTACGCTTGCCCATAGCATTCGGCTTGCTCACAAGCCCTGCAGCCTCCATCGCTTCAAGAATATTGGCCGCACGGTTGTAGCCTATGGCAAGGTGACGCTGCACGAGAGAAATGGAAGCACGTTTTTCTGTAAGCACAACTTGCACGGCTTCATCGTAGAGCGGATCCTTTTCGCCGGACTTGCGGCCGCGGCCGCCGACGGAAGATTCGCCGTCCTCGTCGGCGGTTTCCGCTCCCTCTGTAACACCCGAAACATAACTCGGCGAACCCTGGCGGCGCAGCGCTTCCGCCACACGCTGCACTTCACCGTCATCGACGAAACACCCCTGGATGCGGCGGGCATCGGGCGCACCCGGACGATGAAAGAGCATGTCGCCGTTGCCGAGCAGCTGCTCAGCGCCAGATTCGCCGAGAATGACCCGACTGTCGGTAGCAGAAGCCACCTGGAATGCAATTCGGCTCGGTACATTGGCCTTAATCAGAGACGTCACCACATCCACCGATGGCCGCTGAGTGGCCAGAATCAAATGGATGCCGGCAGCACGCGCCTTCTGTGTGAGGCGGGTGATTTCACCTTCAACCTCCTTGCGGTTCGTGAGCATGAGGTCAGCGAGCTCATCCACCACGCAGACAATGTAAGGCCAAGGCTCGAGGTTGGGCGCCGCAGGATCGTCCTTGGCGGCCATCGGATCGCGAATAGGCGTTCCGCGGGCTTCGGCTTCAAGCACCTTCTCGTTGAAACCCGAAAACTGACGCACACCCACGCGGCTCATGACGGCATAGCGGCGGTCCATTTCGTTGGTCAGCCACTTTAACGCTGCACTGGCCTTATTCATATCCGTCACTACCGGCGTGAGGAGATGCGGAATGTCGTTGTAGAGCGAGAATTCGAGCATCTTCGGGTCAATCAGCACAAGCCGCAGGCGCTTGGGCGAATTCCGAAAGAGCATCGACAAAATCATGGCGTTGATGCCCACGGACTTGCCCGAACCCGTCGTACCCGCCACCAAAAGATGCGGCGTCTTAGCGAGATCAATCACCACGGGGTAACCGGCAATGTCTTTGCCCAAGGCAAGCGTAAGCGCTGAGGTGCTCTTCTCATAGGCTTCGCTCTTTAGGATTTCTTTAAGCCGAACCGTCTCACGCACGGGATTAGGCACCTCAATGCCAATGCAGCTGGTGCCGGGGATAGAGAGAACGATGCGCACAGCCTGCACGCCCAAAGCACGGCGCAGATCGTCGCGGACACTTTCAATCTGCGCACCTTTGACGCCCGGACCTGGCTCCAGTCGATACTGCGTAATCACCGGACCAGGCTGAGCACCCAGAACTTCCGCATCAATGTTGTAGCTCTTTAGCTTGGCAACGATCAAACGGCTTGTCAGCTGAATCGATTCCTCATCCGTCTTTCGCCCGTTGGGGTCAGGCGTATCCAGAAGCGAAAGACTTGGATGCGCCTCTTCTACCGAAGGACGTGCAGGGGAAGTAAAGCCCTGCGGTGCCGGCGTGATCATCTGATCGACAAAAAGCGACTGCGAACCCGCACTCTTCAGGTCAGGTTTGACGATTTCAAATTCCTGCCGCAAAGCGGTTGGTTCATAGAGCGCAGAGATATCCGCTGCCGAATCCGTGCTGCCATCTGAAGCAGGGACTTCTTCTCCGGCATCGGAATACCCAACCGTTCTCGGCGCGTCCTTCCGAAAGCGGGCAACGATTTTCTCATCAATGAAGCGGCCGATCCCTTCTGCAATGTCTGCCCAGGAAAAATCGAGCAGCAGGGCAATACCGATCGCCATCAGCACCAAAAAGACGACTGCCGAAACACCAGCACCGACATAGTAGATAACCGCACGCGCCAGAGAGTTGCCCAAAATACCGCCGGTGCCTGCCGGCAGTCCGAAATCCACACCGCCGAAGCGGAGGGCCTCAAGCGAAGTGGACCCCATCAAAAGTGCGCAAAGACCGATGAACGCGGTGAATTTCGGCGGATTGACACGATCAGGGGCGGTTTCACCGCGCTGAATGCGCCAGCGTGCACGCAGCGCAAAAACAGCCATCATGGCCAGACCGAGCACGAGCCACCAAGCGGAAAAACCAAGCATGCTAAAGAGCAGATCCGCCGCCCACGCCCCCCAAAGGCCGCAGAGATTGACCGGCGCACGAGCCGTTGAAACCGAAAACGAGGGGTCAGCAGGCGAATAGCTCGCAAGCGCCGCGGCGAGTGCGACGGCAAGCGGCATGGCGAACACCCAGGCATACTGCCAGAGAAAACGGGCAAGACCCACAAATGCTTCAGAGAGACGCTCACTCAATGCGCGCATAAGCGCTGCTCGGCGCTCGCGGCGAGCGGCTCGACGTGCCGCAGCTTCTTCGCGGCGGGCAGCCTGATCGGCATCCGCCCCGGCTGAGGGCACTCCGCTTCTGCTGAGCACTTCGCCTTCTGCATCGGCATTCGCATTCCCCCTGGCTTTAGAGGCCCGGCCGGCTTTTGAAGCCCTCGAAGGTTTGATGCGATCTTCATCCACATCGTCTTCAATTTTTGTTCGCGTTCTCGCCATACGGAACCCTTGGTGTATGCTCAAACCAATTATTTTATGAGCGAACTGGAATGAGTGCTTTACAGCTTTGCCGCCTCAAGGCGCCTCAGCTGCCTGCAAATTCCTACTCGTTCATGGCTGTCCGAGTTGCGCCGTCTTTTGCCGGCATTCTGCAAACGCCAAATCTAGACGCCTCTAAGCTGTGCCGAGACTGGAAAGCTGGCGGCCTTTCGGACGTTAACCCTTTTCTAAAGAGTAAAGCACCATGACGCAAACAAATCACGCCAAAGTCATCATTCTCGGTTCCGGCCCTGCTGGCTGGACCGCCGCGGTATATGCCGCACGCGCCAACCTTAAACCGGTCGTCATTACCGGCATGGAAGCGGGCGGCCAGCTCATGACCACGACCGAAGTTGACAATTGGCCGGGCGCTGCTGAAGGCATTCAGGGACCGGACTTGATGGAGCAGATGCAAAAGCAGGCTGAACGCTTCGGCACTCAGGTGGTCTACGACCTCGTGAAGGATGTTGATCTCTCCAGCCGTCCATTCAAGCTTACAACCGACCTCGGTGACGTTTGGACCTGCGACGCGCTGATCGCCGCCACCGGCGCTTCGGCCATGTATCTGGGGCTTCCCTCTGAAGCCGCCTATAAGGGCAAGGGTGTTTCCGCCTGCGCCACTTGCGACGGCTTCTTTTACCGCGGAAAGCCCGTTGCTGTCGTGGGCGGCGGCAACGCTGCTGTCGAAGAAGCGCTTTACCTCGCCAACATTGCCTCCAAAGTAACACTCATTCATCGACGCGATACCTTCCGCGCTGAACCGATCCTGATTGATCAGCTGATGGATGAAGTGAAAGCCGGCCGCATCGAACTTGCACTGCGCCGCGAAGTCGACGAGATCCTCGGCGACGGCAAGAGCGTTACCGGCGTGCGCCTGAAGAGCACCGCCGGCGAAGCGCCTGTCGAAGTGCCGTTGGAGGGCGTCTTTATTGCCATTGGGCACAAACCCAATACAACGATCTTTGAGGGCAAGCTGGAGCTTTCAAAGGGCTACATCGTTACCCGCGGCACAGGTCATGCCACTGCCTCCGCAACATCGGTGGAGGGCGTTTTCGCTGCCGGCGACGTTCAGGATCAGGTCTACCGTCAGGCGGTCACCTCCGCAGCGGCAGGCTGCATGGCGGCGCTGGATGCACAGCGCTACCTTGAGGCACTGAGCCGCTGATCAATATACAGCCTGAAAGCAGATCAATCGCTGCCGAACCTTTTGGAATCCAATCATTTCTGCAACATCCGACTTTTAAAATGGCTCAATATCACGATCTTTCGGATTTAAAGAAGCTTTCACACGACCTCAAGGTTCAGGCCAAGGCCGCGCAGGAAGCCAAACGCGTTCAGGCGGCCAAAGCGAACCGCCTTGGCGCCGAAGCGGCGGCTTTCCGCGAAGCGATGGCCTCGCTCGGCGTCAAGAATGAGAACCACACCCGCGGACGCCGTATTACAACGCCGGCCAAACCAGCGCCAGTTCCGCACCAGAGCAAACTGGAAAAAGAAGCGGTTCTCGAAGAATCCCTCTCAGACCTGTGCGATCCGGTGGTGTTTCTCGAGAGCGATGACGGCCTCATGTTCCGCCGCCCGGACGTGCCGCCGGATATTCCCCGCAAGCTCTATCGCGGTGAATGGACAGTGCAGGATCACATTGACCTGCACGGTCTCTTCGTTGACGAGGCGCGCGACGCCGTCGCGGCCTTCATCCGTACAGCGATGATCCGCGGTCACAGATGCCTGAGAATCGTCCACGGCAAGGGCTATAACTCCGAAGGCGGTCAAAGTGTTCTCAAAGAAATGGTCCGCCGCTGGCTGCAGCAAAAGAGCGAAGTCATGGCTTTTGTCCAGGCGCCTCCGCATGACGGTGATTCCGGCGCCGTAATTGTGCTGCTCGAGCAGCGCCGCCCGCGCCGCAGCTAAGGGGACTCTGCGCAACGCCGCAAGGAGGGCACTTTCGCCATGATGACACCCGTAATCAATGCTTTGACGCCGTCGACTGAATGGGTCGACACGATTGCCATGCTCGGTTTCTCGTTTGCCGGCATTCTGGCTGCTCGCGGGCGCGGCGTTGACCCGGTGGGTGTTTTTATTTTGGCCTTTACAAGCGCCTTCGGCGGCGTTACGGTACGCGATATGCTGCTCGACATCCGGCCTTTTTACTGGGTGTCACACGAAGCTTTTACCTGGCTCATCATCTGCTTCACCATTTTTGCGCCGGTCATTGCTGCCCGTCTTTCCGACCGCATTGCACGAGAACTCTTTCTTTGGGCCGATGCTGTCGGTCTGGGTTTCTTTTCTGCATCAGCGACTGTTCTTGCGTGGGAGAGCGGCATTCCGCCGCTCTCGTGCACATTGGTTGGCGTGATCACCGGCATTGTGGGCGGCATCTTCCGCGACGTCCTGCTTAACCGCTTGCCCGCGGCGCTCTCTGACCGCAAACCTTATGGGCTGGCCGCATTCATCGGCTGCTGGTTCGGGATCGTGCTCCTTTCGGACGGCGTTGCCGCTGCAACCGTCATCTTGGTGACCGCCGCTTCAATCGTGTTGATCCGTATGTTCACACTGAAGGTGAACTGGGAAATTCGATACCGCTCTCCGCTCTCACGCCGCATATTCCCTGGGAACGGCCCGATCAGTCTGACGCGCATCCTTCGGCGTTCTAATGCTGCGCCAAAGCCCCCTCGGCTGCTGAAAACGCCAAAGTCTTCTAAGTCATCCAAATCGGAACCTGCGGCTTCCGCACCGCAAATGCCCCGCATTTATAAACATGCTAACCCCGCCAATCTGCCGTCGGCAGCGCCCTGGCGCCCTATCGATGCGCCTTTAGAAGATAAGACCAAACCCTCTAAAGAGGGTAAGCCCTCTGCAAAATCCCCTTCGCAGAACTTAAATACGCCTGCAGAACCGGACTCTCCTAAACACGAAGATTGATCCTAATAAACCTTCTTGGAACTGATGCCAGATGGCCCAGAACGGCATCAGCATGAGAATGCCGTTGAGCAGACAATCAAATGCTTTGTGAAAATGCTCTGCGGTGTCTTGGAGCTCTTTGATCGATCGCCCGCATTCAGCAATACCGGACAACCCACATAATTTCAAAAAAGCGAACGGCGCGGAGTCCTAATTGAACTTCGCGCCGTTTTGTTCTTGAGGCTAAATGCCTCATCAAATTTTTGTGATCTTCGGACCTCCTCAAGTGAGGAGGTTCGGCTCACGCAAGATTTGATGAATTAGAACGTGTGAACGAGGCCGCCATAAACTTGCGTCGTTTGATTCTTGAGGTCGAAACTCTCGCCACCAGCCGACAATTCAAATTTAGCCTGACAATAACCCGCACCAACATACAAACCCGTACGTTCGGAGAGCGGATAGTTGTAGCGAGCAGAGAGGCCCCAGAAAGTCGTATCTACATCAAGGCCTTCAATTTGGTGCTCAACCGAGCCGTCAACATAATAGAGACCTGCCGTCACAGTACCTGCACCGACAGGAGCGACTGCACCGAAATGAAGTCCGTAGCCCTTCATTCCCTCAAAGCCCTCAACACCAGAGAGATTCGTTCCATCGATATCAGTCATGTCAAATCCAGATGCAGCGAGCTGTCCCTTGTAATACTGAGCCTCTGCGAAGATCTGCACCACTTGGAAGTCATAGTTGCCGCCGACAAAAACGAGGTGACCATCATCCTTTGGGAGCTGGCGAGTGCCATTCTCAACACCATACTTAGTCAGTTCGTAACCGACAGCGAACTGGGCGGGACCATATTCACCAGTAAGACCGATAGAAGCATAGCGCTTGGCATCTGAAGTGCCCTCAGCACCACTGTATTCTTCAGCTTTGGTGTCAGTCTTGAAAGAATATTGAACAGTACCCTGCAGGCCGGCAAAACGAGGTGTCTGATAGACAACCATGTTGTCATAACGTTCAGAAGCAGCAAAGCCCCAAACGTCACCGTCGCCGCCGTCGAAGGATTCAACATAGCCCAGCATGTCATATGTACCGGCCGATGAAGAAATACCACCGAAACGTCCAAACGCAACAGAACCGAACGGACCAGAGAGTGTCAGACCAGCTTCACGACCAAAAAGACGACCACTCTGGTTCATCGTGCCATCGTCACTGCTGAAACCGCTTTCGAGCTTGAAGCTGACCTTATAGCCGTTGCCGAGGTCTTCAGAACCCTTCAGGCCCCAGCGACTGGGCGTATCCCAACCATTCTGCATGTCGAACTTATCTTCCTTGACGGAGTCGCCAGCAAAATCTGTTGTCTTGTTATGGATATATTCCAGGCCGGTATCGATAGCGCCGTAAAGCGTCACGTCAGCGGCCATGGCAGAGCCGGCAAAAACGCCGAGAACGGCGAGAGCGGTGAGAGACTTTTTCATGATGTTGCCTTCACATAGCTATACGGCTTGATCAAGCCGCATAAAGAATGGATTAGAGGGAGACCGTATGCTGCCGGTCCCCCGAACGACTCATAAACGAAGACTCTTGCAGAAACCGTTTACTTGTCGCTTCACGTATGATAGGCAAGCAAATAAGAATCGCTACTTTTTGTTTCGCTTGAAAATTTGTTATATCTTATATATTTCAATAAATTAAAGCGAACACAGCTCCATTGACGGAATCAATTGTTGCCCCCCCCCAACAGATTTTGACTCTTATTGCCGCAGATGACGCAATGTCATGCGCCGTATTCAGTCAGTCGCTCTATCGAATGACGCCGAATGTCAAAAACATGGGCGCTGTGACCAATTGCGCGCCTGTCTTTCTGATCGGGGAAAAAGACTTTCCAAAAGATGAGTGGGCGCTCCAAGCAATGATGAACGCCGGCTGCTAAATCAAATAGAGCCGCTCAAAGCGGCTCTATATTCAGCAGAAAATTTAAACAGCTGATTCGCCGGTTTCACCCGTACGAATTCGAATCACCTGTTCAACGTCGTAGACGAAAATCTTGCCGTCGCCAATTTTGCCCGTATGGGCAGCTTTGCGAATAGCATCAATGGCTTGCTCCACGAGGTCGTCGGCCACAACCGTTTCAACCTTAAGCTTGGGGAGAAAGTCCACGACATATTCCGCGCCGCGGTAGAGCTCCGTATGCCCTTTTTGACGACCGAAACCTTTGACTTCGGTAACAGTAAGGCCGTGCACGCCCGTTTCGGAAAGTGCTTCACGAACATCGTCGAGCTTGAAAGGCTTAATCACGGCAACGATCTGCTTCATTTGATTTGACCTGAATCGAGTGGCTGCGGAACGCACCTGCGATCCGCTGTAAAAGCATAAGTCTAAAGAAAAACAAAGCCGGAGTTCCTTTCGGGACTCCGGCCTTCTTGAGATTGAATCAACTCTTCTGCGAAAGTACTTCATAGAAGCACCGCCGACAGACGAGACACATTCATTCTCAGGCCACCTTCGTCGTACGCTTGACAGAGGATTTGGCGGGTTCCGCCTCAACAGCCGGGGCAGCGGCCGGAGCCGGTGCAGCGACGGATTCAGCGGGCTTAACGGCCGAAGCCTTGCCGACGCGATATTCGTAGAGCGAAACGTCTTTGACACGGACGCCGAACTTCGGATCGTTGTTCGGGCTGTGCCAGACGTCGCGCTTCTGACGCCACGCATTGATAAAGGCGATCACATTCTGCGGCATCTTGACGGAATCAGAAAGTTCATTGACGGTGAACTGCTGACCGCCGACCAAAAAAAGCTGCAGCTGGTGAATAAAAGGGCCCTGTTCTTCAACCTTGACGGGTTCCTGATTCTCTGCCATTTTTTAGTTTCCTAAGCATTCACGCATGCATCCGTCGGTCGAAAAAATGATACGAACGACGGGTTGTTGGAAAGGTGCAATGCACGCGTATTAGGTGAAGTACTTTATCACGACTTCCGCTGTCGCAAGTCATCATTTAGATGTTTTTGACAACAGATTGTTTTCAAGTGCCTGTGCCATCTTCTCGGCAAGCTGCTCGGCAAAGGCCTTGTCATCGGCCTCAACCATGATGCGGAGCACAGGTTCCGTTCCGGACGGCCGAATGAGCACCCGGCCTCGGCCGGCTACCGCCCGTTCCGCTTCAGTGACTGTAGCAGCAAACTGAGGCAGGGAGTGCCAATCAGCACCGCGCGTGAACGGACGATTAATGAGCACCTGCGGCATCAGCTGGAGATCCGCCGTGAGCTCCGCCAAGCTTTTGCCGGTATGACGCATCGCCGAAAGAACCTGCAGAGCGCTCACGATGCCGTCGCCCGTGGTCTGTCGGTCGAGTGCGAGCAGATGCCCAGATGTTTCGCCGCCCAAAATCCAACCGCGCTCGAGCAGCATCTCAAGCACGTATCGATCCCCTACTTTGGCTCGACCGAAAGGAATGCCGAGCTCATTGAGTCGTTTTTCCAGTCCGTAGTTGGTCATGAGCGTTCCGGCTACGCCCGCCACCATGCCTTTAGAAAGGCGGTCGCGGATCATCACATAGAGCAGCTCGTCACCGGTATAAACCCGTCCGTCAGCGTCAGCCATGATGAGACGGTCTGCGTCCCCGTCAAGGCTCACCGCCACCTGACAGCCCGCGGCCCGGCACTGCTCAGACAAATGCTCGGTGTGTGTCGCCCCGACGCCGCGATTGATGTTGAAGCCGTCTGGCGTATTGCCGACCGCGACCACATCGGCGCCAAGCTCATGAAAGACATCCGGCGCAACGTGATAGGCCGCACCATTGGCGCAGTCGACGAAGATCTTCAGGCCCTTTAAATCGATGTCGCTGTCGATCGTCGATTTGCAGAATTCGATGTAGCGCCCAGAGGCATCATCGAGCCGTCGAGCCTTTCCCAACTCTGCCGACGGAACGCAGGCGAAGCCTTCGTCAATCTCTTCTTCAATCTCCACTTCCCAGCTGTCCGGGAGCTTCTGTCCGGCGGCAGAGAAAAATTTAATGCCGTTGTCGTCATAAGGATTATGCGAAGCAGAGATAACAACGCCGGCATCCAGCCGCTGCGCGCGGGTGAGATACGCGACTGCGGGGGTCGGAATGGGACCGCAGAGAACCACATCAACGCCGGCACTTGAGAAACCGGCCTGCAGTGCGGCTTCAAGCATATAGCCCGAAACACGTGTGTCCTTGCCGATCAAGACCGAAGCGCGCCCCGTTGGGTTATGCCGCTTAAGGACTCGGCCGGCGGCCTGACCAAGCTTCATCACGAAGTCCGGCGTAATCGGAGCTGAGCCGACCTTGCCGCGCACACCGTCTGTGCCGAAATAACGTCGCTTCATAGTGGTTCTCCTTGGGTGTTCTTCTTCGTATTTTTATCAGTGAACGAGCCGAGCTGCCGCTTTTTCAATAGCCGCCAGCACGAGGAGTTCATCACGGGTTTCAGCCACATCATGCACGCGCACGATCTGAGCGCCCAAACCGCAGGCAATGACCGCGCAGGCGGCACTGGCCGCAGTCCGGTCTTTAGGGACTTCTCGTCCGATCACCGCACCCAGCTCTGACTTGCGCGATACAGCCGCCATCAAAGGCTGGCCGGAGGAAGCAAAACGAAGCGTAGCGGCAATCAGTTCAAAATTGCCTTCCACCGTCTTGCCGAACCCAAATCCCGGATCCCAGCAGATGCGATCTGACGATACGCCGAGCTCACGAAGCGCGGTCGTGCGTTTGGCCAAATAGTCATAAACGGCCGCAACAATGTCCGATCCGCGAGGCGCATCAAAGCCGTGCATGACCACCAAGCCGCAGTCGGTGGCTGCCGCCGCTTCTGCAGCGCCCGTAAGATCGAACCCGCGGACGTCGTTAAGGATCTTTGCCCCCGCTTTAGCAGCGGCCGTCATGATCTCAGGACGCGAAGTATCCACGGACACAACGAACCCCTCGGCAGCGAGCGCCTCCACCACTGGAAGCACTCGGCGGGATTCTTCTTCAAGCGACACTGGGCTGGACCCCGGACGCGTAGACTCTCCGCCAACGTCAATAATGTCGGCGCCATGAGCGGCCATTCGCCGAGCCCATGCCACCGCATCGTTGAGCTTATTGTGATCTCCGCCGTCGGAAAACGAATCCGGCGTTACATTGAGAATTCCCATAATGAGCGGTCGAGAGCTCAAATCGAATACTCGGTCGGCGCAGCGCCATGTTTTTGCGAACGGCATGGTGCCGCCGTACTGCAGATTTGTGAACATCCTTTTATTCCCTTTTTTCTCGCACTGAAAAAGGCCGCCCGACAGCCGCAGAGCGGCAGGCGCGGCGGCCTTTGCAGATGGGCTGCTCAGAGCGCACGTTATTCGGGCTTGCTACCGTCCTTCGGTGCGCTTTGATTGCCGTTCGTCTTTGAGCCGACATCGGGCTCATCAGAACCCGTATCAACGAGCTTGTCGGTCGGCGCAGCATCCGCGGCGACAGGCGGCTCTTCAGCCTTGACTGTCGGCTTTGCAGCCGGCTGCGGCGCACGCGGCTTCATGTTTTCCTGCGCTTCCGTTGAACGAGGCGCGCGAGGCGGACGACCTTCCATGATGTCGTCAATCTGCTCCTTGTCAATGGTTTCCCATTCAAGAAGCGCATGCGCCATGGCGTGCATCTTGTCCTGATTCTCTTCAATGAGCTTGCGCGCAAGTGCGTACTGCTCATCGATGATGCGGCGGACCTCTTCGTCCACAGCCTGCATCGTGCGCTCGGAAACATGTGTGGTCTTCGTCACCGAGCGGCCCAAGAACACTTCGCCTTCGTTTTCCGCATAGACCATCGGTCCCATGCGTTCACTCATGCCGTAGCGCGTCACCATGTCGCGGGCGAGCTGAGTGGCGCGTTCAAAGTCGTTCGAAGCGCCCGTCGTCATCTGATGCATGAAAACTTCTTCAGCAATTCGTCCGCCGAAGAGAATGGCAATACGAGTGAGCAGATACTGACGGTTATAGGCGTAGCGGTCCATCTCCGGGAGCTGCATGGTGAGACCGAGCGCGCGGCCGCGCGGAATGATCGTCACCTTATGCACCGGGTCACTTTCAGGCAGAAGCCGAGCAACCAAGGCATGGCCGGATTCGTGATAGGCCGTATTCTTCTTTTCGTCCTCGCTCATCACCATGGCGCGGCGTTCCGCACCCATCATGATCTTGTCCTTGGCGTTTTCAAAGT
>OJSF01001465.1_pt1 | contig 18683 bp, 10 predicted proteins | sample 1599411 | NCBI WGS metagenome assembly OJSF01 (sample SAMN04168658, study PRJEB22393) | human gut metagenome | biome: human gut microbiome; feature: stool | host: Homo sapiens | collected 2014-03-24 | reverse complement strand
GATATAAATTTTGCCTCGTCCCCATTTGTTAGCTTCACAACCGAAGTTGAACGGTCCTTGGCCACAGTTGAACTCTTGTCCATTAATTACCACTCTCATGCCGGAACCCCAGCCGCCTTTACCATCAATTAAAAACATATCGAGAGATAGTCCGGTATAATCACCCAAGGTTCTGCTCTCTTGCAATTTAATTTTGAACTTAGGATAAGTATAAGATGCCAGATTTCCTGCAGATCCTACATGTAACACTTTCCCACTTTGACCTTGAGGGTCATTCTCTACAACTGAAGAGTTGCCATTGGTCATCGGATATTCTTTGCCCAGTTCATCTTTTTCGAAGTCGATTTTAGTAACACCGGTGGCAGAGACTTCATAATTCATCACAATATTGTCAAGAAAATATTGTGCGCCTCCCGAAGCCGAACCGACAGCCAACTCAAACTCTGTAAGACTCTTCAAGCTTTCCGGCAATATGAAGCCTGGAGCTGTAGCACTATTCAAGCTGATGACTGCTCCGCGATTCCAGGAGTTGGAATTACAACCGATTCCTTGGGCATTTGTGCCTACGTTAAATTCTTGTCCGTTAATAAAGACTCTCATACCTGCACCCCATAACCCGTCTTGATTCACAATACGCATATCAATGGTCAGATTGACGTAGTCGCCCAGTTTTCGGCCTTCCGGTAACTTGACGTTGAACTTAGGATGTGAATAGGCGGCCTTGTTATCGTCGGTACCTACATGGAGGGCTTTACCGCTCTTTCCATCCGGATCATTTTCTACTACAGCCTGACTTCCTCCGGTCATACCGTAAACTGTACCGATTTCATCATTCTCGAAGTCGCAAATCACAGTTTTACCTTTTTCGGGTACGAAGGGGATAATAATAGGCTGTATCAGTTCATTATAGTAAGCGGTGCGTTGTCCTTGGTTGGAACAGAGCGTACCACCATAAAGTGTTATGTCCGTTCCTTTGATGGCATCGGACAAAAGTTGCATTCCACCAAAATCGTAGGAATTGTCTTCTTTCAATGAACTGATGGGTGTGAAAGAACCACCGACATCTATACCGTCAAAGTTGCTCAGAATGGTACTGTAAGCAATGTCTTTCTTTAAAAAGTCTGTTGAAGACATGTTTGCCGTAAGCTTAAACGGTGAACCGGCATCGCGGGTAATATACGATTTCAGCAAATCAAAGCTGGCCAAGTATTCACTATTGGCCACTTCTTCAGGTTTTTCTACCTGAAGGTTACAATTGTATTCATCGGTGCATGCCATAACCGTTATACATATCATGGCAATACCGATTATCTTATGATTAAAGTATTTCATGTTCTTTGGTTTTTAACGTTTATACCAGATAATACTTATCTTATTTCTATTTCGAATGATTTACCGCCTTGTACGGCACGGCTACTCAACACCAATGTATCCTTGGTGGCATACTGCATGTTCTTGGTCTTGAAGTCGACTGTATAGTCCAGGTAGATAGCGTCACGATCTTTGCCGCCAAGGCTATTCTTTTCACCCTTTTTTACGAATTTGCCGGTACCTGAGATAGTGAAGTCATCAGAGGTACTACCTATTGTGCAACTGCCGTCTTCTGCAAAAGTCATGCTGAGGTTGTAATTGAAAAGATTGCCCTGTGCATCTTTTGTTGATAATGATAAGATGTTATCTTTCAAACTTTCGGTTGTGATCTTTACTTTTTCATCTTTCTCTACATATTGCTGATGGCGCACTAATTGTGATGAGACTCCATTTATGATAGCTTGATCCACTCCACGACGCAGGTATTCGCCATGCCAAGGATTGACATACTTCACCGCATACAATATGAAGTTTTTGGGCTGTATGCTCCAGTCACCGCTATTCGTCAATATGGGATTTTGCACAGCGGCTTTACCCTGAAGAATGGAGTCCGCGCCTTGCACACCCGTCATCTTCAACGGAATCACATAGTAATTGCCAAGAGACCTCTTGTCAGCGAAAAATGCATCGTTGAATTGCACTTCCACACCGCCCATAACTTCACCCTTGGGAATATTGATCCGGTTGGCAGCCAATGTATAATAAGAAGATGGCATAGGAGTAACAGGAATGTCACTACCTTTGAAGTACAGGTTCTCGCAAAGTGACTCATCTACTTGGGTATCAATAATCACATTTTTACGATTAGTGTAGCCGCCACCCCAGGCAGCCTTGATGGATACTTTGTGCTGATTATCCAAAGAATTGTCAAGGAACTCATCCTCACCTAATTCAATGGTACGTAAGCCATATTGGCTGGCAAAATATACAGTTTGATAATCGAAGTCGGGAAATTCATTGTCTGAACTTTCACATGCTGTGAAAGACAAGAGTAATGAAGCCAGTCCGATATATGCTAATTTCTTTTTCATATCATTTTTATTAATAGTGTTCACAATTATTGCTTATTTCCATCCTCTATTCTGGATAAGGTTGCTGTACTTCAGTATCTCAGAGTTGGGGATAGGGCAACAGTACATATAGTCTTCATACGAACGTTCTTCTACGGTTATCTTCTGATAGCTGTTACCGCTCCAGTTGATGCCATATACCGATTCGTTCAGGTTTGCTTTCCATCGACGGAGATCCCAGAAACGAAATCCTTCGAAGCAAAGTTCCAATCGACGTTCATTGCGGATCAGTTCACGCATTTGTTCTTTGCTGGCAGCACATGCTTCCAGATAGGCATCATCGGCACCGCCTACTCCGGCACGTTTCCGGATGGCTTTGATTATATCGTAAGCGGAGAAGCCTTTTCCATTGGCATTTTTCGGTCCCCAAGCTTCATTGGCAGCCTCAGCATAAATCAGGTACATTTCTGTATAGCGGATGCGGGGAGTATAATGCGGCTGTTTGGAAATGGATGCCGGATTACAGTTCACATCCATGCGCAAGCGTTTTCTCATGTAATAACCTGTTCGAGTCGAACGGTTTTCAGTTACGTTAACACCATCCTGATTTCCTTCATTGATGTTGATTGTTATACTCTTCTCACTGATTGTACTTCCATTGTAAAAGATGTATTTGCCTAAACGGGGGTCGCGTCCCGCATAAGGATTGTTGGCATCGTATCCGCTGGCTGTTACGTCACTGATAGGGTATCCATTGCTCATAGGAAATGCATCCACCAGATTCTGTGACGGATTCATATAACCATTTCCATATAAACTTGGTGGGAAATTTTGTGATTCCTGGTCGTTATCACCACTACCTTTGTTACCTCTCCATAAGATTTCATTCGGATTGGCACCGTCCTGAATGGTATTTACAATGGTAGGAGAGTAATATTCCACTCCATCGGAGGCTAATCCTGATATGCCTCCTTTATAGTCTATCACAGCAGCGGCGGCATTGGCTGCATCTGCCCATGTGGCGGCATTGGCAGCATCCTCGAAAAGAGGACTGGCGGCCAGTATGGCTGTGCGTGCGCGGAAAGCGCGGGCTATGATTCCATTATACAACTGACGTGCTTTTGCACCCATAACAGTGTTGTATTTTCCGACATCTGTTGTGAGATTTTGGAAGTCTGTAGGAACGCTTCCCGAAACATCTTCATATTCATAAGGAAGCCTTCTTTCTGCTTCGGAAAGGTCATTGTAGATTTGTTCTACACAAGCCTGAAATGAAGCGCGAGGCTGGTTGAAGTTCGATTCTACAGTTTGAGGTTCCGTAAATATGGGTACACCAAGCAGTTCGCCGTTTGCACCGAAACCGGCATGGGCGCGAAGCAGGTAGAAATAGAACATGCCACGGAGTCCGTAGGCTTCGCCGATGAGGCGTTGTGCGAATAGTTTGTTTAATTCTTCATCATCCGACCATTTTACGCCTTCCACATTCGCCAGAAAGAGGTTGATGTACTGAATGGCACCATAAGAGTTGGTCCATTGATTCTGCGGATTATACGAACTTGAGGTCCAGGCACCGGTAGCCATTTGCAGATACACGTTACTTGGCTGATTGGTTACGGCGTCATCCGTGCCATATTCGCTGTTGTCGTAATAGCCCGGAATTAAACTGTATACATTGTGCAGTATTCCCCGTGCGTATTCGGCGTCATTATGCATGTTTTCCACGCCTTGAAAGTTTTCGATGGCCGGTGAAAATAAGTCATCACAACCAGTGAGCATCAGGGCACCTATTATAAAAGGTATAATTTTCTTTTTCATAATCTTCTTCTTTATTAATCAATAAAATCAGAATGCAGCCTTGAAACCTGCATAGAAGTTACGGCATTGGGGAGAACCGGTACTCAGCTCCAGATGTTTTCGCTCTTTAGAGATGGTAAGCAGGTTGTTGCCTCCGCAATAAACACTTAAACCACGAATAAATGTTCCTTTGAAAGTATTTTCGGGGAAGTCATATGTTAACTGCGCTTGATTCAAGCGGAAATAGTTACGCTTGTACATCCAGAAAGTGGAGTTGCGGTAGTTATTGTCTCCATTGGTTGTTGTCAGGCGCGGGTAGGTGGCCACATCTTTGGTCTCCTCAGTCCAGCGACCCCATACTATTTCTGAAAACTTGCTTGTGCCGCGGTTCCAATAGTAAGAGCTACTTTTGTAGTCTATTGCTCCAGTCTGTCCCGATCCCATGGCAAACAATGAAAAATTCTTCCATTTTACGGTTAGGTTCAATCCGAAAGAGAAAGGAGGGGCGGCCCAACCATTCTTTCCTAATTCAATTTGGTCTTTGTTATCGATTACGCCATCCTCGTTGATGTCCTTATATTTCAGGTCACCGGGTTTTACCGTACCAAATGTCTGTCGGGCATGGTTATCGATGTCTGTCTGATCTTGGAAGAACCCTTCACATACATAGCCGTAAGAGGCATCAAGTGCGCGGCCTTTACGGAACTGATAATCTTCATCATAAAGTTCATCACGTCTTAGAGCTTCAGAAGAGTATACCATACCGTTGAATCCAAGTGTTACATTAAAGTCACCGAATTTTTTGTTGGCACTCAGCGAGAAATCAAAACCACTACGTCTGTCCTCGTTGTAATTGATCCAAGGCATGAAGGAGGAGTTGCTGCCTAAAGCGAAGTATGCAGGATGAATAAAAGATGCACCTTGAGTAAGCAGTCCCTTTGTATCTTGCTTGAAGTAGTTGGCGTTCAATCTTAGCAGGCGATTGAATAATGTTGCATCAATACCAGCACGGAATTCCTTGCGTGTAATGAAGTCTAGATTAGGATTGTCACCGCGTTTGGAAACCGGAGTCCAGCCGCCAGCAGTGCCATCATGCCATTGTACATAGTAACCTTCTTTGGAGAAAGTACCTTTATACAAGTAATAATTGGAGATGTCGAGATCTTGATGCAGTTTGGCATAAGAAGCGGTAACTTTCAAGTCATTTATGAAATCCACGTTTTCCATAAACTTCTCTTTGCTGATTCTCCATCCTAAAGTGACTGCCGGGGAGAAAGCGTTGCGTTTGCCTTCGGGTAACTTGGCTGAATGGATTACAGCACCGTTAAAGTCAATGTAATACTTGTGATTATAGTTATAAGATGCGCGTAAGCCTAAGTTTACATTGCTGGTGCGGTGATAATCACTGCTTTCATGGTTTTCATCGGCAGATTTCTGAGTCTGGTAACCCCAGCCCATAAATGTAGCCGCTACGTTGTGGAATTTTTCAAAAGTACGGGCATAGTCAAACTGTGCACTGAACGTCATTGTCTGGTCGTAGGTGGACTTGCCGATATATTCGTTCGGATCTTTTTTGTCTTCATTGTGTTTTTTCAATGCGACAATCATGTCTTTTCCGTTCACTTGAGCCCAGGTAGGTTCGTAAACAGCATAGGTTTCTTTGAAAGCTTCCGAATAGTAGGAAGTATAGTCTACGCTATAGGAAGTCTTAAATGTCAGACCTTTCAAAAGAGAGCCCAGATCAGCGGCAAGGCTGACATCGAACATAAACATGCGTGCCTTTTCCTTGACATATCCGGCAGCCAGAAGATCGGCAAAAGGATTGGTCATGTCGGACGATGTTCCTCCAAGCAGATATTTGCCGTCAATCAGGTGATTACTGTTGGCGATATATTCCTGTATTTGAGAGACATTGGTATCCATCATGTCAATGGGTAATAACGGAGCAAACCAGTTGGGACGCAAAGTGGATGCGACTCCCCAAAAGTTTCCGCGACCTGCATACTGATTCGTATAGACAATTGCTGCATTCGTAGTAGCCTTTAGCCATGAAGCAAGTGTCATATCCACGTTACCGCGCACATTGAAACGCATATTGTAGGCATTCTTTGATTCACCATATTTCAGCAAGTCGTTGCTATAATCCATACCGAAGTTCAGATAATAATGTGTGCGTTCATTACCTCCATATACTTCACCGGTCATGTCGGCGTTATAGTATGCCTTTCGCAAGTAATCCGAACTATAGAAGTCAATGTTCGGATACCGATAAGGATTGGCTCCCATGGCGGTGTTATAAATATCTGATGTATTGTATTTCTCCGATAAACCGTCATTGCGGCAAGCCTCGTTGTAAAGGGTCATGTAGCAGTCCGAATCCAAATATTTTGGATAAGACTTGGGAATATTGATACCTGCATTGCCCCGCACGTCGATATGCATCGGTTCATTTTTACCTCGTTTGGTGGTGATAAGAATAACGCCTTTTGCTGCGCGGCTACCATAAAGAACTACGGCGGCGGCATCTTTCATTACCGAAATATTCTCGACTTCCGAAGCGCGTACATTGCTTGCGCTGCGAGGTACTCCATCCACTAGGATAAGCGCTTCTTGTCCCCATATGCTGCCGGTGTATCCACCTATTAGGCTTTCCAGACCAACTAAGCTGCTGGAGCTATTTACCTTTTTAGTCAGTTCGGACGTGTTGACCGTAGAAATGGCATGTGTCAAATCTTTCTGGGCAACCGTACCGAAAGCCACATTCACCAGGCTATCTTTGTTTTCTTCTTGCGCCTGAATACTCCCTGCATGGAACAGAGACATAGCGAAAACAGTACAGCCAATATATATAAACTTTCTATTCATTTTTTTGCGTCATTATTAGTTAATACGTCAAGATTACCATCCGGGATTCTGGTAGAACCCTTCATACATGCTAACATCCTTTTTAGGGAGCGGATACCAATAGTGCCTGTCGGTATATTTACGCTCAATCAATACTACTTCACGCAAGTTTTTGATAGCATTTTCTTCCGGTGCGTCATAATTATAGTTATTAGGATCGGCACGGTCGAATTCAATCTTGGTCTTCAGTGTGTAAGGATATTGGGTGAGAAGCATCCAGCGGCGAAGGTCGGTAAAACGGAAACCTTCGAAGGACAGCTCTACGGCACGTTCGCGGCGTAATTCGCTCAGGAAGTCAGCGGTGCTGCCTAGAAACTTTTCGAGTACAGGAGCTACCCCTGCACGCTCGCGAATCTTGTTCAAAGCTTCTTCGGCTGTAAGTGAGTAAGTTGCGGCTTTGCCTTTCGGACTATTGTAGCCTACAGCTGTAGCTTCGGCATACATCAAATAAACGTCTGCCAGACGCATAAGGCTGAGAATCATAATGTTGTTTTCTTTGTAACCATCAAATGTGTTCATTAATTGCGGACAAAGTTTGCTATTCATATAAGCAGTGAAACAACCTTTCTTTTCGTTCGCCTCTTCGCTCTCCCGGCCTCCGGTGAACAATTCTGCCGTTCCACCTGCACCACCGGTATTTCTCCATTTCACACCATCGAACATAATGGTCTTGTAGAAACGCGGATCACGATTTTTCCAAGGATGTGTAGGGTCATAACCCGATTCTGCATCTGCTTTTGTCATATCATTAATCGGATAACCGTTCTGCATGCCATAGTAATTCACGTAGTTGGCTGTGGGATAGCTTTTGATACCCGAAGACTCAATGGATTGTGGTCGGAAATCATTAACCATATTCCAGCGCCAGCGAAAACTATAATCCTTGATATTCTCCATAAAGATGGATTCCTTTACTCCATTCAGTTTGCCGCTGGAGTTGTGTAAAAGGAAAATATCGTTGTATTCGGAAAAGTCAGCCAGTTCATAACGGTTGGTTGATTCGGTAAGGGCAAGTGCCTGTCCGAAAGCATCGGCAGCCCGTTTACACAACTCTGTGTTGTATTCCTTTGAACCTCCGGAAACCCAGTTCATCAACGGGCTTCCTGCCCAGAGTAGAGCCTTGCCTTTATAGGCCAAAGCCATAATACGATTGATGCGCATATTGTTCTTGCCTAATGTTGCTTTACCGGCGGTGGTTGCATCCCAGTCTACAGGAAGCAAGCTTGCTGCATGTTCAAAGTCAGCAACACATTTTTCCGCACACTCTTGCCAACTGAGACGAACCAATGTGGGGGTCACGTCCGAAGGTAACACTTCATCGATATAGGGCATACCACCCCACCATTCCATCAGCATAAAGTGAAACCATGCACGGAAGAAGTAAAGTTGTCCTTCTATGAGGTTGCGTTCTTCCTCGGTGGCACCTATCAGATTGTTAAGATTGGCGATGCCGATGTTGGCTTTACGGATAGCATACCAAGAGTTGGCCCATAAGTGACCTTTGTCAGTTCGGTTTCCTGAACCTGCGGCTCCTTGATTGTTCGGGTAACCATAGTAAGTAGTTGTCCAACCCCAAAAGTCACCGTTGTCTACACTGCGAGCTTGCATACGCAATTCCTGTGGTTCCCAATATTCTTCTTCACCATAGTTGAAGCAAGTATGTCCGGCATCTTTGTTATTGGAAACTACCGGGATGCAGTTATAAAGTTCTTCAGTGAAACCCTGGAAATTTTTAAAATTTTTGTAGGGGTCGTTTTCCTGATAGTCGCTTTCCGGTGCTTTGTCCAAATAGTCGGTACATGAGGTCATCCCCATTATGCCAGTCATTGTTATGGCTGACATCACAATTAGTTTGTTGATATATTTATTCATATTCATCTCTTCGTTATTATAAGGTTATATCGATACCAAGATTAAAGCGACGTACCGTTGGGTAGGCACCGTCCGAAGAGCCTGTACCGTAGTTGGCTTCACGGTCATCCGGCATGTCGGTCCACATATAGAGATTATCGCCGTTTAAGTAGAGACGGCAGGAATTGACGCCTATCTTCTTCAGCCAATTGTTCTTGAAAGTATAGGATACTTCAACATTCTTCAGGCGAAGGTAAGCCGCATTACGTACCCAAAATGATGATTTTTTGGTATTATTATTATCCAAGGCATCACTCGGACGGATTGTACGTGGATAGCGTGCATTGGGGTTAGGATTATCCACAGTCCAGCGATCTTCCATCACTCCTTTCAGAAATCCGTTATTATTTTTGTAACCGGAAGAAAAAGGAACCACAGCAGAGCCCTCTTCAAAAATAGATACACGTGCAGTCCCCTGGAAGAATATAGAAACATCAAACCCTTTCCATTCTATAGCTCCCCCAAATCCATAAGTGATTTCAGGAATATCACAGAAACCAACAGGCATCTTGTCGTAATCATCAATAACGCCATCGCCATTCAAATCGCGATATTTAATATCTCCCGGACGTAAACGGCTATGATTACCTTCGCTAAACTGAATCGGGCTACGGTCAATCTCTTCTTGTGATTCAAACAACCCGACTGCCTCCCATCCGAATTTCTGATAGATTTTCTGCCCTACAGAATTCATCCATGGATATTTATTCAGAGCATCACCATTACGAAGAATCTCATTGTTCGCATAAGTAAATGTTCCACGTCCAGTCACATTCACCTGACCAATTTTATCATGGTATTCTAATGAACCGTCAAAGCCCCAACTCTTCATTTTCCCGATATTCACCATTGGTACAGTAGTCATACCGACATAAGCAGGAATATTATTATTGCGTACAAAGATATGATCACGCACATCATGATACCAATCTCCCTGAATTTCCAGTTTATTAAATAATCCCAATTCAAATCCATAATTTTGCTTGGTGGAAACCTCCCAACCAACATTGGGATTTGCTACTTCATTCACACGCTCACCACTCGTCTTAGTATAGTTTCCATAAACATAACTACCTGTACTAGCAACTGTCCCCAAATAGATAAAACGAACATCCCCACCAATCTGATCATTACCTACTTGTCCGACAGATGCTTTCAATTTCAATTTTGAAACGACATCTGTCAATGGCGAGAAGAACTTTTCATTGGATACATACCATCCCACAGCCACCGCCGGAAAGAAACCTACCCGATGACCAGCTGCGAAATTCTCCGACCCATTGTATCCGAAATTTCCTTCTATAAAATAGCGGCTATCATAATCATAAGTCAAACGTCCAGCTAGACCCTGATTCTTATAAGGCAACGATTTGATAGAAGATATATTATCCTTATAATCTTTATTTCTGTACGTTTCATTTTTAATCCGCTGGTTATACAGGAACAAACCTCCCACACGATGTTTTCCAAACAAGCGATTATAAGTAATAGAAGCCTCTAAATAGGTCGCATTATTTCCTCCGGACTTATTATCAAACCATGGACCTCCTTTGGCAGTTTCCGGTTCTGAGTTGAATACAAGTTCTCCATTTGTATCGCGGCGTATAGCATGCCATATTTCATCCTGTTGCGTATATTTGTTACCATGCCATGCCTGTGTATCAAATGCAAACTTGATATTAGCCTTCAATCCTTCGGTAATGAAAGAGAAATCCTGATCCAGACTGACCATTGAATTTAATGTGCTTTGCCAATCTTCCACATATCCTCCCCTAGTGACTTGCCAATAAGGATTCGTTACTCCTTTTTCTCCACCCCAATATCCATTGGAATATTGAATGGGAAACGCGTTCGGTTCAAGAGCGAATGCATATTTCCAAATATCATCAGAATTAGCAGCATCCCTCTTTTTGGTAAGAAATCCTCCTAAGGTCAACGAAAGAACCGTAGTAGGATGTAAATTAATATCTACATTCGATCGAAAATTATAGCGTTGATAATCTGGATTACCATTATAAGACTCTCCTTTGCCGGTCATAAACAAACCATCTTCATGATAATAGCCGGCAGAAATAAAGTAACGTGCAATTTCACCGCCACCACTCACATTGGCAGTGACACGTTGATTGAACGTATGTTTCTTGAAAACAGACTTCAGCCAGTTCACATTCGGATACAAGTCTCCGTCTGTATGATTTCTATATTTTTCAATATCACTTTGGCTGTAAGTTCCCGGCACAGCCTCATTATACATATTGGCAAAATCCACAGCATCCGCCATTTCAGGGATTTTGGTAGGAGCTACCATACCCGCTTCCATTTTGATGGAGATTTTCGGCTTACCTTCAGAACCACGTTTTGTTTTAATTAATACAACACCGTTTGCACCGCGTACACCATAAAGAGCAGTAGCAGTAGCATCTTTCAATAAAGAAAAACTTTCAATTTCTTCCGGATCAAGCAGGTCGAGCGAACGCTCTACACCGTCAACAAGAATCAGAGGTGTCTTATTCGCACCAAAAGTAGAAATACCACGAATCCAAAATTCTGCCGAGCTACCTGGAGAACCATCACGCTGAATAGAAACAACACCTCCTAACTGACCAGCCAAATTGGTAGATATAGAAGCACTGGGAACTTTCAGATTACTAACACTCAACGTACTGATAGAACCAATCACACTTTCTTTACGTTGCGTACCGTAACCCACTACCTGTACTTCTTCAAGCACTGTATCATCGGTACTCATCTCAATAAGCAAATTATTTGCCGAGGGGGAGATCTCCTTTTCTATATTAGCATATCCCAAATAGCTGATTACCAATGTTACGGTCTTCCCCCCCCGGAACGTTGATATTGAAATTACCATCCATATCCGTAGTACCTCCGATACTAGTATCTTTCAACCACACACTGGCACCAATAAGAGTCTCCTTCGTATTCTTATCTATAATCTTACCTGCTAATTTTCTAGTAGCAGCCTTCTTCCCTTCCTGAAATACTTCAGCCACTGCACCTGACGCATACGTCGATGCAAAAGGTGCCGCAAAAAAATAAATGATGATAAGAGCACTAACCAAGCGTCGTAATGAGAAATCTAACTTACGTGCAATTTCATTCATAATACATGATTTAATGTTATTAATTTAAGTTTGAGATGTTTTAGATTGTTGCAACCAATTTCTAAATTCATATTCGCAAAGATAAGCGAGAGAATCTTTTTTCATGGCGAATCCCGTACAAAAGAACAAGAATATCGTAAAACTACACTTTTTTCTTACCGCCATACCACCGTCTTATTTCTATTTGTTCTTAATGTGAACGATTTTATCGTTACCCCTAACAAAAAAATGTCTCATCTCAATCGTCCTGATATAAAATCAGAATAATTCAGATAAGACACACTAAATTTATAAGAAAAGCTATCAGTGATAACTAAATTTTCAAATCACGTATTTTTTCTATTTCCAGCCCCGTTATCTGTGAGATAGTATCAAGGGGTATATTCAAAGACTTCATATTTCGTGCCATTTCTTTCTTTTCTTCCTCACGTCCTTTCGCAAGTCCTTCTTCAAGTCCTTCCGCACGACCTTCTGCACGACCTTCTGCACGACCCTCTGCACGACCTTCTGCACGCTCCGTAAATATATTATCTCTCAATATTACAATATTATCCAAATGCCGATAATAAGCTTCAAGTTCGGTTTTCGTCATTTTGTCAAGTTTCAATCGCTCGCGAGCCTCCTCCAGTCCCGGTGCTGTGGCACTGTCGGGGATATCACCTGTATTCAAATAACATATCCATTCTTCCAACGGACTCTTGGCTACCTGATTGAAATCATTCACTTTCAATATGTAATATTCCGGATAAAGTTGGCTCACAGCATCTACCTTGAACGTTTGTCTCTGAAATGGAGTCAACTCCAGCACATCATTCTGATGAATACCCCTGAACTCCGTTTTTCCGTGATAAACCGTATCCTTTCCGCTGCCTAGTGAAAAATAGACAATATTGATACTATATATTTTACGTACTTTATCATAGCCTTCTCCACGATTAATGTATTCGGTCACCAACTTGGAAGTTCCGAACAGCATACGTTGAAAATAAGCATACTCATTATTATTCTGAACTTCGATCAGAATAAGCTCTCCCTTAGAGTTTTCGGCAAGCATATCTACCCGATTATACTTGTCAAACTCGTCCTCTTGATTGCTTTCGCTTTCCAACAACTTCTGAATAACAATTTTCTCATTGAGAAGTGTTGTCAAAAAGCCCTCAAGAACTGCAAAATTGGCTTTATTACGCAATAAGCGCTTCATAGCCCAATCGAAACGAATATAATTACTTGCCATAGACTCGTCTCCTTTCTCATTATCTTTTTTCATGCAAACAAAGGTAAGCAGAAAATGTTTAATATCAAGTATATATATCCAATAAAATGATTTACTATACCTTTATATATACTACCGAACGCCCCACTCCATACTTCTTCAAAACACCTTGTTCGATGAAAGCATTAATATCCTGCAATGCCTGTGTTTTCGTTTTTCCAACGAGCAGGGCATAATCCTGCCGATTAATGCATGGGTGCTCTTTTAGAAACCTTTCTAACCGTTGCAGGCACTTTTCCTCTGGCAACGGATTTTTCACACGAAAGGGTGAATGATAACGCTGTAATTCAAGACCACTCTCAATATCCTTCTTAAATTGGCGATTCACACGAAAATTAATATCTTTCAGAGATATAGACGGCGAACGCAATTCTTTTGCCTCCTTCACCTTCCTGTCAACACTCAACGAAAGGCTAAAATAACCGATATCCCCTAATTCAACAGAGAATCCTTTTAAAAGCAAATGCCTCAATTCTTTTGATATAGCCTCTATGATACCCACCACCTGCGCATGGGGCATATGCTGAAGCGTAGTCACTTGTTCTACAAATTCTTCGGCTGTATAACTTCCCTTCAACACTACACGTGCATGCAAAGGCTGTTCTTCTCCGCTTTTAGCAAGGTCGGGAGTTTCATAAAGATCATAATTTACACTCATTATTGATTAGTTCTTTATTAGGAGAGATAAACATCTTCCCTCCCATAGATTTATTTTCTAAAGTACATTTCTATTTTCGTTTGACTTAACTCAAGCGATAGTTCAACTTAAGTCATTCTTTCGTTTAACTTAAGTCAAACGAAAACAAACATACTAACGAGACAAATGTACATAGAATATACAGATACTAATCTATACTAACCGAGATTTAATTTCATTCGATAAATTATTCCAAAGAGCATAAACATATTCACCAGTAATTATCCAAGATTTGAACGATTTTTTTGTTCGTTTTCAAAAGTTTTGTTCCACCGCCAAAAAGATTGCCTATCATTTGTTTATGCAACTTATTCTTCCTAATATTGTCCTATACTAATGAAAACCAATACAGATAAAACGAATCCCCATGCAAAAAGTATTTCTTTTGATAGCCATACAAATCCTGTGCTTACATTCATTCGTGGTGAATGCACAGCGTATTTTCTCCACCTCTTATACAATGGATGATGGATTAGCCGCCAACAGAGTATACAGCATTTTGCAAGATTCATGCGGATTCATGTGGTTCGGAACCGATGACGGCTTGAGCAGGTTCGATGGCATCTCATTCAAGAACTACTATCTATCAGAATATATCAACGCAACAACCAGTAACAGTGTCAAGAAAATATTTATCGACCGCAGGGGCAGAATGTGGATAGGATTGGATACCGGAATCGTCATTTACGACTCGAAGACAGACACTTTCCAACCTTTCCATGCCAAAACTGAAACCGGAGAGATGATACAAACATACGTCACCGATATGATAGAGGACAGCGACGGAGAAGTATGGATTGCAACAAGCGGAGAAGGACTTTACCGTTTTTCTCCCCATGATGAAATCAGACTCAGAGTCTATCGGAATATTCCCGGAGAAACGAACAGCATTTCGCAAAACATCATCATGACATTACAGCAGGACAGCAAACAAAACATTTGGATAGGTACTTATTCAGAAGGTTTATGTTGTTTCAATAAACAAAGTAACACGTTCGTCACTTACAAAAAGAGCAGTCACCCTAATAGTTTATCAGATAATTCCATTCAGAAAGTGTTTGAAGACTCACACGGCAATTTATGGATAGGAACTTTTCAGAACGGGCTCGACCTGTTCGATCCTGTGGCTAAAACTTTCACCAACTACCGGGACAGAAGTCCAAACAACCTATTATATCATATCCACGACATTAAAGAATACAGACCTGGCGAGTTGTTCATTTCATCCGACAACGGTATGGGAATTTTTAAAGCAGACAAAGGAGAAATTATACAATCCGACAATCCGAATCTGAAAATAAGAACCGGAGCCAATAAGTTTATATATACCATCTATATAGATAAGGAAGAAAGCCTTTGGCTGGGCTCCTATTTCGATGGAATCAAATTCTATTCGGCATTTCAAAATAATTTCAAATATTATAGCTGTTCATCATCGTCCACGCCACAATCAGGAAAAGTAATCAATGTTATCAAAGAAGACAAAGATGATAAATACTGGATAGGTACGGATGACAATGGCATTTTCCGATTTGATGCCAAAACTCAAGAAATTACCCCTTTCCGGGATGCAGCTAGTATAGGCACAACTTACTATTGTATACACGATCTGCTGGTAGACGGAGATAAACTATATGCCGCCACTTATGGAAGAGGTTTGGAGGTGATTAATTTAAAAACAGGAAAAGTGGAAAGTTTTCTCAATAATCCGGAAGATTCAACATCTATCCCCTCCTCACGGGTATTCACTCTATATAAAGCCAGTAATGGATGTATTTACGTGGGCACTTCTGCAGGATTCTGTTACTATAACCCCGAAAAAAACAATTTCATCAGAATTGGTTCTTTTACAGGCAAAATATCGGATATCATTGAAGATTATTTCGGAAGAATATGGATAGGAACAAGCATCAGTGGATTATATTCATACAATGTCAGAACCCAAAAGATAACATCTTATCAACGTTCAGACCATCCAAATTCACTAACAAAGAATGTAATCACCACACTAGCCATCGACAACAAGAAACGTCTATGGGTGGGAACGTATGGGCAAGGCCTTTGTAGATATAATGATGAAACAGATGATTTTACCAGATACGACTACCTAAAGTTGCCGAATAAAATCATCACTTCCATTATCCCTAAAGGAGACTTACTATGGATTAGTACCAATAAGGGACTTGCTGTATATAATCCGGATACAGAATATCTGAAAACCTATTCGAAATCAAACGGACTATACAATGAACAATTCACACCATGTTCAGGCTTTGAATCTTCTGACGGTAGACTATTTTTGGGTTCGACAGACGGTTTCTGTTATTTCTTCCCGCAAGACTTAAGAGAAAACACATACAATCCACCTGTCGTCCTCACCAATATGACCATTTTCGGAAAAGACATACAGGCCGATACATCCCATTCACCCATTCGCCAATCCATAGGATATACAGATGAGATTGTGTTGAAATATAACCAGTCCATGATCGGATTCGATTTTGCCGCACTAAGTTACATTGCTCCCAAAGAGAATGATTATCAATATATGCTGGAAGGTCTGGATAGCGAATGGCAGTTCACTAAAGGAAGTAATAACCATCTTTCCTATGCAAACTTACCCGTCGGTGAATATGCATTAAGGATCAAGGGAACGAACAGCGATAAACTATGGAGCAATAATGAAGTACAGCTAAAAATCAAGGTGCTGCCTCCATTCTTCCGGTCGCAACTGGCTTATCTGATCTATGCCCTCGTCCTGTTGATTGCGATTATGTTAACCGTATGGTATTACGTAAAACGCACGGAGAAACGTCAGAAAGAACGTATCAAGAGGCTGAACGATGAAAAAGAAAAAGAGCTCTATAACTCCAAAATAGATTTCTTCACTAACATTGCTCATGAAATTCGAACTCCCTTGAGCCTTATTATCGGCCCATTGGAATACCTGATGAAAACTTCAAGTATCAACAATGTGTATGGGGAATACCTAAGTATTATTGAACAGAATTACAAACGTTTGTATGCGCTTGTCACCCAATTGCTAGATTTCCGCAAAGTAGATACGGGATCTTATAAACTATCGTATGACTGTTACCGGATTAAAGAAATAATCTGCAAAGTAACCTGTATCTTTGAATTATCTGCCAGACAAAAGAAAGTGACGATTGACACTTCCTCTATCCCGGAAGAACTGAGTATCGTCATAGATGAAGAAGCTTTTACCAAGATTATCAGCAATCTACTAAGCAATGCCTTGAAATATGCCAAAAGCACGATTCGTATTACGACTATAGAAAAGGATTCCGAGATAGTAGTCACCGTAACCGATGACGGTATAGGCATCACCGATCAAGAAAAGACCAAAATATTCGAGGCATTCTATCAGGTTAAGAACAACAGTGAAATAAATAAACTGGGCATTGGTATCGGGCTTCACATGACACGCTCACTCGTCCAATTAATGAATGGAAAGATCGAAGTCAGCGATAGGGAAGACGGTGAAAATGGTGTTTCTATTTCTGTCTATTTCCCTAAGCAAGCAGCCATCACTGCGGCGCCACAAGTAACAAAACGGGTAGAAGACACTATTATTCCTGAAAGCAGCCCAGAAAATATAGAAGAAAATGAACTGGAAAGCACTCTTCCCGGTGAACCGTTGAAAAAACAATATGCCATTATGGTTGTGGACGACAACCCAGAGATTCTGGATTTCCTTTCCAAAATTCTGTCTGAGGAATATTTTGTCATATCGGCTTCGAGTGGAGAGGAAGCGTTGCAAATCCTTGAAAAAAATAACATTGACCTCATCATCAGTGATGTGATGATGGAGGAAATGGACGGGTTCGAACTCTGTGGGAAAATTAAAAGCAACATCAATATTTCCCACGTTCCTGTCATTCTGCTGACAGCCAAAACGGATACGGAAAGTAAAATCAAAGGACTGGAAGCCGGTGCGGATGCATATATAGAGAAACCATTCTCACCTTTCCACCTGAAAGCACAATTGCTGAACTTACTCAAGAAAAGGGAAAGTCAGCAGAAGACGTATGCCTCTACTCCGTTGTCCGATCTGCACTCCGCTGTCCACAATAAACTGGATGAAGAATTTATGAATAAATGTACCGAAATCATCCAGAATAATATTGAGGACTCCGAATTTTCGGTAAATACACTGGCACAGGAACTGGGAATGAGCCGTACCTCTGTATTTACCAAAATCAAAGGTATTATTGGCATGACTCCCAATGATTTCATCAAGGTCACTCGATTAAAGAAAGCCTGCAAAATGATGGTGGAGGGAGAATATCGGGTTACCGAAATAGGATTCCTCGTCGGGTTCAGCTCTTCTTCCTACTTTGCCAAATGTTTTCAAAAGCAATTTGGAATGTTACCGACAGAGTTTCTCAAAAAAATAAAAGAAGCCCCCTCATCCGCAACAAAATAAGTCGGCAAGCATCCTCCCTCTAAGCTAAATCTTAAGATTTTATTAAATTCTCCTTATAATATAAGGTAAGGAGAATCTTTTTTTTTACTTTTGTCCCCGAATATTGTGGTACAAGCCATTATAAAAGAAAGAATTATGCAGAAAAACCTTGTCA
>OJSF01001456.1_pt1 | contig 18786 bp, 16 predicted proteins | sample 1599411 | NCBI WGS metagenome assembly OJSF01 (sample SAMN04168658, study PRJEB22393) | human gut metagenome | biome: human gut microbiome; feature: stool | host: Homo sapiens | collected 2014-03-24 | reverse complement strand
GGCGACCACCGAGATCTACACTCTTTCCCTACACGACGCTCTTCCGATCTGTGACTGTCGTTCCGGTAGAAGCCGCCGCGCCGATTTTTTTCAGGTCGCCGTCCGGCTTGCCGCGCTTGAAGCTCTGCTCATACTCGGCCCCGTCGCGGCGCACGCGGACGGTCAGCCACTCGGACAGGGCGTTGACGACGGACGCGCCGACGCCGTGCAGACCGCCGGCCACTTTATAGCCGGAGTCCTCGCCGCCGAACTTGCCGCCGGCGTGCAGCACGGTGTAGACGACGGTCACAGCCGGGATACCCAGCTTGGGCTGGATGTCCACGGGGATGCCGCGTCCGTTGTCCGAGACCTCAATGATGTTGCCGGGCTTGATGGTCACTTCAATATGGGTGCAGTATCCGGCCAGTGCCTCGTCGATGGCGTTATCGACGATCTCGTAGACCAGATGATGCAGGCCGGAAGGCCCGGTGGAGCCGATATACATGCCGGGGCGCTTGCGCACAGCCTCCAGACCCTCCAGGACCTGGATCTGCGCACCGCCGTAGGCATGGTCGGTAGCCGTCTCGCGGTTGGTTTCGGTGATGATTTCTTCTGCCATGAAATGATAGCCTCCTGTTGTGGGTGGGTATCTCTATACATCCCGTTTTCGGATGTTCTGTAGGGAGGGGTCTTGACCCCTCCGTGTTTACGCGGCTGCCTGTCTGCGGAGGGGTCAAGACCCCTCCCTACAAATCAAAAATAAACGGCAGCCATAATTTTAAAATTCTAATTTCTCCGCTCTTTTTTTCAGCGCGGCGGGCGATAACTGACTGATATAAATGGTCTCGTCGGGGAAATCGGTGACAAGAAAGCTCTTGGGCAGCGTGCCCGGGGCGCAGAGGTCCACGACGGCGCCCTCGCTCTCGACGTGGCGGAAGTATTCCTCCGTCCGCCGCGACGCCCCGGCTGTGTCCAGATCAAACACCCCGATCACATCCCGGGTGTTCAGGACAAAGTCCTGGCCTGCGTGAAAGTACAAATCCTGCACCTCCCTGTAGGGGCCGGGCATGCCCGGCCCTCCACTCTGCGTCATTGCCCGTCAGCGGGCAGCCGCCGTACTGCTGCGGGCCGGACCTGTCCGGCCCCTACGCTTCTTCGACCACTCCGCCCTTCACCATCACAATTTTCCCATTGGTACGCGCAAAAGCGGCGGTGTCGCAGGTGGTCACAATCGTCTGGTGCTCGCCCATGCGGGTCAAAAGGTAGGTCTGGCGCTCGTCGTCCAGCTCGCTCAAAACGTCGTCCAGCAGCAAAACCGGGTGCTCACCGAACAAATCACCGACCACTGTCGCCTCGGCCAGCTTCATTGCCAGCACGCAGCTGCGCTGCTGGCCCTGACTGCCAAACACCCGGGCGGGCTGGCCGTCCAGCAAAATTTCCAGATCCTCGCGGTGCGGCCCGGCCAGGCAGAACCCGGCGCGCAGCTCGGCACTGCGCATGGCCCGCATCTTTTCGGTCAGCGCCGCGGCGGTGGGGGCCGCGGTGCACATCTGGTAGTTCAGCGTCAGCACCTCGGCGCCGTGGGAGATGTCCCTATAATTCTGCGCGGCGATGGGGGCCGCCGCCGCCAGAAACTTGCAGCGGTGCTCCATGATGAGCGCGCCGTACTCGGCCAGCTGCTCGTCGTAGGTGTCCAGCAGCATATTGCCGTTTGGCGTAATATCGTAGCTTTTCAGCAGGGCGTTTTTCTGGGCCGTCAGCCGCATGTACCGCCGCAGCGCCACAAGGTAGGGCCGGTAGACCTGGCACAGTGCGGAATCCATAAACCGCCGCCGTCCGTCCGGGCCGCCCTTGACCAGCCCCAGCAGGTCCGGCTCAAAGACGACGGCCTGAAAGTTCCCTGCCAGCGCCGCGGCGCGCCCAACGTCCGCGCCGTTTAATTTGCCGGTGCGGCCCGGGCGCTGGCTCTGCCTGCTGCCCACGGTCAGGCGAATGGATTTTTCCACGTCCTGTGTCTCAAACGCGCCCTCGATGACCGAAAAGTCACAGCCGCGCCTGATAAGCTCCGCGTCCTTTGACCCGCGGAAGCTCTTGCCGCCGGTCAGCAGCCAAATAGCCTCCAGCAGGTTCGTCTTGCCCTGGCCGTTCGGGCCGCACAGCACGGTCAGGTGCGGGTCTGGGTGCAGCTCTGCGTGGGCAATATTGCGGTGATCCGTTACTTCTAAGTGCGTTAAGCGCATTACGCGCCCTCCGCGATCTGCACGGTCTGGCCGTCCAGCTCCACGGTATCCCCTGCGCGGCACTTTTTGCCGCGCATCGTGCAGACCTCGCCGTTGACCTTAACGGCCCCGCCCTGGATCAGCTCCTTCGCCTCGCCGCCCGTCTCGCACAGACCGGCGAACTTGAGCAGAGCATCCAGCTTGATAAACTCGGTGGTAATACGAATCTTTTCCATACAATTCCTTCTATTGCAGCGGCAGGGGCCGGACATGTCCGGCCCGCGGCCTTGCGGCAACTGCCCGGCAACGGGCAAGCCTTTTTATGTTGCGGGCCGGGCATACCCGGCCCCTACGGAGCAGCGTTGTTTTTAGCCCTCGTTCTTGAACCGTACCGGCAGCACCAGATAGATAAAGTCCTTGCCGTCCTCGGGCAGGAGCTTGACGGGGCTCAGGGGTCCGTTGATTTCCAGCACCATCTTCTCACACTTCGAGAAGCGCAGTGCATCCAGCAGATACCGGTTGTTGAAGCCGATTTCTACCGCGTCGCCCTCCATCGAGACCGGCGCGAACTCGTCCACGACCTTGCCCAGCGGCGTCTGGCAGCGGACCGTCACGCGATCCTCGGCAAAGGAGATGCGCAGCGGGTTCTTCAAACGCTCGGTAATAATGAGCGACGCACGCTCGATCGTGTCGATGAAGTTCTTGCATTCAACGGTAACACGTGTTTTTCTGTCCTTCGGGATGACGCTCTCATAGTTGAGGAAGTCGCCCTCGATCAGGCGGCTCATGATCGTATAGCCGTTGGAGGTAAACACGACATAGCGGCGGTTCGCGTCGATCTTCACGTCGTCGTCCGCGCCGCCCATAATTTTCAGCAGCTCCTGCAGTGTCTTAGCGGGGATGATGATGCGGATGTCGCGGGTACACTCGACGTCGCGCTGGATAATGGCCAGCCGGTAGCCGTCCAGGGCCACAATCGTCAGGCTGCCCGGCTCAATGACGAACAGCTCGCCGGTGTGGGCGGGCTTTTTGTCGTCCTGGCTGACAGCATAGATGGTTTTCTCGATCATCTCGCGCAGCATGCCGCACTTGACGGTCATCGTATTGTCGGCGCCGGTCACGGGCAGGCTCGGATAATCGCTGGCGTTCAGCGCGGGGATCTCGAATTCTGCCACACCGCCGCTGATTTTTGCCTGGCCCTCGTCGTTCAGCTCAATGCAGACATCGCCCGCAGGCATACGGTTGACCATGGCGCTCAACAGTTTGGCGTCAAGTACAGTTTCACCGGGTACAAGCACGTTACATTCAATCGTGGTCGTGATGCCCATTTCCATATCGTAGCCGGTCAGCGTCAGGTTAAAGCCCTCGGCCTTCATATAGATGCCTTCCAGCACAGGGATGGCGGCGCGGTTCGTGATCGCGCGGGAAACGCCGTCGATGGCGCTGGCCAGCAGTGTTTTTTCGCATTCAAATTTCATGTTTCTATCTCTTTCTCCGGCTTTTTTGGAAAAAAGCCTCGGCAAAAAACGTTCAGCGGTCTCTAGGAAGGGTGCTCCTTCTGTTTTCCACAGCCGGAGCGGTGTTTTGTAGGTGTAAGGGAGTGTATTTTGCGGTTCCGTTCGCAGAAACTATTAAACTATGGTAGTAGTCGTAGTAGGGGGTGTTAGTTTCGTGGAAAACTCCGCGGGAACCGATTGCGCCGCGGAAAATCGCGGGTGGATTGTTTTGAACAGTCTGTGGACTTTTCTGTGGAAAACCCGGAAAACTCCTTTTTTCAACAAGCCCCGTGGAATACGCACTGTTGATAACTGAAAACTTTGTTGAAAAACGCGGTGTTCTTTCTTTACAAAGAAAGAACCAAAGAAATTCTAAATGCTCGGGTGAGAATGTTCGATGCTGCGTACAGTACATCCCAAATCCCGTCCCCGGGATAACCTATTTAAAGTTCTTTGCCTACTTTCTTTCAAGAAAGTAGGTCTTTCAAGAAAGTAACTTAGGTGCGGACGTTTTTCATGATGTCGCTGCACATCTCTTTCAGGTGCTGGTCGCGCTTGATGTTTTCCTCCATCGTTTTGATGGAATACACCACCGTAGAATGATCGCGCTGGAACTCCTGCCCGATGGCCTCCATGCTCATGCCGGTCACCTCGCGGATAATGTACATCGTCATCTGCCGCGCCGCGCTCACATTCGCATTGCGCTTCTTGCCGCGGATGTCCGACGGCATCACATTGTAGGTGCGCGCGACCTCGTTCAGGATCTTCTCAATCGTGACCGGGATCGGCTGGCTGTCGTTCAGCGTGTCCTTGATCGCCGTCGTCGTTACGCCGATGCACGGCTCGATGCCCTCCAGCAGATAGTAGGCGTTCAGCTTTTTGACCGCGCCCTCCAGCTGGCGGATGTTCTGCTTTAAGTGGTTCGCAATGTACTCGGCCACGTCGTTCGGCAGGTCCAGATTCAACAGCTCGGCCTTGCGCTTGACGATGGCAACGCGCGTTTCAAAATCCGGCGGCTGGATGTCGGCGGTCAGGCCCCACTCAAACCGGGTGCGCAGACGCTCCTCCAAGGATTTGATCTCCTTCGCGGGGCGATCCGACGCGATGACGATCTGGCGGCCATCGTTGTGCAGCGTGTTGAAGGTGTGGAAAAACTCCTCCTGCGTGCTCTCCTTGCCGGCCAGGAACTGGATGTCGTCGATCAAAAGCACGTCCGCCTTGCGGTAGCGCTGGCGGAACTGCTCCATCGTTGCCGTCTTGATGGCGGTGATCGTCTCGTTCGTGAATTTTTCACAATCCACGTAGACAATGTTGAAATCCGGGTGGTTCTTCTGGATCTCAATTTTGATGGCGTTCAGCAGGTGCGTCTTGCCCAGCCCCGACGGCCCGTAGATGAACAGCGGGTTGTACGCGCCGGAGGGGTTCGCGGCCACGGCCTGCGCGGCGGCAAACGCAAACTGGTTCGACGGCCCCTTGATGAAGTTCTCGAACGTGAACTCGTACCGCCCGCTGGGCAGGTCGTTCTCGTCCAGCTTCGGCTTCTCGGCAGCCTTGCCGCCGTCCGGTGCGGGCGCGGCCAGCACAAACTTCAGCTCCACCTCAAAGCCGAGGATCGAGGCAAACGCCTCCTTGAGCAGATCGGCATAGCGCGCCGCCGCAAACCGCATGACGACGTCGTTGGGAACCTCCAGGATGATGATGTTCGTGCCCTCAAAATTCAGCAGATTGAGGTCCTGGATGAAAACTCTGTATGATGCATCGGATACTCGTCCTTTGCAGTACGCCTTGACGGCGTCCATTACATCATTGAAGGAATCCATGATTCTCGATACTCCCCACTTCCTGTTATAAGTGAACGCCCCATATCCAAACAGGGCGCAGAAATACTAAATACAGTATACCACAAAACCGGGTTTTAAACAACACCTATATATAATAAAGTAGGAATTTTTTTATACGCCGGAATTGTTGAAAATTTTTCCGCGGAGCAAAGAAAAATAAAAATTTTCCACAACAGATGCAATTTTCAACAGTAAATAGTACAAAATGTAGTGGATAACTCTCTGTAGCTCCAATTCTTTGACGCGGGAGCGAAAAATTCTGCCCAAACCCCCTTGACAAAGTGGGGGTAAATCGCGTATAATCTAACTCTGCAAGGCTGCCCCAGTGTATGGGCGAAGCCCTGAGCAAACAGCCCATACCGGGATTTCAACAGGAGGAATGAAAAATGAAGCGTACTTTCCAGCCCAAGAAGCGTCAGCGCAGCCGCGTCCACGGTTTCCTGAACCGCATGGCTACCAAGAATGGCCGCAAGGTCATCGCCCGCCGCCGTGCGAAGGGCCGTAAGAGCCTGACTGTCTGATAACTTCAGAGAATTAAGTGAACAAAAGGGTTGCTGATTGTAAAATCGGCAGCCCTTTTTTCAAATATGGCTTTACAGAATGGAAAAATTAGTAGATAATAGATAAAAGATAATAATAAAAAATGTGGAGCTTTGGCCAAGGCCAAAACAAAAAGCATACCGTAGGGGCGGATTCCATATCCGCCCGCGGCACCTGCCGGAAGCTGCACGGGCGCATATAGAATGCGCCCCTACAACAGCAGCGCGTTCCACCTTGTTTTTTATCTTTTATCTCTTATCTTTTATCTATAAAAAGGATCTCACCTATGCGTTACCGCACTTTAGATAAAAACTGGCAGTTCAACCGGGTGTATGGCCGGGGCAAAAGCTATGTGCATCCGCACTGCGTTTTGTATGTGGCCAAAAACCGGCTGGGCTATACCCGCATCGGGCTGACGGCCACCAAAAAGGTCGGCCATGCCGTGCAGCGCAACCGCGCCCGCCGCGTCATGCGCGCCGCTTTGTCGGAGCACCTGGCCCAGAACATCGGCGGGTATGATATCATCCTGGTCGCCCGCGGCCAGACCCCCCGCCTGAAAAGCACCCAGCTGAGCAAAACGCTGGGCAAGCTGTTTGCAAAGGCCGGTCTGCCCGACAAGGCCGCCCCGGCCCCCGGGCCCGAGACGGCCCCGCAATGATCGCCCGCCTTCTCATCGCGCTTTTGCGCGGCTACAAAAAATATATCAGTCCGCACCTCGGGCATCACTGTCGGTTCATACCCACCTGCAGTGAATACGCCATGCAGGCGCTCGCCGTACACGGCCTTGTAAAGGGTCTGATTTTAACGGTGTGGCGCCTTTTAAGATGCCAGCCCTTTGCAAAATTCGGCTATGACCCGGTACCCGAAAAGGGAAAGTGGGTCAACCCGGAGCGAAGGCTGACGAAAGATAATAGATAAAAGATAACAAAAAACATACCGTAGGGGCGGATTCCATATCCGCCCGCGGCACCTGCCGGAAGCTGCACGGGCGCATATAGAATGCGCCCCTACGGCGGCAGAGATTTTTAAGCGGTGCGCCAGCACCGCGGCCCACCAATTTTATTATCTATTATCTCCACAACTTCCGCCTCTCATGTCTTTGCACTGCGCAGCAGAGACCTACATAAAAATAAAGGTCCCGGGCGCAGACGGGGCAGAAGGAAAGGCTATGTCTTTTATGTATTTCCTGGCCGTATTGATCGGCCCGCTGGTGAAGATCCTGTACAGCTTCATCGGCAACTACGCGGCAACCATGATCGTTGCCACCCTCATCCTCAAGCTGCTGCTGTTCCCCCTGAGCATCCATCAGCAGAAGTCCACGGCCAAGATGTCCGTGTTCCAGCCGCTGATCACCGAGATCCAGCAGAAGTACAAGAACGACCCCCAGAAGCAGCAGGAGGAGCTGATGAAGCTCCAGCAGGAGCACGGCTACAACCCCATGGGCGGCTGCATGCCCATGCTGCTGACGATGCTGGTCCTGTTCGGCTTCCTGGGCGTCGTGTACTACCCCGTACACTACATCTTCGGCGTCAGCAATGAGGCCGTCAAGGCCGCGTGCGAGGCCATCGGCCTGGCCACGACCAACACCTCCACGATGCAGACCGCGCTGATCCAGGCCATCCACAACGGCGCGTCCATCGACCCGTCCATCATCTCCGCCAGCGTTGTGGCCGAGATCCAGAACTTCAACACCTCCTTCTTCGGCATGGATATGTGCGATGTGCCCGGCTTCCACCTGACCCCCATCGCCATCTTCCCGGCCATCGCCACGGTCACGATGTTCGTCAGCTACTTCATCACCCAGAAGCTCTCCGGCATGGATGCCCAGATGCAGGGCAGCATGAAGGTCATGATGCTCGTCATGAACCTGATGTTCGTCACGTTCTGCTTCAATGCCCCCGTCGGCTTCTCCCTGTACTACGGCGTGTCCAACGTGGTCCAGATCTTCCAGTCCTACGTGACCTACAAGATCTACAGCCCCGAGAAGTTCAAGGCCCAGTATGAGGCCGAGCTTGCCGCCAAGCGCGCCGAGAAGAAGAAAAAGCGCACCGTCACCGTCGAGCAGAACGGTAAGCAGGTCGAAAAAGAGGTCACCCTGGGCGAGGCCAACAAGCTGCGCCTGGAGATGGCCCGCCAGCGCGAGGCCGAACTCTACAAGGACGAGCGCACCACCCCACTGAATAAGGATTGATTACACGCCCTGCCTCCCTCTGCGAGGGAGGTGGCCCCGCAGGGCCGGAGGGAGAGAACCTTGCCGCAACCCGAAATATTGCGGGTGACCGTACAGCTCTCTCCCCCACCGCCTGCGGGCGGAGCCCCCTCCCAGAGGGGGCCAAGGGGTAAAACGAACACAAAATAGAAGGAGGTTCCCCCTATGCGCAGTATGGAAATGAGCGCCAAGACCGTTGAGGCCGCCGTACAGGCCGCCTGCGAGGCTCTCGGCGTTGACCGTGATGACATCAACGTAAGCTACGAAGTCCTCGAATTCCCCACCCGCAAGCTGTTTAAGACCATTCCCGCCAAGGTCCTCGTGAAGGTCGAGGAGCCCGAGGCGGAAAAGCCGGCTGAAGTTTCCACAAAGCCCGCCGAGGTTGTTGAAATCTCTGACGAGACCGCCCCTGAAATCCAGAAGGAGGTCGTCGAGGATATGGTCGAGGAGGCTGAGTTGGCCCCCGTCCCCGGTGAGGAAGTCGAGGTTCCCCTTGACATCGACGCCGACCCGCGCCTGCAGGCCGCCGTTGACTACCTGACCCCGATCTTCAACCTGATGGGTGTGGAAAACTTCACCTTCACCGCCGTCAAGAAGGGCGCTGCCACGGTCCTGAAGGTCTCCGGCGAGCACATGGGCGCGCTGATCGGACGCCGCGGCGAGACGATGGAGTCCCTGTCCTACCTCGCCAGCCTCGTTGTGAACCGCATGGAGGGCCCTTACGTCAAGCTGGGCCTGGATGTCGGCGGCTACCGCAACAAGCGCGAGGACGACCTCTCTGCCCTTGCCAGGCGCATTGCAGACCGCGTCATCCGCACGGGCTGCTACTATGAGATGGAGCCGATGAACCCCTACGAGCGCCACATCATTCACACGGCCATCGCCGAGATCGACGGTGTGCGCAGCGAGAGCAAGGGCGACGGCCCGGCCCGCCATGTGGTGCTGTACTCCACCGACCCCGATGCCTGCAACCTGCCTGACCGCGACAACGCCCGCAACCAGCGCGGCGGACGCCGTGACGGTGGCCGCGGTCCCCGCCGTGACAACCGTGGCGGACGCGGCCCCCGCGGCCCGCGTGAGGGCGGCAGAGCCCCCCGCTACGGCGCTGGTCCCCGCCGCGACAACCGCGGCGGCCCCCGCTACGGCGGCCCGCGCTCCAGCGTGCCCGCCCGCGAGTTTGCGGATGCCCCGCGCGACCCCGCAGCCAAGCCGATGGCACCCAAGACCACCGAGCGCATCCACGACGGTGACGATTTCGCCTTCGGTAAGATCGAGTTTTAAACAACAGTGTTGAAAAAAAGCAGCTGCCCCTGTGCGGGCAGCTGCTTTTTGGTTTTTATGCGAGCGAAGCGCAGGCCGGAAGGGCTTTGACGGGGCGCCCGCAGTCTCCTGTTCCCCCGCTAAACTCTTTCCACACCGTTTTCCACAGTGATGTTGAAAACTCTTATTTTTCCACCGTTCACAACCGGCTATACATGGGGCAAAAATGAACCGTTTGTAAACAAGATATAGGCGTAACCATGGCCCGGTACCCCTATAGGTACCCCTTTTCCACAGGAAAACCGGTTTTCCACCGTTTCCCGGGGTTTTCCCTGTGGAAAACTAGTGAAAACTGTGGAAAACTATAAAATGACGGTATTTCGAAGAAAATGAGCGGAACTTTTTGCGAAAGGCTCTCTGCAGACCTTATTTTCCTGTTGAAAATGTTGAAAACTGCCTATAGTTGTAGAACCCCGCGGTGGAAAAGTCCGAAATGTTGTTAAAAACACAGATGTAGCCGTACTGAAAACAAAGTGGGATGCAGTCGGTTATCAAACGTCCATGCCCGGCAACGAGGATACATTTTCAACCGTATGGCCAGCCCAATGTTGAAAGAAAAAACAACCGGAGAACGGCATCCCGCCGCAAGTTCGCGCGGCAGCCCGTCAACGGGCAGCCACCCACGTAGGGGGCGGCGTCCCCGACGCCCCGGAAACCTCCCATCCCCGGGAAAACCCCCGGGCCGGGTATGCACGGCCCCTACCGCGCGGCGGTGCGGCAAGCCCTATGCCGTCCGTAAACGCCCGCGGAGGGGTCAAGACCCCTCCCTACGGACCGCCCCATCAACGAGTGCCCGCCCCCCGCCGCGCGGCGGTGCGGGAACGGCGACAAAAAACCGAGGCGATCCCTTTTCCCGGGACTGCCTCGGTTCTTTATATAAGCATATAAGCGCTTAATCGTGCCGGATGGCTTCCAGCGCACTGATCCTGACCGCCTTGTTTGCGGGCAGGATACCGGCTACCAGCCCCACCAGCGTGGCGAATACCAGCGCCGCCAGCATGAGCCAGGGCGGGATGATCGAAATGGCTGCGCTGCCGCCCCCGTCCATGTAGTAGTACCCGCCGCCCATCAGGCCGGACAGGTCCAACCCGCCGCCCTGACCGAACGCCGCTAAAATTGTGGAAAGGTTGTTCAGCACAAAGCTGGCCAACAGGCTGAACGCTACGCCGATCAGCCCGCCGATAAACCCGATGGTCGAGCTTTCCAGCAGGAACATCGTGCGGATGCTGCCCAGCTCACAGCCCAGCACCTTCATGACGCCGATCTCCCGGGTGCGCTCATAGATGGCCATCGTCATGGTGTTGATGATGTTGATGGCCGCCACAAACAGCGAGACCGCCGCGATGCCGCCGAAGATCATCTGGCTTTTTATGACCTGCTTCTGCATCTCCTCGCGCTGCTGGTTCATCGAGTAGGTGTTGGTGAAGCCCAGCTCGTGGATGGCCGTCTCAACGTCGGTGACGTTCTTCAGGTCATCGACCTTGACGTAGACCTGCTCGTAGCTCTTTTCCTCGGTCTTGGTTTTGGTCATGTCGTTGTAGACCTTTTGCAGCATCTTCATGTCCTGAATGCGCAACACAATGCCGCTCTGGGTCCAGTAGCCCTTGGCACCGTCCGGCTCCAGCACGCCCACGACCTCCAGCTCCCAGCTGCGGGTCTTTTCGGTGGAGCCCTCGCCGGTCCGGATGGTCAGGGTCATCTTATCCTTGTCGATGTCCACAAAGGGCGGCAGCTCCTTGCCGTTGGCATCGGTCTGGCCCTGCCAGCGGTAGCGCTTGGGGCTGTTGGGGCTCTTGCGCGAGTCCTGAAACTCATACCCGGTGGACCCGCCGACCAAAATCTGTAATTTCGCCGCCTTCTCGCTGGCGGGGGTGTTCGTGAGCCAGCTGCCGCTCTGCAGGGCGAAGCCCATCGGCTCCAGTGCGGTGGGGTCGATGCCGATCAAATTGTAAATTTCCATCGTGTAGCGGTCATTGCGGCCCGCCGTGATGGTGCCCTCCAGATTATACGCCTGCGCGTAGGGCGTGGCCGCCGCCACATGGGGGATCTGCTTGATGCTGGCGATGGCCGCGTCGTCCAGATACAGCGGCTTGCCGTCGCTGCCGACCATCGTGCCGTAGCCGTAGATCTGCACCTGGGTCAGGTCGCCCCAGCTTTGCAGCATCTCCTCGTTGGTTTTGGTCTGGGCGATGCCCAGCGAGATCATCAGCACGACCATGCAGGTGCCGATGACGACGCCGACGAGCGTCAGCGCCGTGCGGCCCTTGCGGCGCAGCAGGTTGCGCGCCGACAGGCTGATTTCATCAGAGATCTTCATCGCTGTCCTCTGCTTCCAGCGCGGCCAGTGCCTTGGCCTTTTTGCGCTTGCGTACCACGACCACGATGACCACGATCACGACCACTGCGCCGCAGACACCGATGAGCACCCACGCCCAGACCGGCATACCGGTCTGCTCGGGCTGGGTGTCGTCCATCGACGGGTCATAGTTGAAGTCGTCCATGTTCATCTCCTCGGCACTGACAGAGAAGTCCTTCGAGATGGTCTGCGGGTTGCCGGAGGCATCCTCGTAGTTCAGCGTGATAATGCCGCTGACCGTGCCCGCGGCATCGGGGACGATGTCAAAGTCCACGCTGCCCTCGGTGCCGGCGGCCAGGTTGCCGAGGTACTGGTAGCCGCCCGCACCCAGATTCGTGCCGGTCAGGCGGGCTTCCAGATTGCTGACGGGGTTCTTGCCCTTGTTGACGTAGGAGAGGGAGACGCTGCCGGTGTCGCCGACATAGATCGTGTCGCCGGACAGCTCCAGCTGGCCGACCTCAAAGCGGTCGGGCTGGCTGACGGGCACGGAAATCGTCGTGGTGCCGCTGACCTCCTTGCCGGTGACAGAGCCGGTGCCGGTCATGTTGACGGTGATGCTGGCCACCGTGCCGGTAAAGCCGGAGGCGGGCATGACCTGGAACGTGACGTCCCGGGTCTGCTTGGGGCAGATGGTGCCGAGGTAGCTGGACAGGCTGCCGCCGTTCAGGGAGATGTTCTCGGGCAGCGTCAGCGAGACGATGACGTCGTCGAGGTTCTCATTGCCGTCGGTGGCGTAGAGGCCGAGGGAGAGGTCGAACGCCTGCCCTGCGGTGACGCTGTCGCCGTAGCTGGAGGTGCGCACGAGCAGGTTGGGCGAGGTCGTCTGGTCCTTGTCCACGCACTGGCCCAGCGTGACGCTGAACTGCTGCAGCGGCTTGGCGGTGTCCAGATAGGACAGGTTTATGGGCAGCGTGTTGCCGCCGCCGTTGTAGATGACGTCGCGGAACAAAATGACGTAGCTGTAATAATTATACTGCGCGTTCGCCGCAACCTCCTCCGGCGAGGCCGAGCCGTTGCGGACGTTCTGCAGGCGGGTGGCGTTGGGGTCGTCGTTGCTGTCGAACAGCTGGCCGATCTCGCCGGTGCCGGTGTAGGTGAACACGGCGGAGTTGATGCGCGCGGAGATCTCCTCCGGCTTGACGCAGTACCGCGCCGAGGCGTGGTCCACGACCTTGAGCACGATGTTGATCTTATCACCGACCTGCACGGTGGTGACCTCGCCGCCCGCAGTGTCGGTGACGGAGTAGGCGGAGACGTAGACGCCGTCGGAGCTGGTCGTGTCAATGGCCGCCGTCGGCGTGGGGGTGGGGGCGGTGACATCCGGTGTGGTGACGTCGTCTGCCATAACCGGCGCACACAGCGCCGCCGCCAGAGCAAAGGCGGTCAGCAGGGAAAATAGGCGTTTCATGGTAAGTTTGTACCTCCAAATTTTATAACCCCAAGGCTTCCCCCCGGGGGGAAGCTGCCGCCCGCAGGCGGCTGATGAGGGGAGAGCTTGTGTGGCGGCTCCGTGAGCGGGCCGCGGCGGAAACACGCCCCTCAACCGCCCTCGGTCGGGGCCTCGGGCACCTTCCCCCAAGGGGGAAGGCTTATTACTTTTTCTGTTCCTTCGCTGCCTCCCCGCCAATATCCAGATTCCCTTCCAGATCGGCAAAGAGGGCGTCGCGGTTTTTCTTCTTCGTCTCCTCGTCCTGCACGACGTTGGAGCAGACCTTGCCGTCCAGGATCGTCACAATGCGGTCCGCGCACTCGGCCAGCTCCGGCTCGTGGGTGACCATAACGAACGTGACACCGCTGTTTTTGGACATTTCCAGCATGCGGTACAGCACCTGCTTGCTTGTGCGGGAGTCGAGGTTTCCTGTCGGCTCATCGGCAAAAATGACCTTGGGACTGCTGACGAACGCGCGGGCAATGCCGACGCGCTGCTGCTGGCCGCCGCTCATCTCGGTGGGCAGGTGGTTGGCGCGGCCCAGCAGACCCATGGATTTCAGCTCTTTGCGGGCGCGGGCCAGACGGGTCTTTTTGTCCACACCCTTGAACATCAGCGGCAGGGCGACGTTCTCCGCCGCCGTCATGGTGGGCAGCAGGTTGTAGCTCTGAAAAATGAACCCCAGGTGCTGCTGGCGGAACTCGGCCAACTCGTTCTCGGTCATTTTGCTGATCTCGTGCTTTCCTATGTATACCTTGCCGGACGTCGGCTTTTCCAGCCCGGCCAGCTGGTTCAGCAGCGTGGACTTGCCGCTGCCCGACTGGCCGACGATACAGCAGAACTCGCCCTTTTCTATCGACAAATCGACATTATTCAGCGCAACGACGCGCTCCTTGCCGACGGCATAGACCTTGCGCAGCTTCTCTGTACGGATGATTGGTGCCAAACGCACACCTCCTTACGTGCAATATACCACATATTGTACCATATTTCGACGATGGTGGGAAGATGGGGAAGTTGTAAAATCTGTTCCTTTCCTATATAATAGACGACAAAAAGGGGGCAGACGTTACCATGGAGTACACAATTCATCCGATTGCGCATATCCGCACGGATTTTACGGATAAATTCGGCATCCCGCGGCAGAGCGGGCTGGTGCCGGAGCTGACGGCGCGCATCGTGTTTGAGCCGGAATACCGCGACCCGAACGCGCTGGTAGGCATCGAGGGGTATGACCGGCTGTGGCTGATCTGGCAGTTTTCCACCGTGGCGGCGGAGTATGCCGCGGGCAAAAGCTGGCGGCCCACCGTGCGCCCGCCGCGCCTGGGCGGCAACGAGCGCCGCGGCGTCTTTGCGACCCGCAGCCCCTACCGCCCGAACGCGCTGGGGCTTTCCTGCGTGGAGCTGGCGGGCGTCGAAAACGGCGAGCTGATCGTCCGCGGCGCGGACCTTTTGGACGGCACGCCAATCTTCGACATCAAGCCGTATCTGCCCTATGTGGACGCCTACCCCGACGCCCGGGGCGGATTTACGGACACGACAAAGGAATACGCTTTGCAGGTGGTTTGCCCCGACGCGCTTTTGTGCAAAGTGCCGGAAAACAAGCGCGCCGCTTTGTCCGGTGTGCTGAAAAACGACCCCCGCCCCGCCTACCAGCACGACCCGGAGCGGGTGTACACGCTGGATTTCGGGGAGAATAAGGTAAGGTTCAGCGTGGACGGGGATGTGCTGACGGTGCGGGAGATTTTGTAAAAAAGGATGTTTTTTGCGCGGGCGAAGGACGCGAGAAAAGCCTCCCCTCACAGGGGAGGTGGCCGCGAAGCAGGCCGGAGGGGCTTTTGCGGTTCGCGGCGGCGGTAGGCCGCGGAGGGGTCAAGACCCCTCCCTACGGGGCAAAAGATACATGGGAGGTAATGGCAAAGTCGCGGGCCGGGCATGCCCGGCCCCTACGGACTGCTGTTTCCGGCATCGGGGGTTCGGGGGAACACCCGAATTTTAAAACGGAGCAGAGGGCGCGGGCGTTAAGAACGAAAAGTAATACTGCTTTCGTTTAGCCCGCGCCCTCTGCGACCTCCTCTTTGGGAATCCAAGGGGCGTGCAGCCCCTTGGTCGCGGGTCCGCTGCGTCGAAACAGCGGCAGTTTTCTTTGCGAGCTTTCTTTTGCTGCCAAAAGAAAGCGGGTTCCCGGGAGGCTGCCGTTCCCGGGCAATCGTTCCATCCAGCGGAACGAGGTACAATAAACCGTACCCAAAAACGCCCTAAAAACCGCCTTGTTCGTCATTGTGGTCAAAATGCACACAACAACTCTAAAAATATGTGCAACTTTCTGAACAAAACCCCTTTACGAAAAGGGGTGTTTTTTGGTACAATAAAGCTATGCAAAAGCGTTTGTCTGGAACTATGCCCGGAGCAAGATTGGGGCACGTGCCAGGCAGCGCTGGATTTGTGCGGCCCTGACAACCGCACAGCTCTATAATGCAAAACTCTAATAAAAACGGAGGAAAGAAAATGCCCAGAGCTAAACAGTCTATGGACGGCAATACCGCTGCGGCGCATGTAGCTTATGCATTCACCGATGTGGCTGCCATCTACCCCATCACCCCCTCCAGCCCCATGGCCGACACCGTTGACCAGTGGAGCGCTGCAGGCCTGAAGAACATCTTCGGCAACCAGGTCAAGGTTGTTGAGATGGAGTCCGAGGCCGGCGCCGCAGGCGCTGTCCACGGTTCTCTCGGTACCGGTGCCATCACCACCACCTTTACCGCGTCCCAGGGTCTTCTGCTGATGATCCCCAACATGTACAAGATCGCCGCTGAGCAGCTGCCCTGCGTCTTTGACGTTTCTGCCCGTACCGTTGCTACCCAGTCCCTGAACATCTTCGGTGACCACAGCGACGTTATGGCCGTTCGTCAGACCGGCTTTGCCATGCTGGCCGAGAGCAACCCGCAGGAGGTCATGGACCTGTCTCCCGTTGCCCACCTGTCCGCTATCGAGGGCCACGTTCCGTTCGTGAACTTCTTCGACGGCTTCCGTACCTCCCACGAGATCCAGAAGATCGAGAAGTGGGACTACGAGGACCTGAAGGAAATGTGCAACATGGAGGCTGTCGAGGAGTTCCGTGCCAAGGCCCTGAACCCCGAGCACCCCAAGATGCGCGGTTCCCACGAGAACGGCGACGTCTTCTTCCAGCATCGTGAGGCCTGCAACCCCGCTTACGAGGCTCTGCCTGCCGTTGTTGAGAAGTACATGGCCAAGATCAACGAGAAGCTGGGCACCAACTACGACCTGTTCAACTACTACGGCGCCGAGGATGCTGACCGCGTCATCATCGCCATGGGCTCCATCTGCGACGTCGCAGAGGAGGTCGTTGACTACCTGACCGCCAAGGGCGAGAAGGTCGGCCTGGTTCTGGTCCGCCTGTACCGTCCCTGGGTCTCCAGCGCCCTGCTGAAGGTCCTGCCCAAGACCGTCAAGAAGATCGCCGTTCTGGACCGCACCAAGGAGCCCGGCTCCCTGGGCGAGCCCCTGTACCTGGATGTCGCCACCACCCTGCGTGAGGCCGGCATGAACGACGTCGTCCTGACCGGCGGCCGCTACGGCCTGGGCTCCAAGGACACCCCGCCGTCCAGCGTCTTTGCTATCTACACCGAGCTGGAGAAGGACGCTCCGAAGTCCCGCTTCACCATCGGCATCACCGACGACGTGACCAACCTCAGCCTGCCTGAGGTCAAGCCCGCGCCCATCACCTCCGCCCCCGGCTTTCTTCTTCCGTCCGGCGGGCGCAGACTGTTAAGTAATAAGGGCGGTTCCCAGACTGCACCGGGAAATTATGCCTCATCAAACAGGGGGAATTACAGGGGCAGAGGCCCCCGCGACGGCGGCCGCGATGAGCGTATCAAGGTCAAGGTATACGGAAAGGATTCCCTTCAAATCGGCAAGTCCCCTGTGGACCTCCGGTTCGTGGAGCAGCTCATTGACTCTGAACAGACCAACTCCCTGGCACAGATGCTGCGCTACTGTGTGGAACACCAGCTGCTGGAGCGGTACACGCTAAAGGATACGGTTGCCATGCTGCTTAAGGAGATACAAAAAGGCGGACTGGCAGCCGTGGGAGACAGCTCCTATGCGGCCTGCGGCTTTTCCATGCCCAGAATACAGGAGATTTTCGCCTGCCTTAACCGATACCGCAATTAGTTTCTGCCACCAACCGTAATGGCTTTATAAAAACAGCGCTTCCGCTGCCTGCAATGGCAGCGGGGCGCTGTTTCCTTTTACTTTACCGCTGTTTATTTTCTTTTTCTGCTTCCTCTAATATTCCTTCCCGTCCAGAATCTCCTGATAATCCTTCAGGTTCTTCTCCAGCAGTGCGGGCGTGTCCAGGTTATAGGGACATTTTCCCTTGCACTGGTTGCAGTGGAGACACTGTTCAATCTTCTTCATTTTCTCCTGTGCGTCCGGTGTCAGCCAGGCTGCGGAAGGGGCTCTGCGTATCATAAGGGACATCCTGGCACAGTTGTTGATTTCAATGCCCACGGGACATGGCATACAGTATCCGCAGCCTCTGCAAAATTCTCCCAGAAGCTCTTCCCTGTCCTTATCAATCACTGCCCGTATCTCGTCTGTCATTTCAGGAGGATTTCCCACGTAAGACAGGAATTCATCCAGCTCCCGCTCTCTCTGAACGCCCCAGATCGGAAGCACATTGTCAAACTGGGCCAAATACGCGTAGGCTGCCCGTGAATTATTGATAAGACCGCCGGACAATGCCTTCATGGCAATGAATCCCATGCCCGCCTCCCTGCACCGTTTAACCAGCTCCAGATCCTTATCCGTGGCCAGATAACAGAATGGAAACTGCAGTGTCTCATAAAGGCCTGAATCAATTGCCTCCATGGCCACTGACAGCCTGTGGTTGGTGATTCCTATGTGGCGTACCTTGCCCTGCTCCTTAGCCTCCAGCATGGCTTCATACAGTCCAGTGCCATCTCCCGGCTTTGGACAAAAGGAAGGATTATGGAATTGATAGAGATCCACATGGTCTGTCCTCAGGTTTTTCAGGGAAATTTCCAAATCCTCCCTGAATTTCTCCGCAGTCTTTGCGGCTGTCTTGGTTGCGACAAACACCTTGTCACGTATTCCCTCAAGGGCGGCTCCCAGCTTTTCCTCACTGTCCGTATAATTCCTGGCTGTGTCAAAGAACGTGATTCCGCCTTCATATGCCTTTTTTATCAGGTATACGGCATCCTCCTTCGGTATTCTCTGGACGGGAAGGGCCCCGAACCCATTTTTGTTCACCGTTATACCTGTTTTCCCCAAAGTAACTTCCACCATCTTATGTACCTCCTTCAAGCCTGCTGTTTTTTATTATTCTACCATAAAACTGCTGCCATCTACAAC
>OJSF01001380.1_pt1 | contig 19937 bp, 16 predicted proteins | sample 1599411 | NCBI WGS metagenome assembly OJSF01 (sample SAMN04168658, study PRJEB22393) | human gut metagenome | biome: human gut microbiome; feature: stool | host: Homo sapiens | collected 2014-03-24 | reverse complement strand
ATCCCCTCATGATTGAGGGGCAGGGGAGTTGAATAGGCGAAGCCTATTTTTTATTTGGACAAAAAATTTCACTCCCTATCGAATAAAACGCTTTGAGGGATGCGCACTCGCACGAAATAGAAATTTACAGACAGGCGGTTGAAAAAATAAAAAAACTGCAGAAATGATTTTAGGGACATGAAAAAAGAAGTTGCAATTTACAGAAAATTAGTATATGCTAATCAGGACTAAGACAAGAGATTGTCTTAAAATTAACAAAGAAATGGAGAAGAGTATGGAGAAGAGATACAAAAAAGCGGTCAGTTTGGAGGCCTTCATTTTCCTGGTGATCTTTCTGCTGATATTTGGCGGCATTGCCATGAAAATGGGCGGGGCAAACATGATGCAGACATTGATGGCTACCGCATACGAGCTTTTGATAGACACAGTATTTAATATCATGGCGATTGCGGTTATTGCAGGAGCTTTGTCCGGAGTATTGTCTGAATTTGGAGTTATTGCCCTTTTGAATAAAGCGATCACTCCGCTGATGAAGCCTTTGTACAACCTGCCGGGAGCGGCTTCTGTTGGAGTCATGACAACATATCTGTCCGATAATCCGGCGATTCTGGGTCTTGCAGAAGACAGAAACTTCCGGCGTTATTTTAAAAAGTTCCAGCTGCCGGCGTTGACGAATCTTGGGACAGCCTTTGGTATGGGGCTGATCGTCACAACATTTATGCTTGGAATCAATGCGCCGGGAGAAAATCTCGGACTGGCTGTTTTGATCGGAAATCTTGGGGCGATTATAGGAAGTATCGTCAGCGTAAGGATCATGATGATCTTTACCAAGAAAGAATTTGGAGTTACAGAATATTGTATTCCGGCTAAAGAAGGAGAATCTCTTGACGATTTCCTGAACCAGCGCGAAGTGCGGGGCGGAAGTGTAGGAGGACGACTTCTGGAGTCTCTGCTGGACGGAGGTAAAAATGGTGTTAACGTGGGTATGGCTATCATTCCGGGAGTGCTTGTAATCTGCACCATCGTAATGATGCTGACAAACGGTCCTTCTGCAGACGGAACATACACCGGAGCCGCATATGAAGGAGTAGCGCTGCTTCCATGGATTGGTGAGAAGATTGACTTCATTTTGAAACCTTTGTTTGGTTTTACTTCTGCTTCTGCAGTGGCAGTTCCGATCACGGCTCTTGGAGCTGCCGGAGCGGCAATTGGCCTTGTGCCGGAGATGGTAAGCACAGGCATTGCCCACGCAAACGATATTGCTGTGTTTACGGCAATGTGTATGTGCTGGAGCGGATATTTAAGCACACATGTCGGCATGATGTCTGCCCTGAACTGTCCGCATATGACAGGAAAAGCTATCATCAGTCATACGATCGGCGGTCTGTGCGCCGGAGTTGCAGCAAACTTTATTTTTCAGCTTGTCGGCATGATTATGTAACTGTGTGACGAATGCAAAAATTTTACAGAGTAAAACAGCGGGCTGCTGTGCCAGTGATGGCGCGGCAGCCCGCTGTTTCTTATTCAACAGGAAATTTCTTACGGTAGATTTTACAGAAACCATGTTGACAATTTTGTGAAAAGTTCATATACTACTATATTGTTAGCTACCAAATTGTTAGCTACAGAACAATTATGAAGGGAAGGAACGGAAGGAAAAATGGGAGAAGATGCGGGAAAGTGGATCAGCCGTGTTTCCCATCAGCTGAAAAGACAGATGTCCTATGAAGAGGACGCGGAGGAAGAAAGAGAACTGACTAATATGCAGAAACATATTCTGCATTTTATTCTGTTAGAAGGTTTGAACAGGGATCTTTTTCAGAGGGATCTGGAAAAGGAATTTAAAGTAAGAAGATCCACGGCAACAGGAGCGCTGCAGCTTCTGGAAAAGAAGGGATATCTATACCGTGAACCAGTGAAGGAAGACGCCAGGCTGAAACGAATTGTGCCGACAGAAAAGGCCCTTCAGCTGCGATCAAAGCTTCTTAAGAATATCAGAAGGAGGGAAGCACAGATCAGAGAGGGGATTCCGGCCGATGATATGGAAGTTTTTATCCGGGTTCTGAAGCAGATATCCGAAAACCTTTCTTCGGGGGAAAGGGCGAAAGAAAACGATATGATATATAGAAAGGAAGAGTCAGATGAATAGGAAATTACTGAAATCTGTGCGGGAATATAAGAAACAGTCATTTATCACTCCGGTTCTGGTGGCGCTGGAAGTTCTGATGGAAGTTCTGATTCCGCTTTTAATGGCTAACATCATCGACATTGGAATTATGGAAGGAAACATGCCATACATTATCAAAATGGGGATTCTTCTTGTTGTGATGGCAATGCTGGCTTTGCTGTTCGGAGCGTTGGCAGGGAAAATGGGGGCAATTGCATCCGCGGGATATGCAAAAAACTTGCGTCACGATATTTTTTATAAAATCCAGGAGTTTTCCTTCGGAAATATTGATCATTTTTCAACCTCAAGTCTCGTGACCAGACTGACGACAGATATTACAAATGTGCAGATGGCATATATGTTTACAATCCGTCTTTTGGCCAGAGCACCGATCATGGTTGTTTTGTCGTGGATCATGACTGCGACCATTAATCTGAAGATTGCATTTTGTCTACTTGTTACAATACCGGTCCTTGGAGGAGTTTTGATTTTTATCGCAAAAAAAGCGCATCCTCATTTTATTCAGGTGTTTGATGAGTATGATGTGCTGAATAATACCGTGCAGGAAAATGTAAACGCTGCAAGGGTCGTGAAAGCTTATGTAAGAGAAGAACACGAAAATGAGAAGTTCCATAAAATTTCCCTCAAGGTATTTGACCTGTTTACAAAGGCGGAGAAGATTGTCGCATGGAACTCTCCGGTTATGCAGTTTGTTATGTATACGGTTGTTCTGCTGCTTGTTTTAATTGGAGGAGAAAATATTGTAACCGGAAATATGCAGACAGGAGAGCTGACGAGTATCATGGTATATGCCATGCAGATCCTGATGTCGCTTATGATGGTATCCTTTGTATTCGTTATGATCATGATTGCGGAGGCATCTTCGGATCGTATCAAAGAGGTATTGGAAGAAGTTCCGGAAATGCGGGATAAAGAAGATGCTCTGACAACTGTGGAAAATGGAGATATCGACTTCGAACATGTGAATTTCAGTTATGCCGGTGAGGATGGAAATTTATCTTTGAAGGATGTTAACCTGCATATTAAGAGCGGGCAGATCGTCGGCATCATCGGCGGTACCGGAAGCGCGAAGTCTACTCTGGTGCAGCTGATTCCCAGACTTTATGATGTGACGAGTGGTTGTGTGAAAGTGGGCGGACAGGATGTGCGCCGATATAATCTGGAGAAACTCCGTGATCAGGTATCCATGGTGCTCCAGAAAAATGTGCTTTTTACAGGAAGTATTTATGAAAATATCAGGTGGGGCGATGAAAATGCCAGTGATGAAGAAGTACAGAGAGTTTGCAGGCTGGCACAGGCAGATGGCTTTATCAATGAATTTCCGGCTAAATACAATACAATGATCGTGGAGGGCGGAAATAACGTTTCCGGAGGACAGAAGCAGAGACTTTGTATTGCAAGAGCTCTTTTGAAAAAACCGAAGATCCTGATCCTGGATGACTCTACCAGTGCGGTTGATACAAGGACAGACGCATTGATCCGCCAGGCATTCAGGGAGGAAATTCCGGATACTACCAAAATTATTATTGCACAGAGAATCTCTTCTGTGGAAGATGCGGATGTGATCATTGTTATGGATAATGGAGAGATCAATGGTATCGGAACATCAGAAGAATTGCTGAAGAACAATGCGATTTACAGAGAAGTATACGAATCACAGGTGAAAGGAGGAGAGGAAAATGAGTAATAGAGGCGGAAAACCGACGGTGACCAAAAATACATTAAAAACAGCAAAAAGACTTCTCGGCTATGTGACGAGTACGTATAAAGTACAGTTTGTACTGGTGCTGATCTGTATTTTGATCAGCTCTATTGCCAGCATTTCCGTATCCCTGTCACTGAAATTTTTGCTGGATGATTACATTATCCCGTTGATAGGAAATCAAAATCCTGATTTTACGGAGCTGTATACAGCTCTTGGCATACTGGCCACGATTTTTGCCTTTGGCGTACTGGCTTCCTTCCTGTATACAAGGCTGATGGTTGTCATAGGGCAGGGCGTGCTGAAACGAGTGAGAGACGAGATGTTTGAGCATATGCAGACATTGCCGATCCGATATTTTGATCAGAATACAAACGGATCTATCATGAGTCTTTATACAAATGATACGGATACTCTGCGCCAGATGATCAATCAGTCGATTCCACAGGTTCTGATGTCGGCGCTTATGATTGTTGTTACATTTATTGCTATGCTGGTATTGAGTCCGATTCTGACAATTCTGGCGGTTATTATTATTGTACTGATGATTGCCGTTTCCAATAAGATCGGAGGAAACAGCGGAAAGTATTTTATCCGGCAGCAGCTGGATCTTGCCAACATTACCGGATTTGTGGAAGAACGCATGAATGGACAGCGTGTAGTAAAAGTGTTTAATCATGAGAAAAAATCAGAAGAAGAATTTGATGTTTTAAATGAGAAGTTGTTTGAGAGCGCATCCAATGCACATACCTTTGCCAGTATCATGGGGCCGATCATCGGAAATATCGGAAATCTTCAGTTTGTGCTGACAGCGGTGCTGGGAGGTTTCCTTTCCATTATGGGAATCGGAAATATTACACTGGGCGTGATGGCTTCCTATCTGCAGTTCACAAAGAGTTTTACACAGCCTTTCATGCAGGTGGCACAGCAGTTCAACTCTATTATCATGGCGCTGGCAGGAGCAGAGCGTATCTTTAATATGATGGATGAGGAGCCGGAGGTTGATGAAGGATATGTAACTTTAGTCAATGCAAGAAAGAACGAAGACGGCACCATCGAAGAGTGCGAAGAGCGTACCGGAATGTGGGCGTGGAAACATCCCCATCAGGCAGATGGAACCGTTACTTATACGGAATTGAAGGGTGATGTACGGTTCTTTGATATGTCCTTTGGATATGAGCCGGATCACATGGTTCTTCATGATCTGACCCTTTATGCGAAACCGGGACAGAAGCTTGCGTTCGTAGGTTCAACCGGCGCAGGAAAAACAACGATCACTAACCTGATCAACCGTTTTTACGATGTACAGGATGGAAAGATCCGGTACGACGGCATTAATATTAATAAGATCAAAAAAGCCGACCTGCGTCATTCCCTTGGAATCGTACTCCAGGATACCCATCTGTTCACCGGAACAATTATGGAGAATATCCGTTACGGAAAGCTGGATGCTACAGACGAAGAAGTATACAACGCTGCAAAACTGGCCCATGCAGATCAGTTTATCAAAATGCTTCCTCAAGGATATGATACCATGCTTACCAGCGACGGTGAAGAACTGTCACAGGGACAAAGACAGCTTCTGGCAATTGCCCGGGCGGCAATTGCAGATCCTCCGGTATTGATCCTGGATGAAGCGACATCCAGTATCGATACACGTACCGAGAGCATTGTGCAGAAAGGTATGGATAACCTGATGAAGGGAAGAACTGTATTCGTTATCGCCCACAGACTGTCCACCATCCGCAACAGCAATGCGATCATGGTACTGGAACATGGCCGTATCATCGAAAGAGGGGACCATGAGGAACTGATCGCACAGAAAGGGACCTATTACCAGTTGTACACCGGTAAGCTGGAGTTGTCGTAAACAGTTTAGCCCGGGGTGTTTTGCAGTTTTACACAGGGTATATGTCAATTTGGGACGTAACACTTTTCAAGTTTGTTACGTCCCAAATTGCAGAAAGGACTCCATATGAACAATATTATTTTCCTGGGAGACAGTATCACGGATGCGTTCCACAATATGGATGGAGCAAATTCGTTGGGGAGAGGCTATGTCAGGCGGATTGCGGACAGGCTGTATGATGATGGATACAAAGGGGAAATCCGTAATGCAGGACACGACGGCTTCACAGCAGCCGGAGTGCTGCGGATGCTGGAGTATGACTGCCTCCGGCAGCAGCCGGATCTGGTTTCCGTGTTGGTTGGATGCAATGATGCAGGCATATACATGAATACAGGAAAAACTCTGAAAGAGCAGGGATTTCAGCAAAATTATGAAGAATTGCTTCGGAGGCTGACATACGAAACAAAAGCTTCTGTAGTCTGTATGGGACCTTTTATCTTTCCGTTTCCGGAAGAGTATGCCAATTGGATTCCTACAATCAAGGAAGCAGAAAACATTGAGCGAAGAGCCGCGGAGAAATATGGGGCTGTCTTCCTGCCTCTTCATGACAGACTAAATGAGGTGGCCGGGGAAATAGGATATTATGCCGTTACGACAGATGGCATCCATCTGACAGAACGTGGTGCACATATTGTAGCTGACGAATGGATACACTGCATCGACTTCTTGCCCTGTCAGCTGCATGGCTAAGAGAATGAACTTTTGCCATGCAGCTCGGATTCACAGCTTGCGCTGTTTTTTCGCCGCATACGCGGCTAAATCCTCGCTTATGGCTAAACGCCATATGTCTGCCAGGGCATAAAATTCGCTGCAAGTAAACTTGCATCGACTTCTTGCCCTGTCAGCCGCATGGCTAAATAGTTGCGTTAAAATGAGGATAAGGCTTGACTTCCGGCGCTGCACTATGGTATAGTAGTCTGGCGATGGAAGTAGGTCTTTTTTTTATGCCTAAAATTCGGGCAGCTGTCGCGGGCTGCCGGTAACACGTCAACATTATGAAATGAAGCGAGGTGGAAGTTGTGCGTACAAGAATTACATTAGAATGTACAGAATGCAAGCAGCGGAACTACAACATGACAAAGGATAAGAAAACACATCCGGAGCGCATGGAAACAAAGAAGTACTGCAGATTCTGCAAATCACACACAGTGCACAAAGAAACAAAATAGTCGCTGGCAGAAGGAGTGGTCGTCATGAGTGGAGAGAAAACTCAGAAAAAAGGCTGGTTTAAGGGTCTTAAAGCAGAATTTAAGAAAATTATCTGGCCGGATAAGTTAACACTTGCAAAGCAGACAGTAGCGGTTGTTTCGGTCACTGTTGTTCTGGGAGTCATCATAGCAGTTGTTGACTTTCTTGCCCAGAATGGCGTAGATATGCTGGTTGGATAATCGTAGACTGTAAGCGAGAAAGGTGATTTTATGTCAGAGGCAAAATGGTATGTTGTTCATACTTATTCCGGGTATGAAAACAAAGTAAAGGCCAACATTGATAAAACGATCGAAAACAGACACCTGGAAGATCAGATCCTTGAAGTGCGCGTACCGATGGAAGATGTCGTGGAGATGAAAAACGGGGTGCAGAAAGCTACCCAGAAAAAGATGTTTCCAGGGTATGTCCTGATTCATATGGTTATGAATGATGACACATGGTATGTAGTGCGGAATACAAGAGGAGTAACCGGATTTGTCGGTCCCGGATCCAAGCCGGTTCCATTGACGGATGCAGAAATGGCCCCTCTTGGAATCAAGAGAGAAAACATTGTTGTGGATTATGAAATCGGTGACAATGTTCAGGTGATCGCGGGAGCCTGGGCGGATACAGTGGGTGTGGTTCAGGCCATTAATATGGCAAAAGGAAGTCTCACCATCAATGTTGAGCTGTTTGGCCGCGAAACGCCAGTAGAGATAAGTTTCGCTGAAGTGAAAAAAATGTAGTCAATAGTGGGAGGGGATTTCAAATTCCCGCCAATACCACAAGGAGGTAATGAAAATGGCAAAAAAAGTAGAAGGTTATATTAAATTACAGATTCCTGCTGGAAAGGCAACACCGGCTCCTCCGGTTGGACCTGCACTTGGACAGCATGGTGTAAACATCGTTGAATTTACAAAGCAGTTTAATGCTAGAACAGCTGATCAGGGAGATCTGATCATTCCTGTAGTTATCACAGTTTACAACGACAGAAGCTTCAGCTTCGTGACAAAGACACCTCCGGCAGCAGTTTTGATTAAGAAAGCATGCAAGATCAAATCTGGTTCAGGCGTGCCGAACAAGAAAAAGGTTGCTACAATTACAAAAGCACAGCTGCAGGAAATTGCAGAGACAAAGATGCCAGACCTTAACGCTGCAAGCGTTGAAGCAGCAATGAGCATGATTGCCGGTACCTGCAGAAGTATGGGTGTAACAGTAGAAGAATAAGCACTTTCTTTATAAAGTTAATTGTAATAAGAGTGGGAGGGTTATCCCGACATTACCACAAGGAGGTATTTTTTAATGAAAAGAGGAAAAAAATATACAGAAGCTGCAAAAGTAATCGAAAGAGGAACACTTTACGATAAGGATGAGGCAGTTTCTTTAGTGAAAAAGACAGCAGTAGCTAAATTTGACGAAACAATCGAAGCTCATATCAGAACAGGATGTGACGGACGTCATGCTGATCAGCAGATCCGTGGTGCAGTTGTACTTCCTCACGGAACTGGAAAGAAAGTCCGCATTCTTGTGTTTGCAAAAGATGCAAAAGCTGAAGAAGCAAAAGCAGCAGGAGCAGATTTTGTAGGCGGAGATGAGCTGATTCCAAAGATCCAGAATGAGAACTGGTTTGAATTTGACGTAGTAGTTGCTACACCGGATATGATGGGTATTGTTGGACGTCTTGGACGTGTACTTGGACCAAAAGGTCTTATGCCGAACCCGAAAGCCGGAACAGTTACTATGGATGTTACAAAGGCAATCCAGGATATCAAAGCTGGTAAGATTGAATACAGACTTGATAAGACAAATATTATCCATGTGCCGATCGGTAAAGCATCCTTTACTGAGGAGCAGCTTGCAGACAACTTCCAGACGCTTATTGATGCAGTAAACAAAGCCAGACCGGCAGCTGTAAAAGGTCAGTTCCTTAAGAGCGTGACACTTACATCTACAATGGGACCTGGTGTGAAAGTTAATCCGGCTAAACTGGTTTAATTTGAAATGCATATATGAAAAAACGCCCTTCAGCTTTTGCCGAAGGGCGTTTTTTGTGAAAGTTTCAAAAATGCCCGGGGTGTTACGCAGTTTTACCCAGGGTATACTGCAATTTGACACGTAACACTTTTAAACTTTGTTACGTGTCATATATTTATATGCCAAGCAGAGCCAACTTGTCGAGCACACCTGCTGGCACATATTGCGGATAATAGACTGTTAAGGCATAATAAACATTGCGGCTACTATTTTGGGGAGATCATAAGTGGAGTCTCCCGGAGGAAATGTAAGGAAAAAGTTTTAAAGGAGTCGAGAGCAGTGCAGAAGATTTTAGCGTTCTGTAAAGAGGGGAAAGATCCGGAAGGTATAGAACATAAGGTGGAAGAATATCTCAAAGAACTTCAGGAAAATGAAAAATGGTTTATCATCCTTCCGTGCAGGAAAAATGAGATTGTACTGGAAGAAGGAGAAATCAGCTTTATAGAGCGGGATAAGCGTGTGACGCGGATCCATACAGAGCAGGGCGATGTTATTACAACTATGAAGGTTTCGGAAGTCTATACACATCTCGATCATACGAGATTTGTTCTCTGTCATAACAGTTTCATTGTAAATCTGGAAAAAATAAGAATTTTCAACAGATCAGAGATTACATTAAGAAGCGGTGAAGTCATTCCGATCAGCCGCTCCCACTGGAAAAATACGAAAGAAACTTTTGACAACTGGGCAGGAAAATACATGAAGAGATTCCGCCAGGCAAAGAAGCCGTCAGAGGAGGAGCAGACAGGGAGCGAAGAGGAATAAGCTATAGAGGAAATATAGGGGCGGAGTATAAATGGCCGCCCCTAATCTGGCATCTCCTTTAATATCTGGATCTGCTTTTGAATGATCTGCCTGGTTTCTTCGCGGCTGTAAGCGATGGAAGAGTTTTCCAGGCTGGAGAAATAATCAAAGAAGGCCTGACCGATATAGCTTTCTGATATATAGAAGCCAAGGAATTTATTTTGGCTGTCCAGAAAGCATAGGAAAATAGAATAGTCGGAAAACGCCTCATAATATGCCCGGTCAGTAAGAAGCGGACTTGGTTTCAGCATGGTATATTCTCCTGTTTCCAGGCTTGTCTCCAGGAAGTATTCCAGCATTTTTTGACGTACCAAAGGCGAAAATTCTACCGGGATACAGGCGTATGGCCCGGCGAAACGCCCTGTCTGGCAGAAACGCTCAAGGCCGCTTAGCGTGAAATAGTTGTGAAAAGTATAGGGCGCCGGAAACCGGTTTTTAAAGCTGTCTTTCAGCATTTTCGGATCGATGAAATCCGTGTTTTCCGGAGAGGATGCCCACACATCCGGATCGTAGAGCATGGAAAACACACAGGGCTGTGACTCCAGCACACGGGAAGAGGTCTGTTTGGCCATAGTGATCTCTCCGTAGAAATTTAAAATTTCTTCCGGTTCGCGGCGCATAAAAAGGAAAGGCGCAGCGGACTGAAATTGTTTTTCTGCTTCCCGGAAATATTGTTCTACGACATCCGCCTTGTCCAGTAAAATAGATGATTTTAAATCAGCTGTCAGCAGAAGGACACTGCTTTCTGTTACCAAATAATAGGGATATAGAAGCGCACTTGTATCAATGTGCGCTTCTTTGCTGTAATAAAAAAACGGCTGGTAAGGATAGCGGGTCAGAGCAAAAGCCAAAGTACATTGTAAAAGTTCCAGGTTGGAATTAACATTTTCGGATTTTTCCGGATTCTGACAAAGGCAGAATAAATGTTTCAGATCAAATTTCCGGCCGAGTTTTTCCGAAAGATGAAGAATGATCCGAAAAAAAGAAATACAGTCAGGCGGAAAATTCGTCAGCAAAACAGGCGCGTTTTCAGAACGAAGCAAAGAGTGTTCCAAAAAGTGCTGAAGTTTTTCCTCGATGGCAAAGGAAAGTTGTATCTGATGTTTCGCTGAAATAACCGGAGAGTAAGAGAGGGCGGAAAAATCCGGCGTTGCCAGATTCTCCAGAATATTTTGTATATACTTCCGGTTATAATAAGCTGGTTTCCCGATACGCTCTAATTCGTAGAGTTCTATGAGTTCCTGCCTTTGCTGCGGATTGATGCGCAGATAGAGACAGAATTGAGAAATAAATTCCGGCCCGGGAAGGCGCTTCCCCGTCACCATTCGCTGCAGTGAAGTACGATCCAGACCGGATATTTTGGAAAGCTGATAAATATTTGTTCCGGTATCTTCTATATATTGGCGACATTTTTCGCTGAAATCTGACATAATAAATCCCCCTTCAAATAAAATACACTTATTATGTGATATTTTCATAAATGATACAGAAGAACAGAAAAATTTACAAGACAGGCTGCACAAATAGCCCGTCTTGTGCAAAAAGAGGAAAAAAAGGCTGCACAGAAGAGAGCACATATTGACAGCCTTTCGGAAAGCAGGAGTATACTAATAATGGTACGGTGTTTTTGCCGGCGCACGACAAAGGAACCGGAATATGAGAAGAGCAGACCGAATGCTGCAAAAGGAGGAGATGGCAAAGTATGAGAAAAAGAATAAAAAGGGGAGGAGCGCTCCTGCTTGCTTTGACTCTTGCGCTTACTCCGGTAACGCTTCAGGCGGAAGAGGGAGTGCCGGAGCAGACAGAAAAGAGCCTGGCAGGAACGGAAGAAGGACAGTTTTCTGCTGATGTTAATACTGCGGACAGTAAAGAGACATCACAGACAGAGTCAGTAAAAGAGACGCCCCAGGCAGAGACAGGGAGTGCCGGAACGGAAGACCCAGCTAATACCACGCAGGCTGATGGGGAAGATGAGCAGTATGACGTGACAAAACCTGTCATCGAGAAGGTAGAGTTTCCGCAGAACGGCAAGACTCTGACGCAGGAGGATACTCTGGAGCTCCTTGTATATGCAAAAGATATGGAGAGCGGGATCAACCGTGCAGAAGCTTACGTCTATTTTCAGGATGAAGATGGAAATGGTACAAGTTATTCGATGGACTCTTCCTATGATGAGGAGAGGGACTGCTATGTGCTGACCTGTCCTTTGAAGGGCATCCGTGCGGTAAGCGGATATGTTGGAAGCCTCAGTGTAGTGGACAACAGGGACAATTATGCAAGCTGGACGGTATCGGATAATACGGGGTATCTTTATACGTTTGATCTTGCCCGGGAGGAAGACCCGGTTATTCCGGTGCAGAATCTTAAGCTTGACCGGACTCAGGCGACAGTAAAAGCGGGAGATAAGGTGACATTTACTTTTGAAGTGGATGTGCCGGACAGCATTACCGATGCGCGTATGCTCGAAGTAGAGATTGAAAATGAAAAGGGAACGCATTCTTGGTCTATGCAGGCGAATCTGAAGAAGACCGGCGAATATTCTGTCAGCTTTGATATTGATTCTTATATGACAAATGGGAAATGGATGCTGTCAGAGGTGGAACTTCTCACCGAAAGCGGAACGATCCCCCTTGTGCTGGAAGGGCAGGAGGACATCTGGTTTGAAGTGACTGGAAATGATGATGTGAAAGAAGATACAGAAGCGCCGAAGATCACATCCATTGAAGTGGATAAGAACGGCGAGATCCTTGAAGCGGGTGATTCCGCAACAATCCGGGTCAAGGCGGAAGACAACGTAGGGATTAATACTTCTAACGCCAGCCTGAGTATGTACGCTGCGGCCGATATTGCCGACGGAAGTTATTACATTGACCTTAAGTGGATTGAAGAGGAACAAGTATTTGAAGGCGTGTTTGAAGTGACGGAGGATACCTATCCCTGTGAGTGGTACATCGGTAACGTGGACATTTATGACACGTCCGGCAATGAAGCGCCCGTAAATGAAATCGGTCCGAATGTTGGCGCTACATATCCCTGGTATGTCCAGGTGACAAACGGTTCTACATTCGTGAATCCGACTTATACAGTCAATATCAGTTTCATGACATTGGACGCCAATGGAAGATGGCAGGAGACAGAACGTGTCACCAAAGAGAATGTGGAGAGACGTACGACCTTAGAAGAAGCAGGGATCAGCCTGCCGGAGTACTCCAGTAATTACGAGGGAATCCAGCAGATCGGATGGCAGACGTCTATGGGCAGAGAGGTAACTTCCGATATGCAGGTTGTGGAAAATCTGGGCTATCTCTATGTCTATGCCAAGTATGACAAGCTTCCGGTTTACCTTTCCTACCGCTATGTCAATGCAGACGGAGAGGAAGCATATGAACGGGAAGAGGCTCCGATCCTCATGTCCGGTGACGCCACCTATAGTGATGTGGAGACTTATCTGAAAGACATTCCGGCTCCGGAAGACAGTTATGAAGGCCTTGAGTTCCAGAAATGGGAGATCACTTCTTATTATCAGGATGCAGACGAGCCGCTGATGACTTCAAATAATATATCTGTCAGCGCTTCCTACGACAAGAATCTGGGTATTGTTTCCTTTGGTTATCTGGATAATAAGGATGAATGGAAACATATCACCAGGGTCTACCCTGTAGAAAAGGGAAGCACTTACGGCGATGTGATAAAGCAGGCGGAATCTTTCCGGCCGGATGATGCATCTGACGAGATCGAGCTGACAGGCTGGACAGTAGATGAATATGCTGGATCTATCACAGAAGAAGTGATGGACAGCTACGGATACATAAATCTGGAGGGAGATTACGGCGATAAATGTGTTGTAATGGGAACCCGGATTTATTACACGGAAGAGGGCTATCAGACAGAGGATTCAGATACCTATATTGTGGATAAAGGCACATCATATCAGGAGATCTATGATAAAATGGAAGCTCTGGATATGCCGAAGATGTATCCGGGACTAGACTTTGAGAGCTGGGACAGCTCGTATGACGGAGAAATCGAGGTCAGCGGCGTCAGGATCACTTCTTACGCTATATATAAACAGGCGATGATCCGCATGCTCATCGATCCGAAGTTTGAAGATCTGGACGGAGCAGGCATGGGACCAGAGGAAGAAGTTGAGTTCATCAAGTGCTTTGTTGTGGACAGAGGGGATGAGATCACTCTGCCATCCAGCTTTGAAGGGTATGAAAATGTTACCTGGCTTAACTATCCGGAAGGCGGAAAAGTGACAGGAGATTATGACAGGACATTCTACGGATATGTACCGGGAGGAAGCACGCAGCCGGAAGATCCGGATGAGCCGACCGAACCGGAAGATCCGGATGAGCCGACGCAGCCGGAAGAACCGGAACAGCCGGATAATCCTTCCACACCGGAGCAGGAGGAAGGAACAAAGCTTCCTGAAAGCGCAGTATCTGGTATTATTACAGCAATCGAGAGTACAGATGAGGGAGAAGATATCAGCGTAGACATGGGCAGCGCAACAGTTATCTCCAAAGAGATCCTTGAGGCTGCACAGGGAAAAGATGTTGATATCAAGCTCAACATGGGCGGATATACATGGACGATCAACGGACAGGATATCAAAGCGTCAAACCTGAAAGATATCAACCTGAAAGTGGATGTAAATACCAATGCAGTTCCAAGCAGCGTTGTGAAGAAACTGGCTGGAGGCAATCCGACCATGCAGCTTTCACTGGCCCACGAAGGTGATTTCGGCTTCCTTGCCGAACTGTCCCTTAACGTCGGAAGCGACAAAGCCGGAAAATACGGAAATCTGTTCTATTATGACAGCGACGGAAAAATGGTATATATTGACGCAGGCGTTGTAACAGCGGACGGAATGCTGTCGCTGACCTTCAGCCATGCTTCAGAGTATGTTGTTGTCTTTAATGAAAAGCAGATGTCCCAGAGCGATGTACCGAGTGATCTGCAGCCATTATCAGGCGGTGGAGCAGGTAATGCAGCGCAGGCGGGCAACGCGGCCAGAACAGGCGACACGGCTCCTGTAGGAATGCTTATCGTTTTAATGTTGGCAGCTTTGGCATCAGTATCTGTGGTTGTGCTGAAGAGAAGAAACTCGGAGAAATAAAAAGATAAAATAAGGTGTTTACATGGAGATAGGGATAAAACCCCTATCTCCTTTTTTGCTCAGTGGGAAATGGAAAATTTTCCGTAAAAAAATATAAATGTGCAAAAAACGGAAAACTTTCCGAAAAGGCATTGAAACTATACTGCAAATGTGCTAACCTGAGTCCAACAAAAGTGACATACATTAAATAAAATAAGCGCTTAATTTAGTGAATGTTTACAAAAAAAGAAAGTGGAGGACTAGGCAAGGTGGTTAAGACAAAGGAAGAGCTGATCAAGGGTTTATATGATTTGTTAGAAGAAACACAGATCAATCTTGACGAAGAAGATCTGTATGAAGCATCTGCTGACAGATATAAAAAGTATGCAAAAGCCAAGAAGGTTTTGAACGTACCGGCTCCGGCAGCAATTGTTTATCCTTATACAGCAGAGGAAGTACAGAAACTTCTGGTTTACTGTAATGAAAATCAGATCAATGTCATTCCAAGAAGCGGCAAGACTGCGACAGAGGGAGGACTTGAAAACTGGAAAGAACTTACAATCGTAATTGATGCAAAAAATTTAAACAAAATTATCAAGATTGATACATATAACATGCAGGCAACTGTCCAGGCTGGTGTACAGCTTCAGGTACTGGAAGATGAACTTAGGAAACTGGGCTACACGACAGGACATTCTCCGCAGTCCAAACCGGTAGCAGAATACGGCGGACTGGTTGCTACAAGAAGTATCGGACAGTTTTCTACACTGTACGGCGGCATTGAAGACATGGTAGTCGGATTGGAATGTGTATTTCCAAACGGACATATTTCCAGAATTAAAAATGTTCCGAGAAGGTCAGGCGGGCCTGACATCAGACACATTCCGATCGGAAACGAAGGAACGCTGTGCTACATAACAGAAGTTACAGTGAAAATCTTCAAATATTATCCGGACAACAATAAGTTCTACGGATACCTGATCGATGATGTGGACACCGGAATTAAAATTCTCCGGGAAGTTGTAACAGAAGGTTTCCGTCCGTCCGTTGCAAGAACTTATTCCGAAGAAGATGCAAGACAGCATTTCTATCATTTCTATAAAGGAAAATGTGTTTTGATCTTCATGGCAGAAGGACCGAAAGGATTAGTAAAAGCAACATGCGACGCCATTGAGGAAGCTGTTGAGAAATTCAAAGACGGCGTATGTGAGCAGGTGGACAGCCAGCTGATTCAGGATTGGTTTGAACATCTCAACTGGTCACAGCAGGATTTGGATGATGAGCGCCAGGGAATGATCGACAATGACCGCCATGACGGATATACAACAGAAATTTCAGCGGATTGGGAGCACATTACACAGATTTACTACAATGTAATAAACAGAATCCGCAACGAATATGAAATGGCAGACGATCTGACGATGTTGGGAGGACATTCTTCTCACAGCTATATTAACGGAACTAACATGTACTTTGTGTACAACTACAATATCAACTGTGCTCCGGAAGATGAGCTTCGTGTTTACCATCATCCGATACAGAGGATTATTGTAGAAGAAACTTTGAAACTGGGCGGTTCTATGTGTCACCATCACGGAATCGGAAAATACCGTAATGAATGGACAAAAGAAGAGCATGGCTCCGCTTATTATATGCTTGAGACTTTGAAAAAAGCCTTTGATCCTAACGGAATCATGAACTTTGGAACGATTTTCCTGGAGGAAGAAGGCAAAAAGTATCAGCAGTAGTAAGGAGGGAAAAAAGTGAATAAAGAAACTATAAAACGATATATACAGCTTGCGCTTGTAGTTTCATCAGCCGGCGTAATATATCCGATCGCTTATCTGAAAAACAATTACCAGGAAACACTGCTTAGTGTATATAATATCAGTCTTCAGGAGCTGAATACTATTTTCCTTGCTCTGGGGATCATATCGGTCATAACGTATTTCCCAAGCGGAATACTTTGTGATAAATTTTCCTGCAAAAAACTTCTGGTAATCTCATTGATCGGAACGGCTGCAGCCGGCTTCTGGTTTGCAACCGTTCCGGAGTTTACCGGTATCGTCCTTATTTATATGCTATGGGGAATATTCTCGATTCTGACCTTCTGGTCAGCGCATATGAAGCTGATCAAGCTTCTGGCAAGGCCGGAAGAGCAGGGAAGGTTCTTCGGAATCCTGGATGGAGGAAGAGGACTGATCGAAGCGGTTCTTGGCGTAATTGCAGTAGCAATCTTTGCAGCGCTGATGGGATCTGATCCTGGTCCAAAAGAGCAGCGTGAGGCAATGGTGGCTCTGGTTTATCTGTATACGGCTGCTATTGTAGTTGTTACAATCCTTATCATTATCTTTATGGATGACGACAAGAACCCGAACAGTATGTTCCGCCAAGGTTCTGAAGTAAAACAAGAGAAATTCAAAGTCAGCGAAGTGAAAGAGCTGCTGAAAAATAAAACAGTTTTTGTACTGTCAGGCATTATCTTTACAGCCTATGCGCTGACATGGACATTGTACTATTTTAGCGGATTCCTTGAAACAAACATTGGAATCGACGCTGTAACCGTTGGAGTTGTTATGACAGTTGTTCTGTGGCTGCGGCCGGTGGGCGGATTTGTCGGCGGATTCCTGGGAGATAAATTAGGAAGGCCAAAGACAATCCTTACCGTACTTCTGTGTTCCTCCATTCTGTTGGTTGTTGTATCCGTTCTGCCGGCAACATCCGGACAGACACTGTTTATTGCGCTGATCCTGGTTCTGTCCTTCTTCATCTATGCAGTAAGAGGAACCTACTGGTCACTTATGGATGACTGTAAGGTAAATCCAGCTATCATCGGAACGGCAATGGGATTCACCGCTTTGCTTGGATATCTGCCGGATATCGTAGTACCGCTCTTCAATACTGCATGCTTTAATACATTTGGTCCTACAGGCGGATACTATGCTTTCTTTGTTGGAAGTGCAATTCTTGGAGTGATCGGAGTTATCCTTATTGCGATCTTTATCATGATGATCAAGAAGAGAGATAGAGGAGAAGCAAAATAGAGCATATGAGCAAAAAAATTGCCTGTCTGGTTAAGGTGATTCCGGACGTGGATCATTTTACATACGATTATAAAAAAAACATTCTTGTCAGAGAGAATCAAAGATCGGTTTTGAATCCAGACGATGCATGTGCAGCGGCGGCGGCCCTGGATCTGAAGAAAAAGGTGGACGCTCAGGTGACAGCAGTTACCATGGGGCCGGAGTCAAGCCTCAAATATATGGAAGACTTGCTCCGAAGAGGAGCGGACAGAGGGGTTCTGATCACGGATCCGGCATACAGGGGAAGCGACACTTATGTGACGGCGAAGATCCTTGCCGGATATCTGGAAAAAGAAGGATTTGACCTGATCTTTTGCGGAACCCGCACGCTGGATGGAGATACCTCTCATATCCCGTCCCAGGTAGCGGAGCTTTTAAATATGAATGTGATGAATCATGTGGTGAAAGTGGCGGAAAGCCAGCAGAGTGAGGAAGAAGTGACAGTAAAAGTAAAAGATGAGACAGAATCTTTGCTGTTTGCCATTGATCTTCCGGCTGTGATCGCCCTTTCCTCTGACAGCAAATACAAGCTTCCGTTCGTAAAATACGAGGACAGGAAAAAAGACGTATCTGACAGGCTGACGATCATTACAAATGACGATCTTCATCTGGCTCTGGAAGAGACAGGACTGGAGGGATCGAAAACAAAGGTTGTCCGTACATATCCAAAACACTGCGAATATAAAGAAAAAAAAGTTGTTCAAAATGACGAGCAGGGAATTGAATATGTTTACGAATATTTAAAAGAAAAAGGATTTTTATAGTATGACAAGAGGATTGGTTTATCTTGACCGTAAAGATATCAGGCGCTCTGCACAGCTTTTTGAGGTTGTGCGAAGTCTGTACCCGGAGGCTCTTGTAGAAGCAGTTATTTTCGGAGAAGGAGACTGGGAAACAGGAGATTTTTTTGATGAGGTGCATCATTTCCTGATGTCGGAAGATTCTCTGTATGATGTACGCAGGATTGCGAAACACATACAGGATCTTCAGGAGGAAAAACAGTATGACTGTATTGTGATCCCGGCAACACGGGAGGGACGGATGATGGCGCCGGCGCTGGCAATGAAACTGCAGACAGGTCTTGTGGCGGATGTGGTGGAAGTGTCCAGAGAAAACGAAGAAATCTGTATGGTGCGTCCGGCCTTTGACGGAAAGTTGATGGCCTGCATTACGAATCAGTCGAAGGGGCCTGTTATGATGACGGTCAGACCCGGAGCCTTTCGCATGGCGGAGAAGCACATTCCTGAAAGGAAGGAATCTGCAAAAGTTATTGTACACCGCTGTGAAAAGGAGGCTGCTCCTGGAATCCATCTGCTGGAGAAGCAGGAGGCAGGGGAGAGTAAAGATATCCGGGAAGCGAGGGTCCTTGTATCCGGAGGAGGCGGAGTGGGAGAGCGTTTTCCGCAGCTTGAAAAGCTGGCAGATCTCCTTCACGGAATGGTTTCCTCCAGCAGAAGGCTTGTGGATGCAGGAATTACGCCCAGAAGTATACAGGTAGGTCAGTCCGGTAAGATTGTAAGCCCCAGATTATATGTTGCGCTCGGGATTTACGGATCTTTGCAGCATATGGAAGGACTTAGCAAAGTCGGGGATATCATAGCGGTCAATACGAATAAAAATGCGCCGATCTGCAGCCTTGCCTCTGTTGTGGTGGAAGGCGATGCGATCGAATTTGTGGAAAAATTATCGAAAAAAATTATAAAAGAAAAGGAGAAATAAATTATGAAACAGATTACAGATTTCAACATGAACTATTTTTCACTGAAAGGGAAAAATGCAATCGTAACAGGAGGAAATACCGGACTTGGACAGGCGTTTTCACTGGCCCTTGCAAAAGCCGGAGCAAACATTTTCATGCCAAGCGTTATGCCGGATGATCCGGAGTTTAATAAGCTGATCGAAGCAGAAGGCGGAAAAGCTTATTACAT
>OJSF01001359.1_pt1 | contig 20240 bp, 24 predicted proteins | sample 1599411 | NCBI WGS metagenome assembly OJSF01 (sample SAMN04168658, study PRJEB22393) | human gut metagenome | biome: human gut microbiome; feature: stool | host: Homo sapiens | collected 2014-03-24 | reverse complement strand
GCGCATCCCGCGGAGCGTTTTATTTAATAGGAAAGAAATTTCCTATTAAATAAAAAAACAATTAATTCCGGCAGAAACAGTTCGCTTTTATATTCACTATAGTCCTCAAACTGTCTCTTCATCCTCCCCTGCAGCGTCGGCATATCGCTGCTGTCATTTGCAAATCCCCCATCCGGTATCCCGGAATGATGTCCTGCAATGCAATATTCCATCATCAGCGCCATAGGACCAGTTGTATAATTCTCACAGGCAGCCAAGGCTCCACAGGTAGAATGCTCTACCCGGATATTGGCACCATTGATCCTTTTCGTAAAAGATTCCTGGTATTTCCCTACATCATGAAGCAGCCCTATTACAAACAAAAAGTCTTTCAATTCAGGAATAGAAAATTTCCGACATAACTCAGCCGTATTCTCACAGTGAACTTTTACTGTTTGTATCGAACCTGTAAACTCATTTCTGTGAGCTACATATTTTTCCAAACTACCCCTTCTTTCGTATAATTACATATGTTTTCACACTAACAAATAAATTTACAAAGCATTGATTCGTCCCATCATTTGTTCTATATTAAATTAATCCTTTAATTTATAATATCATAGCCCCTATCTTTTTCTTACAACTTAAATATTGGGATTTGGCTCAATAACTACTAATTTGAATCCCGGTTCCCAGTAATTAATTTCGGTTTTATATACCGATATCTTTCTTTTCCTACATATATCTATAATTTCTTTTTGATTATTTCTTTCACACTGTGCCCCCAAAATTACAGCTTTCGGTCGTACTTTCATATAACTAAGATTAGACGAATTTTCCAAATTAATATGTCTTGGAATCACACGCCATTCCCTTTCATATGACCAATCCTGTGACTTTTCTAATAAAGTTGTTCGAAGTTTTTCTACAGACAAATGACACTGTGGTGGGGTTACATCTCCTAAAGTTTTCATTCGATACGCTCTAACATATTCTTCTAATTCTTCTGTAAGATCAATTTGTTGTTCAACATAATTTACTGGTCTCAATAATGGTTTTTTTTTGATAACTGTATTATCCGCAGTAAAATTATCAGCATTAGCAATAGCGTCTCTATCATAGATAATAGCAAATCCTTTATGATTGTCTGCATAATGTGACCACATCAACATTGATAAATAATCTTCTGAAAAACATATAATTCTAGCATTATTTCTAAGGGACTCTTTTAATTCTTTTGCCGCATTATGTATAGACTGAAAAAAACTCTCTAAAAAATCATCTTTTTTATTACCATACCACATAGCAATGCCAAAAGAAGCTAAAAATTTATCTTTTTCCTTTAAACACTTAAGATAATTTTCCATTCCTATATTAAGATTTTCCGCGACATCATCTAATATTCTAAAATAGTTTGCATATAAAAGTGTATCAAACGGATCATTAAAATTAATAGGTGTCGAATAGTAAAGACGATCTTTTTTCAAATTTTCAATATTCTGTAAAATACAGGATCTATATCTAGTTAACGTGTTTTCCTTTAGCAAAGAAGCCATCGTAAAATCATATTTTTTAAAATCAGGTGGCATTTGATTATTATTCATAATAAATATTCCTTTCACCCAAAATCTACTGTTAATGGAACACCATGTTTTATATACCGAAAAAGGACTGCGAAATCAACATCTTATTTTTATAATTAATTCTACCAAATTCTTCATATTTCAGCAATTCTACTACACCATTTTCTTTCAAAATGACGATTTTTGACGCTCCCAGACAAAAAGTAAGAACCCGCAAAAACCTTGTAAAATAAGGCTTTACGGGCTCTGACGCCACAGGACAAAACCACCCCAAACGAGCCAAGAGGTGAGTACTAATTTTTTTAATAATATTTTTGGAGAATTAATTCTTCTTGACCAGATCCACTCTCATCTTTAACTTTTTTTACAGATCTCTTCATTCGCCCTTTTCTGACTTCCGCCGTTTGAGTTTTATCCCTGCTTTTCGAACAGTGCAAACACTGTCTTCACGAATTCATCCTCGTTCATCTTGCTTTCCACATATTCATCAAAAGCTTCTTCATCAATTTTCTGTCCGTTGACCACCTGATGGTACTCTGGATAATTCTGCTCCACTTCCTTTCTGGTAATCACATAACTGCTGCCGCTGAAGTTATACCGTATATATTCCAAATTCCTAATCAGGGCAAATGCGGAAACTGAATTGTAAATCAGTCCTTTTTCTGTATAGAGATCTTCATTTCCATACCAGTCTGTTGTATGGTAATCGATGGTTGCGCCACAGTTCTCCGAATCAATCTCAAATACATATCCACGCTCTGACAGAGGCAGCGCATGGAATAAATTCCCGATATTGCTGTTGTCTCCGATGTAATTACTCTGATACCGGATAATCTGCCTTATCCCGCATTTATCCCGGTTAAAGGGGCTGACCGGAACTGTATCCACGCCATACTCCTTTTTTGTATCAATAATAAAATACTCATTCGGCGTATCTGCATTAATCTGAAACACATGATAAAACAAGTTGCGGTATTCTATGATCTTCCCTTTGGTAAAATAAGTTATAGTCGAATACCGGTAACCAGGCGGGCGTTTATATTCTGATACGCCCACAAAGTCAGCCGCTATAAAACTCCCGATCAGCAGCAGAAATGCACCGGCACCGACCAGTATTCTCTTCAGCAAGGACATGGCTCTTAATTCCCGGAAAATCCCGGCTGTTATCAGAAGACATCCGAGGATGGAATAGATTTCTCCCCAACTGCTTTCCGGTTCGAATATAGAAAATGAGAATATACAGATCAGGATTCCTACGATCATGATACAAACAGATATCTTCTTATGTTCATTTTTGATTTTCTTTACACTGTAGTCAATAGCGCTGAGCAAATTCTTTTCTGCACGGGCGGCACTCTCTTCCTCCCTGATCTCTTCTCCGGCCAGAAGCTCATTCAGCGTGATCTCCAGTTCCTTACTTAGCGGTTCCAGCATCGACAAGTCCGGCATATAGTTTCCATTCTCCCAGCGCGATATGGTCTTATTGGTGACGCCAAGTCTCTCCCCCAGCTGTTCCTGGGTCAGTCCTTTCTTCTTGCGATTGACGGCGATAAACGCCCCAATCTTCTTACTGTCCATATCTTCAACTCCTTTCCAGACATATCTTATCCTTTCCGCCAAAAAACGTACACCCCACAGATAGCGAATCCCGCAATATTCCATGATTTCTGATATCATACTATAAAAACACCATTGGAATCCACCCTCAAAAGGTATTGATTTCAATGGTGTTTCTTTTACCGCATGGGCACCATATCATTTGTGCGCCTCACAAAATTTTACCGGTTTGTTCCTTTCAGCTATTTTCGAATATATGCCCTGTCTTTTTCGGAGATTCTTTCTTCATCTGAAAGGTACCTTTCCACCCTCATATGGAGATCATACTTCTCTCGAAGTTCAGCAATCCTTTCCATCATGGGCGATGCATGATGCCGGTCAATGGCTTCCTGACCTTTCCAGCTGTCAATCAACAGGACGGTTTCCGGATCCTCCAGAGGGATGAAGTACTCATAACGAAGATTCCCTTCTTCATTGCGGATCATTTCAACCATCCCGCTCTTTGTCATTTCTTCTGCAAATTTTCTCGCATTTCCCTTTTCTCCCGTATAATATAAATTTACTGTTATACTCATTTCTTCTGCACCTCGCCCTCTTCTTTCTTCTGCAACATGGACAGATAAGAAGTTCTTATGGTGTCTTTCTGTTCATACCCCAGTTCCTTCATAACTGCTTCAATCTCTTTCAGGCAGGCTGACCTCTGCTCCTCTCCCTGACCTATGATCTCCAGTTCCAGATAATTTCCCAGGCCTTCTACCCGATCTACGGCCACGGTAACTCTTCCTCTGGTATAGGTGAAACGTGTCTTTCTGACAGCGCATGGTACAGGCAGGAATGTAAGCTCTTCCAGGATCCGCTCTAGAATCTCCGGTGTTTCCAGATGCATCTCCAGCTCCATTCTGGAGACGGATACCTGATCTAGTTTCGGACCTTTGCAGTTGAATTCTGCCCTGGTTTTTCCCGTATCCAAATCTGTTACCCGGCGAATCCGAAGAGCTTTGTCATGTTCCCTCAAATCATAATGTGCGCTGTTATAATACACGTCCTCTTCCCGGCATGTACCCGCCAGGCAGAATCCATCTTGTTCCAGACGCTTTATAGTGTCTTCCAGACTGCACACCGGTATCTTCACTTCCACTTCCACCGGTGTGTATTCATTCCTCATTTCTATCTTAACCTCCGTTTTGTTATTCATCAGGCCCCTCTAATAATATTCAAATAATCATCTTCCACTTCTAAAATTGTAGCCCCTTCGTTTATATCTGCTTTTTATTGATGAACTGAGTCAGTACCAGAATATCCCCCGGTTGGATTACTGTGCTTCCATCCGGAATAATCGTTTGAATCCCTCTCTTTATCAAAATTACACGGTTGGATTTTTCGCGAAAGCTCTGTGACAGAGGCCTGTTGGCATATTGCTTTCCACGCTCTACTACAACCTCACGAAGTGCCAGTTTTGCCCGATCCTCAAAGCTTCGAGCCGCAAGCACAAGCAAATCTCCCACTTCCAGCCTGGTATCACCGTTCGGAATGACAATTTCATGATTCCGCACAATCATAGCAACCAGCAGATCAGCTGGAAACTGCAGATCAACAAGTGTTTTCCCGCACCAGGCATGACCTGCATCAATCCGAAGTTTTATAAAACTGATATCACTGTCTTCCTGATAATCGTTGAAGGTACTGCCCACATCTGCCGTCAGGTCAATCATAGCAAGCTTTTTCGCTACTGCCGGAAGCAAAGTCCCCTGGATGGAGATAGATAACAATACCATACAGAATACAAGATTGTAGAAATTGTATGTTGTTTCCACGCCAGCAAGGACCACGGAAATCGCAAATACGATTGACGCCGCACCTCGAAGTCCGGACCAGGATACCAGCGCAATCTGTCTAAGTTTTGCCCTGAACGGAACTAACAGTGCTGTACAAACTACCGGTCTTGCAACCAATGTTAAAAATACCATCAGAATAACCGCCGGCACAATGACAGACGGAAGCTTTACAGGAGTTACAAGCAAACCAAGTAAAAAGAAAATCTGCACCTGTGCCACATGTGTCAACACATCAAAAAAATGTACCAGATATTTCTTTTTAGGAAGATTGGAGTTTCCAATCCAGATTCCGCATAAATACATACTCAGATAGCCATTTCCATTTAGCTGTGCCGGAATGGTATAGGCAAGGAACATAACCGCCAGTAGGAAAATGGTATGGCTTTGCTGCGAAGGAAGAAGCTGCCGATGAAGCAGCTTTACCGCCAGATACCCCATCAAAATCCCGCAAAAAACTCCAATAATGATTTGCTGTGCCAATAAAAGCGGAACCAAAACAGACTCTCCGCTCAGAAACGCAATAGCAACCGTAGTAAGCATGTAGGACATGGGGGCGTTGGAACCGGACTCCACCTCCAGCAAAGAGTCTGTGTGATATTTCAAAGCCAGATTCTGTGAACGTAAGATGTTAAAAACCGAAGCCGCATCTGTTGAAGAAATAACGGAGCCGATCAGAAAACATTCCAGCCAGGGAAGGTTTAATGCAAAATGTGCAAACATTGCTACCACTCCGGCGGTTCCTATAACACCAAGTGTCGATAACAGAATGGAGGGAGCCAGTACCGGACGGGCTGTCAGAATATTAGTCCCAAACCCGCCATAAAACATAATAAAAATCAGGCAGATGGAACAAATTACATTAACCACTCCATAATTGTCAAATGGAATTTTCAGAACTCCGTTTTCCCCAAAAAACATGCCCAGTGCAATAAAAATCAACAGCGATGGGACAGGAATTTTCTCTAGCAACTGATTCAGCAGAATACAGATCAAAATCACAACTCCCATCAACAATAAAGGTTCATTCAAACAATCACCACTTCCCTCAAATCTATTATTGATATATAAAGTTACTAAATTTTTGACTGAATATTGCCAGATAATGGCAAAAGATTATTGTTTTTAGAAAGATGGATTTATTATAACAAAAAGTATTCTACATGTCCATGGTTGCAGTTCCTGCAATAACCGGGTATATTTACTATGTGAACCATCTGATTTTATCCTATCAGCAAATTTTCTAAGAGGCTCTTTGCATCTTCAAATACATAAGATATCAAAATATTACTATTTTCCATATCCTTCTTGGAAGTCGCACCACTTAGTAGTAATGCGCCTTCCACTCCTGCATTTTGTGCACATACCATGTCAGTATCAATACGGTCACCGACGACAATCGCTTCTTCAGAATTACAGCCTGTCTTCTTTAAGCATAACTCTACAATATCAGGTGCCGGTTTTCCTATATATCTTGGTTTTCTTCCTGTAACACATTCAATCATTTTGCAGATTGAACCACAATCCGGAATAACTCCACAATCTGTAGGACAGCTCAAATCCATATTAGTTGCATAAAATAAAACATTTTCATCCTGTAGCAAGCGGCAGGCATCCGCAAGTTTTTGAAAAGTCATAGTTTTATCCAAGCAGATTAATACGCAGTCAATATCTTCTTCATAATGATCTACAATATGTAATCCTCTTTTTGCAAACTCTTCTGTCAATTCAGAACTTGCCATAAGAAAAATTTTCTTATCAAATAAATTTTTTTTGAAATATTCTGCCGTTAAAACGCCTGCCGTCATAAACATTTCTTCAGATACTGCTATCCCCCATTGTTCAAAATACGCAACATAATCCTGCTGGCTTCTTGTAGAATTATTCGTTATAAAAAATATAGTTTTTTTCTTTTCCACTAGATAATCCAGTAATTCTCTTGCACCGTTTATCAATTGATTTCCTAAAGCTATTGTACCATCGATATCAAATAGGAAAAGTTTCTTTTTTTGCAACATATTTCATTTTTCCTTTTTATTTACATTTACCTCATTCATGTGAATGCTCATAAGCATTGGAATTTCTTTTGGATATCCGATTGATTTCCCATTTTCTTTTTTGAACAAATGAATTTTCTCTGGATTTAGGTTGATATAGACATTTTTACCACACTGTGGAACCATATCTTCACACAATGCAATCAACTCTATTCCCTCTACCTCAAGATAAACACCATATCGATTTCCGTAATCTTCCACATATTTTACTGTCGCACACAAAGTATCTTGTTCTTGCTTATCACTGAATATCAAATGTTCGGGTCTAATACCTAATAATAGGTTCTCCGTCTCAGCACATAGTATTTGTTTGCACCAAATTTCCGGTATATGAACACTTTGTTTTCCTATCCATAATTTCCCTGATCCATATTTCGCATCCACAATATTCATAGATGGAGATCCAATAAATTTTGCTGTAAAGATATTTGCCGGACGGTTATAAATCACCGATGGATGATCTATCATCTGTAGTTCTCCTTTGTTCAACAATGCAATTCTGTGCCCCACAGTCATGGCCTCAATCTGATCATGAGTCACATAAACCAGAGTCTGGTGATATCTCTCATGTATTTTCACCAGCTCTTTTCTTGCATGAAGTCTTAATTGCGCATCCAGATTAGACAACGGTTCATCTAATAGAAAATATGGGGAACGTTTTACCACCGCTCTCGCCAATGCCACTCGTTGCCTTTGTCCACCAGATAACTGCTTGGGTGTTCTTTGGGCATATTCTACTAAATCAAGCATTTCTAATGCTTCATCTAACCTTTTTTTAATTTCACCTTTTTCAATTTTATGGGCTTTTAAACCATATGTAATATTCTGGGCCACAGTCATATGTGGATACAAAGCATAGTTTTGGAACACCATTGCCACATTTCTTTCGCCGCACGGTACATCATTTACTCGTTTTCCTGACATATATAAGTTACCTGAATTAATATCTTCCAACCCTGCTATAATTCTTAATGTTGTAGATTTTCCGCATCCAGATGGTCCCAGAAGAATAATCCTTTCTCCATCTTTTATTTGCAGATTAAAATCTTTTATTACATAATTTTTACCGTAACATTTATCTACCTGCTCGAATATAATCTCTTTAGTATTCTTGTTATTCATTCCTTATCCCAAACCTTCCTATCCTTTAATGCCAGACATTGCAAACGTATTAATAATGTATCTTTGAAAAATCAGATATAATATCAGAGGAATTATCATCGTCATAACAGACACCGCCATGGCTAGAGAAAAATTTGTCCCACCTTCTGCACTGACAAACATTTGCAGCGCTAAGGATAAGGTATAGTTTTCTTTACTCTTTAGAATTAAAACCGGCCATACATATTCATTCCAAGAATTAATAAAAAAGATAATCCCTGTTGAAATAACTGCCGGACGAGCCAATGGCAATACAATGTCTTTCAATATCTTGAAATTTCCAATATTATCTAATTTTGCAACTTCAACTAGTGACTTATTGATGCCTCTCATTGCCTGCCTCAACATAAAAATTCCCAACACATCTGCAAACTGTGGCAACATAACACCCCAAATGGAATCTGACAATCCTAATTTTGAAATCAATAAATAATTAGGAATCATGGTAACAGTAAACGGTATAAACATTGTGCTCAGCATGATAAAATATATCAGCGTTTTCCCTTTAAATGTAAAATAGACAAATGCATATGCCGCCAGCAAGCTCGTAATCGTTTTAAGGCATGTCACTATTATTGCAATCACAAATGTATTCACTGTAATTTGAACAAATGGTAATTTTTCAAAAACTTGAAAATAGTTTTCTATTGTAGGGTTTTGAGGTATCAAACTCATTACTGTATTAACAGCTTCTTGATTTGTCTTAAATGAGTTGCAGATTGCAAATACAATTGGGAAAAGAGATGTAATTACCATAATTCCTAAAAGGATATGCCAAGGAATTTGCAAGTCTTTTATCTTGTGTCTAGTTTTCATAGTAAACTCCTTTCTCTACAAATCGAAATTCTAAAACAAGAAGCAGCATAAAAATAATCACTGTAATGACCGCCACAGCGGAGCTTGAACCCGTTCGATACAGAGTAAACGCCTCATGATACGCCATATATATCAAATTTGAGCTGGCATAATTAGGTCCACCCTGGGTAATGACTTTTATAGGTGTATAAACGTACTGCAGCCCCTGTACAATAGTATATATGAATACGTAAATTCCTGTTGCAGAACTCATCGGAATAATGATATCCTTGAAAATCTTAAGTGTAGAAACACCATCCAATTTAGCAGCTTCAATCACTTCCTGCGATACTCCAGATACCCCTGCTAAAATAACTATAAAATTGTATCCAAATGCTTTCCACGAAGTAATAATACATAATACTGCAATCACCCAGCCTTCCGTTTTAGACCACACAGGAATGGTTATTCCAAAATTATTACATATAATTGCTATAGGTCCAGACACTGGATTTAATATCCATGTGTATAAAATAGATCCGACCACAAGTGATATTACACTTGGAAGAAAAAATATGGCTTTATAGAAGTTTTTCCCCTTCTTAATAATCACTGACAATATAAATGATAAAATGTATGGTATCACCATATTAGCAATTAATAATATAAGAATATATACTAATGTATTTTGTAGAATTTTCCATGTATTTGAATCTGTAAATAAAGTAATATAATTATTTAAACCAACAAATTCTTTTGTAGAACTCACAAGATTCCAATCAAAAAAGCTTAAATATATCGTCTGTGCCATGGGATAAAACATAAAAATCCCAAATGCTAAAATCGATGGAATTAAAAAAAGATACCCCAGACCTTTTTGTTTTATTTTTTTCATAACGCTCTCCAATCATTGTATCTGCCTGCTAATTATCCAAAGACAGATTTCTCAAGTCTATTCAAATCTCATTTTATTAATAATTTCCGAGTTTTTCTCAATTCTTTTTGTAGTCTGCTCATATCTGGAAATTCCAAGACAAGTACAAAGAGCATCCATTACTGCAATATGACTAATTCTAGATGATACTGCCTCCATGACTCCTTCAGAAGCTGAAGAACAAATTACAAGTGAAATATCCGCGACATCTAAAATAGGACTCCTTACAAAACTTGTCAGCGCAATTACTTTTGCGCCATTTTCTTTCGCCAAACGCAAGGTCTCTATCGTTTCCTTTGTTCTTCCGGTATGAGAAACTCCCAAAACTACACAATTCTCATCCAGCATACTGGCGGCTATCTTCGCTTCATATGGATCTGTAAAACAAAAAACAGGATATCCAATTCGATACAAACGCATGTACGCATCATGCACAATTGTAGAAGATGTATACATTCCACAAAAAATAATTTTATTTGCATTTCGTATACATTCCACGGCCTCACCAAATTTTTTATGATTTATGAAATCTCGAGTTTCGCTTAACACTTGTATACTTGCCCCTAAGACCTTGTCTAATATTTCTGCCGTACTGTCATCCTTTTTTACATTCCCAAACGGAAGAACCGGTTTTTCCTTTGGACGGCATGCCAAATTGAGTTTCAATTCTCCAAATCCACCCAAATGCAGTATTTTACAAAATCTCACAATGCTGGATTCTGCAACTTCAAGATTTTTTGCCAACTCCGATATTGAAAGTGTTACCACTTCCTCTGAATTTTCCAAAATGTAATCCGCAATTTTTTTTTCTACACGATGAAAACTAGGATACATACTTTGTATTAACAAAATACAATTTTCTGCTTTCTGCATTTTTTTACTCCTTTTTATCCAATACTTCTTTCAAAATCTCCTTTGGTATTTGGTAAACCTCCTTAGTTCCACATATGCAATTTTCTACTTTCATCCCATCATTGTCCATTATACAAGAAAGATAGCCACTTCTTTCCTGCTCTGAAATACCTTTCTCAATATAATCAAACCCACATGCAGATGATTCTACTGTAAATTGGCAAATCTGTTTTTCTATCTTCATACTGTTCCTATGTACATGACCACAAAAAATACCTTTTACATTTGAACGTGACAAAAATTTCTGTAATCTTTTTCCATTTTTTCCTATTTGAAGCAAATAATCATCCCAAAAAAGCGGGTGATGCACGAAAACAACTATTTTGTCCTTTTTATCGTAAATCCGTTCCAGCCATTCTATCTGAATGTCATCAATTTCACCCACTCCATGTTCCCTGTCTGCGCTATCTAACACAACAATCTTCCATTCTCGTATCTGATAAAAATAATAGTACCTTCCATGAGTTAGCTTCTGCTCAAATACATTGCAAAACGCTTCTTTATTGTCATGATTTCCAAGCGCCAGTAAAACCGGCACCTGGATTCTTGACTCATCCAAAATCTTTTTAAACTGGTGATAGTCAACTTCTTCTCCTTCATGAACTAAATCACCGCTTATCACAATAAAATCAAGGGGTTGGCTTTGAACGACAGACAATATTTTTCTAAGCTTTTCATCCGGAGATAATAATGAAGTGAACATGCCGCTCAATAATCCTACACTGTAATCTTTTCTTATATGCGTATCTGATAATTGTGCAAAATGAAGTTGACTCATTATTTTCCTTCTTTCTATTCCATAATCTGATTAATGGAATCTTGTGTTTCTTTCATTTCCTTCTCTATGTCTACGGTTCCGCTTAATATCTGATCTCTCATATCAATTAACATTTGTTCTGCTTCCAGACCTGCATCACCTGGAAAAGATGCCCATGAAGCAACACCGTTCATTTGATCTGCCGCCGCTGTAAACATAGGGTGCTTTTCTACAAAATCTTTTAATCCGTTTTCTGCCTCAATTACATTATTTCTCGGAGGAACATAACCGGTTCCCTCGGTCCATTTTGCCATTGATTCAACAGAGTACAGATATTTTTCAAACTCCCATGCTGCCTTTTGTTCTTCTTCGTCTTGCGCAGTAATAGCTAGGAAGCATCCTCCTGCAGGTACAACTCGATCTTTCCCTTCCCACACTGGTGAACTTACTGCTCTGACATCAAACTGTGCCGTATCTTCTATCGTTGCCATATATGCTATCGTAGTATGCAACATAGCAACTTCTCCATTAATAAATGCCTGAAATCCTTCTTCCCAGCTTGCGTGCAATGCTTCCTGGTCAGATACCATATCAGCATACATCGTATATGCTTCAACCCCTTCTTCAGAAGCAAAAGAAGCTTTATATTTCCCGTCTTCTTCTGAAATAATCTGTGCACCATTACTTTCCAACAATGCTTGTTGGTTCCAACTATCAGGTCCCTCACGCATATACAAGCCATACTTACCTGTGCTTTCTTTTATTTTACTTGAAAATTCTTCCACTTCTTCCCATGTTTTCGGTCCCTCTTCTGGAAGCCCCGCCTCCTTTAATATATCGGCATTATAGAACAAAACCGGTGTACTTAAAGAATAAGGCATTCCCACCTGCTCACCATCACTATTTTGCGCCAATTCTAAAATATTAGCATTGAAATTATCTGTAATAAAACTACTATCTTCCGGGAAAAATTCATCAATTATATTCTGTGGCGAAACATAATCAAAATTACTTGAGAAATAATTCAAATAAGTCCATCCTATTTGTACTACAGCCGGCGCATTACCTGCTGCTGTTTCAGCCTGCAAATTCTGCATTAATCCTTTATATTCCTCTGGATTGTATCGCGCTACTACTTCAATTTCATTATTAGATTCATTAAATTCCTTTACTAATTCATCAACCGTTTTTCCACCTACAGTTTCCGAATTAATATGCCAATACTCAATTACTGTTTTGTCTTCATTGTTTTTGGTATTCTCTGCCGCTCCTTCTCCTGCAATACCACAGCCTCCTAACATTCCCATCGTCAAACCACATGATAATACAACTGCTACTCCTCTTAATTTCTTTTTTCTCATGTTCTTCCTCCTTGTTTTTATTCACTTAACAAAGAACTTATTTCATTTTCTTATCATATCCGCGGAACTAAGTTCATTTTTATAATACCATGTGCCTTATCACCCAACTATCATCATTCAGTAAATCATATGTAAAGTTTTTGTAAGAAACATACATGTATGTGAATCATTCTTTGACGCTTTCATCCATAAAAAAGTGTCTTCGACACTTCAACTCCCCCGCCCCTCAATCTTGAGGGGATTAGGGGTTTCTTTTTGTGTCTTTTTCCTTCATAATAGTCTTATGAATATCTTACAGAAGATTTTTACAGACCATTTTGAAGAAATGCTCTATATCCAACATCCTCGTGACTCTGTCATCGAAAATGTAGAAAAAATGATCCATTGCGGCGATCCCTCTTTTGGTGGCACCATGTATGCCTGCCCTTCCTGCGGTAATCTTAAGTTTCTCCCTTTTCGCTGTCACTCCCGCTTCTGTCCTTCCTGCGGTAACATGTATTCCATTGACAGGACTACCTCGATGTCTTTTAAAATCATCCATGTCCAGCATCTCCATTGTGTGTTTACCATTGCCAGAGAACTCCGTCCTCTGTTCCTGCAGGACCGTTCGCTCTTAAATTGCCTCTTTTCTGCTGTCAACCGCGTCGTCTCCCGTATGTTCCTCAAAGATAACTATGCTGAACGCTTTACTCCTGGTTTTATCTGTGTCCTTCATACCTTTGGCAGGGATCTGAAATGGAATCCTCATATCCATTGTCTCGTTTCCGAAGGCGGCGTTGGCCTCTCTCTGCGCTGGCGCCACAAAAAGCACTTCAACTACAAACTCCTGCGGGATTCTTTCCAGACCGTTCTTCTCAACGAATTACATTCCAGGATCGGTGACCCTTTTAAAAAGCTTAAGGCTTCTGTCTATGCCGATCACAAAAATGGTTTTTACGTCCGGGCCTTACCCAACAAATGTAATCCATCTCACGTGATCAAGTACATTGGCCGTTATCTCGGACGCCCTGTGATCGCAACCTCCCGCATTGATTCTTATGATGGCGAATTTGTTACCTTTCATTATCATCGGCATGAAGATGAAAAACTGGTCTCTAAAACCATCCCGGTCCTTGATTTCATAGCCAGGCTTACCCAGCATATCCCGGAAAAACATTTCAAAATGATCCGTTACTATGGCATCTATGCCAGGCACCGTAAATCTGACAAATACCTCCGCCGGGCTATTTCAAGGGAAAAGCATAAGATATTTCTTTCTTTTAACCGTTGGCGGGATTCCATCCTGCATTCCTTCGGATATGATCCTTTAAAGTGTCCTTCCTGTGGTACGACCATGCTTTTTCTTGAATTATATTTCAACCACAGACCGGTTCCTTTGCATGAATTATACGAAAAGGTTATGCGAAAGCATCGGTGCCGGGCTCCTGCCTCTTTTTCTTTTCTTCCATCGTCTCCTTCTGCGTGATACAATCAATATATCTGATACAGAAATGGAGGCGGACAATATCAAACGAATTACTGAGGCAGAACTTGCAAAGGAACTTCGGGAACAGTATATAAAAAATCCTCCAGAAGGTATGACCTCTGATGAAATCCGTGATATGAGCGACGATGACCTTTTGGACATGGATTATTTCTTACACGAATTTGACGATCTGGATGATGACGGTTTTGGCGAAGAAGGTTTTTATATTTTCTAAAACAAAATCGTCTGTTTCCTATGCCCGCCTTTGTGCGGGCTAGTTTCATTCAAGAGTTCAGCAAAAGTTGAACTTTCCTATAAAGTAAGAAAGAGTTCCCTTGCGGAACTCTCGCGCCGAGCGCGGTCGCTTTAGCGGCAACTTCCACTTCTCGCGAGTGCGCATCCCGCGGAGCGTTTTATTCAATAGGGAACGAAGTTTCCTATTGAATAAAAAACGCCTCTGTGCTCTTGAATGGCACAAAGGCATTCGTTACTTTCTTCTTATCTGCTTCAATGCACGGAAATACGCCGCTAACCTCTCTTTTTGTTCTATCGAGAAGTCATGGCAACATTCCACCCTTATCTTTTCATCTTCTATCAGCATCGGATCATAGCCCGGACAATCTCCAGCCGCTCCATTCTCTTTTTCCAGTCCTTCAAATATTCTGTCACTGTCTGTCATAATTCATATCCTTGGTGTTACGGAAGCACTTTAAACTTCCGCTCCTTTGCGTATTTCCTCAATTTCCTCTTCGCTCAGTCCACTGGCTTCTTTAATAAGACTGATTTCTGCTCCTGCTTTCGTCCCCTTTGTTCCATTCGTTCTGCAAAATTACTCATAACGTCCCGCCTTTTCTCATATTTCCTGGAGCTCTGATTTCTTGCTTATTTCTTCGATTTCCTCTTCGCTCAATCCACTAGCTTCTTTAATAAGACTGATTTCTGCCCCAGCTTTCAATAAGCCCAAAATCAATCTTCTCTCTGCTCTTTTCTCTCCCCTTTCCTCTCCCCTTTTCTCCATTCTTTCTCCAAAATTACTCATGATATCCAGTCCTTTCTTTTCACCTTTCAAAAACTTGACACGCTTCGACAAAGCCCCCTGACTGTCATCTTCCGGGTCCGCTGTCTTAAAATATTTCATCAGCTCTGCAATTTCAGTATAATCGTCTACTTCTGCATTGACAAAAATAATGTGCTGCCCGTCCTCATATTCTTCCCCGGTATTTCCCAGATATTTATATATGGGATAAACTGTGCTTCCCCTATTCCATATATCCGTTTCACTGATATAAAAAAGAGAACACTTTGGAATCTTCTTATAACTCTCGCCTCTGCGCAGCAATTCACTATCTGCCATGGCGCGATAATACCGAACCCTTTTTGAATGATTCCCTTTATCTTCTTTCTGAACTTCAATAATATAAATCTGATTATCCGTACTTTCTGCAAAAATATCCAACCTTGAACGTTTGGAAACAAGCTTTGTTATATGATATTGGCTTTTTACTGTACGTATACTTAAATCAGAAATCCCTGTCAAAATCCGCAATACATGCTGGCATGCAGGAATATCTTCCAAAACAACAGACATAAAAACATCATCAAAAAGCGTCAGTTTCTTTACTTCCTCAATGAGCTTTTCCCGCTCCAGAATTCGGCTTTGCTTTTCATTTTCTTTCATACGTAAATTTGACGTTCACAGAATCGTTTTTATGTTCTCAACATCGTTCTAGCCCTATTTGTCACAGAAAAAATAAAGATATCTTATTTACATAATTTTATTATAGGGTAAAAAAGAAGGAAAGTAAAGACCTGATTTATAGAAATTAAAATCCAGGGTTACTTTCCTTCTTAAACATTTGCGCCCACAAACAAATGATGTCTATACCTCTGGCATGACTAGCGTTCCCATTTTAAAAGATTCAATCATTAATTCTATTACCTGTGGATTACATTCTCTGTATTTAAAATAATACAAGACCAGGTCAATATAATCATCCAGTCTGTCCTGGTTTTCTCCAGCCACAAATTGTTTCTGCCCGCATAACAATTGTTCGTTAAGCATAAGAAATAATGCAAATCTTTCATTAACAAAGATATCTTTTTCATCTTCAGTATATCGTATAAACTGAAGAGGTTTTCTTTTCAGTATCCATGCAATTAAATAAGCAAAAATTTTATCTGTACGCACACGTTCTATCTCATGAAATTCTTTCAATCTGAAAATATCAACCCAATAATCAAGCAATGCATGCATTAAAATTCTTTCATTGCACTCTACATTTTCTTTATATCCCGCTTCTTCAATAAATTCATCTGCAGTCTTTTTTATTTCCTGAAAGCGTTCATAAAATTTCTCTTCTCCAATTATATGCATCATTTCAGCATAGTCTGTTGGAATATAATTAACATTCTCCATCTTTTTTATATCCTTTTAATAATTTTAACTCTGTCAGATCTTGGCGATAGTTCATAATTTCCGCATTTACATCTGACTGTAAATTTTTTCTTGCGTTAGAAAAATACATTGCCTGTGTTTCTTTTTCAAAAGCAGGGGAAAAATTAGTGCGTTTATCAATTTTCCATTCTCCTCTTAACACTTCATTCATTAATTCTATGATTCTGCTATTTTCTTGTGTCGATACCAGATTTCCCATACTTTATTGCTCCTTTCTCAACACTGTCGACATTGCATATTTTCGTGCATTTATCTTTTCTTTTTTACCTTCTGCCGGTGCTGCTATTATATTCTGAACACTTTGGCCATGTTGCAACATTTTTTGCCAATCAATATACTTATCCCCCGTATAATACTGATTACATTCATCCCATCCGCTTTCTTTAAGCTGAAGACATGTAGAAATCATTTCATCTACAGAAGCTAAAAACTGCGATACCATATTTGTATATCGAATCAAAAAATTATTATGATCTCTATAGGGATATTTTACTGTATGATCGAACTCACCATAAACTTCTTCTGCAAGAGTTCTAACCTGTATCTCGCAATAATTATCCTTATACTTTACTATATAATGCTGTGATCGATACCCTTTATTACTATGATCCTTTTTAATCTTGTCCTGAAAAATATCCCGGTCTCCATATCGAGTATATGCCTGTGGCGGTTCTGCCATACTATATTCTTCTCCCGGGGCATTCTTGAACTTACTGCATAGCCATTCATGTACTATTTCCCATTCCTCTTTAGAAAGAACAAGCATTCTTATTCCCGTAAGATCTCTTACAATTTCTGTATAATTATTTACGTTAATATCAATATATTTGTAACTTCGTTCAATTCCACGTTTTCGGATAATTTTTTCTATGAGATGTTTCGAATCTTTCGCGCGAGCCTGTATCGCTTTTACCTTAAACGGCATTTCTTCTGTAATATATTGAACCAGCTCCTGGCCTCGCTTATAAAATTCCTGTTCTCGTCTACTGTAATCATCATAAATTTCCGACAGTGTAGACCACTTAAGACCACTTTGACTAAATATGTTTTCAAAGCTTGTTTTACTTTCGTATAATTCAACTATTTCCTCTCTATCCAACATCTTCCACAGCTCCTGGCGTTTCCTTACTGTTATAAAAAATAACCCCCATCAAGGCAAATTATCTTTTACGCTTTTCATGGAGGCCGCCGTCTAATTTATATGTCCCAATTGTACCACTTTTCTTATGTTATGACAACGTTTTTATGAGAGTAGATGTAAATTAATGCTATAATATCCATGAGTATTAGTTCTCCTTTCGTTTTTTATTTTTTCGAGACCATTATGCCTCAAAGATCCAATACTTTTTTCCTTTGTTTCTTATCAATTGACTATTTCTTTATTCCAATATTCAGATTGCTCAATTTACTAAAGTATATTGATTAGAACCTACATTAAAAGAGCCGACTCACAGGCAACAACCAATTACGAGCACTATATCTGCTTCAGTTTAAGATTTTCTTCTTTAGAATAATGACTCTCACATTTAAGAATATTCACAAAGCATTCAAGATACATTTATAAAACTCTTACCATCATTCGTTCCTGTGTCATGACTTTGAACTGCGAGCTATAAATCTCACACTATATCCGGAGAGAATAGTTCTTTTTTAATAACTAATTTCTCTAGCAATGAGAACCCGCAGATTATCAGAGCAAAGAAGATATTAGATACCATCCAGTACATAGAGTTATAACCGCCCACGATAACTTTTTCATTTAACAGTTCTCTTTTTTATTAATTTTGCCGGATTTCCTCCTACAATGGTATACGGTTCTACATCATGCGTCACAACCGCAGCAGCTCCAATAATTGATCCTTTTCCAATATGTACGCCCGGTAAAATTGTAACTCGGCTTCCAATCCATACATCATCGTCAATAACTACAGGTCTTGGTTTCGTGTATCCTTGTTCTTGCATTGGGATATCTATTCTATCATGACCATGATTTGTTGTATATATATATACCTCTGGTCCCATATTTACAAATTTTCCAATTGTAATATTTCCTGATAGTACACAATCTACACCAATCCCAGATTTATCTCCAATACTAAGCTCTCTCCCAAAAACAGCCCCTTGTTCTATATTCACATTTTCTCCCACATATTTGCATATATGCTTTGCGCAATAATAGCGAAGTTTCCCTCCCACTCTTCCGAAAGTTGCATTCGTTTTAGGCATCACTTTTGCCATTTTATATAATCCCCTAAAAAACATATTACATATCCTTTCTCAGAACTAGATCCTTCATATATATTATCTCTCCTCTGTATACAAATGTGGTTATTAACATGGAACAACATAATACTATATATCGTATAATACTTCCATAGTATAAACTTGCACAAATAACAGCACTACACATTGACAAAAATGCAACAATCAACTTAGAATATGAATCAGAACAACAATAATAATATTCTCCAATTATAGATTTAATAAGCAACATAATAATTGACGATACAGCATTTGAAACTGCTGCTCCCATCACTCCTAAATTAGGTATTAGCAAATAACACAATATAGCATTTATCGCAAAACATACACCATATACTAGAATATTCCAGTATGATTTTTCTGCCAACTTAAAACCAATCCCCAATGTTTCGGAAATTGTGTAACAGATTGGAGAAAGCAACATTAAAGGAAAATATATTTTGCTTCCCCAGTATGCTTCGTCTACTAAAATATAATATATTATATCTTCAGTCAAACATAATATTAATCCCGCACTTATCATTAGAAAAGAAATAATATGGTGCATTTTGATTATTACTTCTTGCTTCTTTTTATAATTTTTATATACATAAGGTCCCCATATGATATTAATGCTATTCTGAACAATTGCAATTGCATTTGTAACAGATGTTGTTGTTGAAAAAATCCCAACACTTGAGTAATTAACAAATTTTTTTAATACTATTTGCGAGATATTTGCATTTAGAGATGCAAGTAGTTGTACTGGGATTTGAGGTAAGCCAAATACTAATATTTTTTTTACTGTATTTATTGATACTTTTTGAGGTATTTCAAATGTACTTTTATGCTTTATTCCAAAGAATACTGCTGTTACTATAAAAGAAAAAACAACCATTGTTATTATCGCATCAAACGCACTATTACTTCTAAAGGCCGCTAACACATAAGAAAGTTTTGATGCAATTGTTATACAGACTGCTTGAATAACATACATTTTCACATCATTCTGTAGTCGTGACACTTGATTTAGAAACCGCAAGGTCAAATGTGTAAATATAGCTACGACCAACCCTATCGCAATATAAAAATTTTCGTAAATGGTAGATAGCCGGTACCGTGTCGCTTGCTAGTTTTTGTGAGATAATTAC
>OJSF01001304.1_pt1 | contig 20884 bp, 19 predicted proteins | sample 1599411 | NCBI WGS metagenome assembly OJSF01 (sample SAMN04168658, study PRJEB22393) | human gut metagenome | biome: human gut microbiome; feature: stool | host: Homo sapiens | collected 2014-03-24 | reverse complement strand
CCGCCGCAGCTCCTCCGGCGGGGCGGAGAGCATGGCGGACACCGGCACCGCCGTCCCGTCCCGCCAGTCCAGCAGGGTGGCCTCCAGGGCGGCCAGGGCCAGCTTGCCGGGGCGCAGGGCGCGGAAGAGGGGGTCGGCCCGCAGACGGCCGAGCCGCTCCGCCCTCCCCAGCAGAATCCCCGCCTGGGGCCCGCCCAGCAGCTTGTCCCCGGAGAAGCAGCACACATCGGCCCACGCCGCCGCCTCGGCCAGCTCCGGGGAGCCGGGGGCGGCGGAGCCGAGATCACAGAACAGGGGCACCCCCCGCTTCCGGGCCAGAGCGCCCAGCTCGGGCAGGGAGACCGCCTGGGTGAAGCCCACAACCCGGAAGTTGCTGGGGTGCACCTTGAGCAGCACCTGGGCCTCCCCCGCATCCAGGGCGGCGGCGTAGTCGGCCGGGCGGGTCTTGTTGGTGGTGCCCACCTCCACCAGCCGGGCCCCGCTGCGGGCCAGGATGTCGGGCACCCGGAAGCCCCCGCCGATCTCCACCAGCTCCCCCCGGGAGATGGCCACCCCCCGCCCCGCCGCCAGGGCGGAGAGGAGGAGAAACACGGCGGCGGCGTTGTTGTTGACCACCAGGGCCGCCTCCGCGCCGGTGAGGGCGCACAGGAGGGACTCGACGGCCGCCCCCCGGCGGCCCCGGCGGCGGGCGGAGAGGTCGTACTCCAGGTTGGAATAGCCCCGGGCGGCCTCTCCCACCGCCGCCGCCGCCCGCGGACTGAGAGGGGCCCGGCCCAGGTTGGTGTGGAGCACCACGCCGGTGGCGTTGATCACCCGCCCCAGGGCGGGCCGGGCCAGCTCCGCGCCCCGGCGGAGGACGGACTGCTCCAGCTCATCCAGGCCGGGGACGGCAGACAGCGCCCCGGCCCGCAGGGCGGCGCGGTACTCGTCCAGCACCTGGCGGGCCGCCTGCCGCCGCAGGGCGTAGGGCAGGGGGCTGCCCGCCAGGGCGGGGCGGGCGAGAAGCAGATCCATTTTGGGCAGCGCACGCAGCAGTTCCGGCTTCACAGAGATCCCTCCCGGGTGTCATTTGGCTAGAGTATATCACATTTTTTCAGACGATGGGGTATAAACTGCATGGTTTTCAGAAAAACGGGTACAAAATACGGTAAGACAAGGAAACATTTTCATTGACAGGACACTTACCAAACGGTTATGATTGGAGAGGTCAAAAAGCAACCGATTCCGGCCTGCCCCGCCTCGGGGCCGGGCCGATACAGAAAGGGACAGAGAGCAGATGAGAGGTGTCGAAACCCGTATCCAGGAGATCCGCCACCGGGTGTTCCGGGAGGTGGCCCGCATGGCTTACCACACGGAGTGGCCGGTGGACAAGCGCATTGAGAGCCTGCCTTACAAGATCATCCCGGGCGAGGTGGGCAACTTCCGCAACGACGTGTTTTTGGAGCGGGCCATCGTGGGCGAGCGGCTGCGGCTGGCCATGGGCCTGCCCTGCCGGAGCGCGGCGGAGCACGCCCCGCTCTCGGAGAATATCGAGGCGGCCGACCGGCCGGAGACCTACTACACCCCTCCGCTCATCAACGTCATTAAGTTTGCCTGCAACGGCTGCGCGGAGAAGCGGGTGCTGGTGACCGAGGGCTGCCAGGGCTGCCTGGCCCACCCCTGCGAGGAGGTCTGCCCCAAGGACGCCATCAAGCTGGACCGCTACAACGGCCGCTCCCACATCGACCCCGGCAAGTGCATCAACTGCGGCCGCTGCGCCGACGTGTGCTCCTACAAGGCCATTATCATTCAGGAGCGGCCCTGCGCCGTGGCCTGCGGAATGGACGCCATTGGAACCGACGCCAATGGCAAGGCCGAGATCGACCCGGACAAGTGCGTCTCCTGCGGCATGTGCCTGGTAAACTGCCCCTTCGGCGCCATTGCCGACAAGTCCCAGATCTTCCAGGTCATCCGGGCCATCCAGTCCGGCGAGCGGGTTTACGCCGCGGTGGCCCCCGCCTTCGTGGGCCAGTTCGGCCCCAAGGTGACCCCCGGCAAGCTCCGCGCCGCCGTGAAGCAGCTCGGCTTTGCCGATGTCTTTGAGGTGGCCATCGGCGCCGACCTCTGTGCCACACAGGAGGCGGAGGACTTCGTCCGGGAGGTGCCGGAGGAGCTGCCCTTCATGGGCACGTCCTGCTGCCCGGCGTGGTCGGTCATGGCCAAGAAGCTCCACCCCGACCACGCCCACTGCATCTCCATGGCCCTCACCCCCATGACCCTCACCGCCCGCCTCATCAAGCACGAGCATCCCAACGCCAAGGTGGTGTTCATCGGCCCCTGCGCGGCCAAGAAGCTGGAGGCCATGCGCAAGAGCGTGCGCAGCGAGGTGGACTTCGTGCTCACCTTTGAGGAGATGGCGGGGATCTTTGCGGCCAAGCATGTGGATCTGACCACCATCGAGGAGGATCCGGACGGCGTCAACGATGCCTCTACCGACGGGCGCAGCTTCGCCGTGGGCGGCGGCGTGGCCAAGGCAGTGGTCAACGTTATCCAGCACCGCTACCCCGGCCGGGAGGTCAAGGTGACCAGCTCCCAGGGCCTGCGGGAGTGCCGCAAGATGATGCAGGAGGCGGTGGCAGGCAAGTACCCCGGCTATCTGCTGGAGGGCATGGCCTGTCCCGGCGGCTGCGTGGCCGGCGCCGGTACCATGCAGCCCATCAAGAAGTCCCAGGCCGCCGTTGGCCTTTACGCCCGGCAGGCCAAGCACAAGACCTCCGACGAAACCGAGCACATCAAGGAGCTGGACAAGCTGGTGGACTGAGCAGAGCAAAACGAACCCCCGGAACCGACGCGGTTCCGGGGGTTCGTTTATTCCTTGCAGGCCAGACGCTTGTGCACATCCCGGCGGAGCAGGGCGTAGAGCACCGAGGCCACGGGCACGCTGAGCAGCACGCCCACCAGGCCGCCCACGCCGCCGCCGATGGTGACGGCGGCCAGCACCCAGATGCCGGGCAGGCCGATGGAGGTGCCCACCACCTTGGGGTAGATGACGTTGCCCTCAATCTGCTGGAGCACCACCAGGAAGACCAGGAAGACCAGGGCTTTGATGGGGGAGACCATCACCAGCAGCAGGGCGGACACAATGGCCCCGATGTAGGCGCCCGCCACCGGGATGATGGCGGAGGCGCCGATGATGACGCCGATAAGAGGGGCGTAGTCGGCCTGGATGAAGAGCATCCCCGCCGCGCACAGCCCGCCCAGGATACAGGCCTCAATGAGCTGCCCGGTGACGAAGCGGGTGAAGGTGTCGGCCGTCAGGTGGACCACATCGGTGAGGGGGTCGGCAAACCGGGCGGGCACATAGGCCCGCAGCACCCGGCGGCACTGGCTCATGAGGGTGTCCCTGCCGGAGAGCATATAGATGGAGAATACTAGGGAGAGCACCCCGGTGACCACCATGGAGACGATGCCGCTGGTGAGCTCCAGCAGGTGGGGGCCCAGGTCGGACAGGAAGCCCAGCACGTAGTTGAACAGGTTTTTGAGCACATCGTTCAGGCCGGACAGGTCCAGCGCCTCCACATCCAGGTGGAAGTAGGCGATGATATCGTTGTACCAGCCCTGGACGTTGGCCAGGTAGCCCCCCAGGTTGAGGGCGAAGGTCTGGATGCTCTCCACCAGCTTGGGCACCACAAAGGAAAAGATGGCGGCGATGGCCAGAATCAGCACCAGATAGGAGGTGACCACCGCCAGGGGGCGGGCCGCCCCCCTGGCCCGGGTGCGGGACAGCCCTCGATCATAGAGGCGGAAAAAGAAGTGGCAGGGCCGGTTGAGGACGAAGGCCAGTGCGAAGCCGATGAGCAGCGGCTTAACCAGCCCCAGCACCCATGCCACCCCGCCGGCGATCAGGCCCAGGCGGCTGAGTACCATCACCAGTACCACCGTATAGGTGATGAGGAGCAGAATGCTTTTAAACAGCTTTTTATCCATGCTATCTCCCAATTTCATATAATCTGCCTCCACTATAGCATTGGCGGGCGGGGCCAGTCAACGGAATCCGGGCGATTTAAGCAAAGTTTAATGAAATGTTCCGCCTCCATAAAAATTTCCTTGACAAAGTGGCCTGGCAGGCCTATAATCATAGTAAACATATAGGAATTAAGAAGTTTTGAAAGGAGCGTCTCTATGTCGCACTTCATTTACGCCGACCATGCGGCCACCACGGCTGTCTCCGATACCGCCCTCCAGGCCATGCTCCCCCACTTCACCACGGCCTACGGCAACCCCTCCAGCCTGTACCGCTTTGCCCAGGAGGGCAAGACCGACCTGGAGCGGGCGCGGGCGGAGATCGCCGCCTGCCTCAACGCCCGGCCGGAGGAGATCTACTTCACCTCCGGCGGTACGGAGGCGGACAACTGGGCCCTGCGGGGGGTGGCCGAGCTCATGGCCCTGAAGGGGCGGAAGGGCGGCCACATCATCACCTCCGCCATCGAGCACCACGCCGTCCTCCACACCGCCCAGTATCTGGAGAAGCAGGGCTATGAGGTCACCTACCTGCCGGTGGACGGGCGGGGGCTGGTGGACCCCGCCGCCCTGGAGGGGGCGATCCGGCCGGACACCATTCTTATCTCCATCATGGCCGCCAACAACGAGATCGGCACCATAGAGCCTGTCGCCGAGCTGGGCCGCATCGCCCGGGCCCACAAGGTGCTCTTTCACACCGACGCGGTGCAGGCCGTGGGCCATATCCCCGTGGACGTGGAAGCGTGGAATGTGGATCTGCTCTCCCTGTCCGCCCACAAGTTCCGCGGCCCCAAGGGAGTGGGCGCCCTGTACGTGAAAAAGCCCCTGCGCCTGCCCGCGCTCATCCAGGGCGGCGGCCAGGAGAAGGGCCGCCGCTCCGGCACCGAGAACGTCCCCGGCGCGGTGGGTATGGCCGCCGCCCTGCGGGAGGCGGTGGACGGCCTGAGCCGGGAGTCCCCCCGCCTGGCCGCCCTGCGGGACAGGCTCATCGACGGCCTGACCGGGCTTCCCTACACCCGCCTCACCGGCGACCCGGTGAACCGCCTGCCCGGCACCGCCTCCTTTGTCTTTGAAGGGGTGGAGGGAGAGGCCCTGCTGCTCCACCTGGACGCCAGGGGCATCTGCGCCTCCTCCGGCTCGGCCTGTTCTTCTGCGTCCCTGGACCCCTCCCACGTGCTGCTGGCCATCGGCCTGCCCCACGCCATTGCCCACGGCTCCCTGCGGCTCTCCCTGGGCGCGGAGAATACCGAGGCGGACGTGGACTACATTTTGAAGGAAGTGCCCCAGGTGGTGGCGTATCTCCGGGAGCTGTCCCCCGTATGGGACCGGGACGCACAGAAGCCCACCTGGGAGCTGTAACTGGAAAGGAGAAACTGCTATGCTGTATTCCGATAAGGTGATGGACCACTTCGAGCACCCCCGCAACGTGGGTGAGATTGCGAACGCCGACGGGGTGGGCCAGGTGGGCAACCCCAAGTGCGGCGACATCATGAAGATGTACCTGAAGATCGACGGGGACGTGATCACCGACGTGAAGTTCAAGACCTTTGGCTGCGGCTCGGCCATCGCCACCTCCTCCATGGCCACCGAGATGATCAAGGGAAAGACCATCGCGGAGGCCATGACCCTGACCAACGCCGCCGTGGCGGAGGCTCTGGACGGCCTGCCCGCCTACAAGATGCACTGCTCCGTTCTGGCGGAGGAGGCCATCAAGGCCGCCCTGGCCGACTACTACCGCCGCCAGGGCCGGGAGGTGCCCGAAGCCCTCCGCCTGCCCTGTGAGGATGAGGAGCACGGCTGCTGCTCCTGCGGCCACTGAGCCAGGACACGCAAGGCCCCGGAATCGAAGCGGTTCCGGGGCTTTTTTCTTGACAGAGGGCGGGGCTTGTCATAAAATAGGACGGAACTTTGTGAGAAATAAGGGAGTATGGGTCCGTGATCGAGTTAAAACACATTTCCAAGACCTTTCCCACGGCCGACGGCGTGTTTCAAGCCCTGGACGACATCAATCTGACCATCCGGGACGGGGACATCTTCGGCATCGTGGGCATGAGCGGCGCGGGCAAGTCCACCCTGGTGCGCTGCATCAACCTGCTGGAGCGCCCTACAGCGGGCCAGGTGGTCATCGACGGACAGGATCTCATGGAGCTGTCCGCCCCCCAGCTGCGGGAGAAGCGCCGCTCCATCAGCATGATCTTCCAGCAGTTCAACCTGCTCATGCAGCGCACCTGCCTGGGCAACATCTGCTTCCCCATGGAGATCGCCGGGGTGCCCAAGGGGGAGGCGCGCAAGCGCGCCCTGGAGTATCTGGACATCGTGGGCCTGCCCGACAAGGCCAACGCCTACCCGGCCCAGCTCTCCGGCGGCCAGAAGCAGCGCATCCCATCGCCCGCGCCCTGGCCTCCAATCCCAAGGTGCTGCTGTGCGACGAGGCCACCTCCGCCCTGGACCCTACCACCACCCGCAGCATCCTCAGGCTGATCCAGGACATCAACCGGCGCATGGGCATCACCGCCGTGATCATTACCCACGAGATGGCGGTGGTGGAGGAGATCTGCTCCCACGTGGCCATCCTGGAGCGCGGCCGCATGGTGGAGACCGGCACAGTGGAGGCGGTGTTCTCCAACCCTCAGACCGAGGCAGGCCGCCGGCTGGTGTTCCCGGAGGGGGCCAACATCGACAAGTTTCCCGTGGCGGGCGTGGTGCGGGTGGTGTTCAACGGCGGCTCCTCCTACGAGCCCCTCATCGCCTCCCTGGCCATCGACTGCGGTGTGAAGGTGAACATACTGGGGGCCGACACCCGCAACGTAAACGGCAAGGCCTTCGGCTCCATGCTGCTGGGCCTGCCCGAGGATCATGGAGAGGCTGTCCGTGCCATGAACTATCTGAAGGCCCAGAAGGACGTCACCGTGGAGGAGGTGCCCGACTACCATGGATAAATTTATGCAGCAGATGCGCGAGGCCTTTGCCAACGAGGCCCTGTGGAAGGAGTTCCAGACTGGTATCTGGGACACCATCTACTCCACCGTGGCGGCCACTCTGGTGGCCTGCGTCCTGGGCATTATCCTGGGCATTATCCTGGTGGCGGGGGAGGAGGACGGCGTGCGCCCCCTGCCCGGCCCGGTGATGAAGGTGCTCAACTTTGCCATCAACATCCTGCGCTCGGTGCCTTTCCTGATCCTGATGATCATGGTGCTTCCCCTGAGTGAGCTCCTGGTGGGTACCACCATCGGCACTGTGGCCTCCATCCCTCCCCTGATTATCGCCTCGGCCTCCTTCGTGGCCCGGCTGGTGGAGACCTCCCTGCGGGAGGTGGACAAGGGGGTCATCGAGGCCGCCCAGTCCATGGGCTGCTCCCCCTTCCAGATCATCTGGAAGGTGATTTTGCCGGAGAGCCTGCCCTCCCTGGTGGCCAGCTTCACCACCGCATTTATCACCATTCTGGGCTACGGCGCCATGGCTGGCGCCATCGGCGGCGGCGGCCTGGGCAAGATTGCCATCAACTACGGCTATTATAAATACAACTATGCGGTGATGCTCATCGCCGTGGTCTTTATTGTGGTTTTGGTGCAGATTTTCCAGTCACTGGGTACCTCCCTGGCCACCCGGACGGACCACCGCATCACCAACCGGGCTGGGCGAAGAAAGCTCCGCCGGAACGTCAGCCGGCAGATGAACCGGGACAAGCGCAGCCCCGGCGGCATGTGAATTTTGGAGGGGGCGGCAAAGCAGTTGCTTTGCCGCCCCCTCTTTTTTGTGCAGAATATGCGATTGACAGGAGCGCCTTCCGGTTGTAAACTAAGTGCAACCCAAGCGGAACTGAATAACGCCCCTCAAACGCGAGGAAGAGAAGAGTAACCAGAGAGATACGGCACAGAGAGCCCGGAATGGTGGAAACGGGTACGGAAGGCTTTGGGGAAGATGGTCTCGGAGCGGCGCGGCTGACTGCCACAGGCACAGGCCGCGACGGGAGCGCCCGTCAGCGCGCGGGAGTATGCCAGTACTCCATAAGGCCCCTGTCGTGAGGCAGGGGTGAAGCAAGGTGGTACCACGAAGCCGGAAGGCTCTCGTCCTTGAATTTGGATTCAAGGGCGTTTTTTTGTGCTCTGATTTGGGAATACCACCTCCCTTTGAGGAACAATGAAAAGGAGAAATGCACCATGAAGAAGCTCGCATCCCTGCTCCTGTCCGGCGCCCTGGCCCTCGGCCTGCTGGCCGGCTGCGGCGGCACCCCCGGTACCGCCGACACCCCCGCCGCAAACACTGACACCCCTGCCGCCCCCACCCAGACCGGCTCCCTGGAGGGCACCACCCTGAAGGTGGGCGCCTCTCCCGCTCCCCACGCCGAGATCCTGGCCGTGGTGAAGGAACTGCTGGCGGAGGAGGGAATCAACCTGGAGATCGTGGAGTTTACCGACTACATCCAGCCCAACACCGCGGTGGAGAACGGCAGCATTGACGCCAACTACTTCCAGCACATCACCTATCTGAACAACTTCAACGCTGAGAACGGCACCCACCTGGTGAGCGTGGCAGATGTGCACTACGAGCCCTTCGGCATCTACGCCGGCAAGACCGCCAGCCTGGAGGAGCTCCAGGACGGCGCGCAGATCGGCGTGCCCAACGACCCCACCAACGGCGGCCGCGCCCTGCTGCTCCTCCAGGAGCAGGGCCTCATCACTTTGAAGGAGGATGTGGGCCTGGAGCCCACCAAGCTGGACATCGCGGAGAACCCCCACAACTATGAGATCGTGGAGATGGAGGCCGCCCAGCTCCCCCGCTCCCTGGGCAGCCTGGACATTGCCGTCATCAACGGCAACTACGCCATCCAGGCCGATCTGAAGGTGGCCGACGCCCTGGCGATTGAGTCCGCCGAGGGCACCGCCGGCACCGCTTATGTCAATGTGCTGGCCGTCAAGGAGGGCCGGGAGAGCGACCCCGCCATCCAGGCTCTGGCAAAGGCCCTGTGCAGCGACGAGGTCAAGGCGTTCATTGACGAGACCTATGCCGGCGCCGTGCAGGCGGTGTTCTAAGGTCCTGTCCACACAGACGGCCCGCTTTGCGGGCCGTCTCATCCGACTAAAATCCTATTGATTTTGTAGGAATTTGGTGGTATACTGCTGAATAGAATCTAAATTATGAGGGAGGTATTACCTATGCAGATTGCAAATACACTGCCCGAGCTGATCGGGAACACCCCCCTGCTTCGGCTGGAGCGGTTTGCCCCCGGGGCAGGGGTGCTGGCCAAGCTGGAGAGCTTTAACCCCCTGTCCTCCGCCAAGGACCGGGCAGGCCTTTACATGATTTTGGACGCCGAGGAGAGGGGCCTGCTCCAGCCCGGCGCGGTGATTGTGGAGCCCACCAGCGGCAACACCGGCGTGGCCCTGGCCTACATCGGCCGCCAGCGGGGCTACCGGGTGGTGCTCACCATGCCGGAGACCATGAGTCAGGAGCGGCGCAGCCTGCTGGCCGCTCTGGGGGCGGAGCTGGTGCTCACCGAAGGGGCCCGGGGTATGGGCGGCGCCATTGAGCGGGCGAAGGAGCTGCTGGAGAGCACCCCAGGCGCGTGGATGCCCGACCAGTTCAACAACCCCGCCAACGCCCGGGCCCACTACGAGACCACCGGTCCCGAGCTGTGGCGGGACACCGACGGCGGCGTGGACGTGCTGGTGGCGGGAGTGGGTTCCGGCGGCACCATCACCGGCGCGGGCCGCTATCTGAAGGAGCAGAACCCCGCCATCCGCGTGGTGGCGGTGGAGCCGGCTGAGTCCCCCGTCCTCTCCGGCGGCCGGCCGGGGCCCCATAAGATCCAGGGCATCGGCGCGGGCTTCGTCCCCGGCACCCTGGACATGGGGGTGGTGGACGAGGTGGTGGCCGTCACCGGCGACGAGGCCTATGCCGCCGCCCGGGAGCTGGCCCGTACCGAGGGGGTGTTGGCCGGGGTGTCCTCCGGCGCGGCGGCCCACGCGGCCCGCATCCTGGCCCAGCGGCCGGACATGCGGGGCAAGACCATCGCGGTGGTGCTCCCCGATACTGGCGAGCGCTACCTCTCTACAGGGCTGTTTGCGTGAATAGAGCGCGGTGGACACAATCGGCAGCATGGCTCCGGCCGCAGGCGTTTTGCCTGTGGCCGGAGCCATATTATGTATGGAGCTGGGCCTCCAGGGCGGCACGGTCGGGGAGCAGATAGTGCTGGCGCGTCTTTTTCAGCAGGCCCTCCCGGCTCAGGCTTTGAAAGCACTGGGACACCACCACCCGGGAGATGCCCAGAAAATCGGCCACCTCCTGGTGGGTCAGCCGGATAGTGAGGCGGACCCCCGCCCCCTCCTCTGTACCGTATGGCTCTGACACGGAGAGCAGGAACTGAATGACACGCCCCCGCACGCTTAGAAAGCTGTCGCGGATCAGCATGCGGCCAAGCACCTGGCTCTTCCGGGCGGAGATCTGGAACAGCTTCAGTGCCAGGGCGGGAGAGGCCTCGGCCCGCCGTTTGAACACCTCCGCCGGGATGCGGAAAATCTGACACGCAGTGACTGCGACGGCCCGGTATTCCCGCGGGCCGCCGAACAGGCACTCGTCCTCTCCCACGGGAATCCCCTCAAAGAGCAGGCAGAGCACCCGCTTTTTCCCGCTGCTGTGGATGCACTCCACCCGGATCTGCCCTGTTTGCAGAAAAATCACCTCGCGGGCCGGGTCGCCCTGCTGATAGAACACCGTGCCCGCCGGGACGGTCTCCGGGCGAAAGCCGTCGGTCAGTCTGTCCCACACGGTGTCCCACGGTTCATTTCCAACGGCGGAGAGGTGCTCCGGAATCCACTGCTTTTCCCAGCGAAGCTCTTTTTCCAATGGTGTTCACCCTTCTCCCGGTTTCTGCGCGCGCAGCCCCCGCACAGATTGGGAGGCGGTTCGTGCGGTTTGCACATGGATACCCAATTTATTTTCTTTATTTTCGAAGAAAATGACGATTTTGTAAAGTGGTTAACAGAAAATTGCGGCGGGGTTTTCTATACTGTATCACGTTGTGCGGCCCGCACGCTGTGGGGCCTGTCAAATCTGGTAAAATGGAAAGGGATGGAGCGAATGAAACGAAGGACAGCGCACGCCCTGTGCGCAGCGGGCCTAAGCCTGTCACTGCTGGCCGGCTTGGTGCCGGCCATGGCCGCAGGCCCGGCGGAGGTGGCGGATAGCCTCTACATCAACGGCAACATCTACACCGTGGATGAAGACTTCTCCACTGCCACCACTATGGCGGTGAAGGGGGACCGCATCCTGTATGTGGGCGACCAAGCCGGTGCGGAGGCCTATGTGGGTGCGGGAACTGAGATCACCGACCTCGGCGGCAAAACCGTGCTGCCCGGTCTCATCGAGGGACATATGCATGTCAGCAATCTGGGGGAAAACCACCTGAAGCTGGACTGCTACTTTAAATCGAAGGAGGATATTCTGGAGATGGTGCGCCAGGCCGCCAAGGAGGCGGAGCCCGGCGAGTGGATCCAGGGTTCCGGCTGGCTGGATACCCTGTGGGATGAGCCCGGCTTCCCTTCAAAGGAGGAACTGGACGCCGTGGCGCCCAACAACCCGGTCTATCTGCTCCGGGCAGACAACCATATGGGCTGGTTTAACAGCATGGCGCTGGAGATGGCGGGCATTACCAAGGAGACCCCAGAGCCTCAGGGCGGCCAGATTCTCAAAACGGACAACGGGGAACTGCTGGGCTGCCTTACCGACAACGCGGCGTCAATGGTCATCAAGGTAATTCCTACCTGGAGTGCTGAGGCACAGAAAAACGCTGTGCTCATGGCTCAGGAGGAGCTGTTCTCCTATGGCTTTACCTCTGCCACGGACGCAGGCACAAAGGTCAACTACATCCAGCACTATGAGGATCTCTATGAGAGCGGTGAGCTGAAGCTGCGCATTTACGCCATGCCCATGCTCAACAGCACGGACAGCGCCGAGGCCGGCTACATCCGGGAGCACCGGCCGGTCAACGGCCTGTACGACAACCATCTGAGTATAATGGGTGTCAAGGTGCTGGGCGACGGTGCTCTGGGCTCCCGCGGCTCTGCTCTGCTGAAGGATTACTCCGACGATCCGGGCAATCGTGGTTCCTACCGCTTTACGGACGAGGAGATTTACAACGTGATGAGCCTGGCCTACAACAACGGCTATCAGATCGCGTACCACGCCATCGGCGACGGTGCCAACCACCAGGTGCTGAACACCTACGAGCGCCTGCTGAAGGAAAATCCCCGGGAGGACCCCCGCCTGCGCATTGAGCACTTCCAGGTCGTTACCCCGGAGGATATTGACCGGGCCCTGGAGCTCGGCATCCTCACCGCGATGCAGTTTACCCATGCCACCTCGGACCTGTCCATGGCGGAGGACCGCCTGGGCCCCGAGCGTATTCAGACGGCCTACGCCTGGCGCACCGTTCTGGATAAGGGCGGCATCATTATCGGCGGCTCTGACGCGCCGGTGGAGATGGTCAACCCCTTCCACGGCCTGTATGCCGGTGTCACCCGTATGACCCGCGCCGGTGAGCCGGAGGGCGGCTGGTACGCCAACCAGAAGGTCACCCGTGAGGAGGCGCTGCGCGCCTTTACCATCTGGGCCGCCTATGGTCAGTTTGAGGAGGATCTCAAGGGCTCTCTGGAGCCCGGCAAGCTGGCCGACTTTGTAGTGATCGACCGGGACTACATGACCTGTCCTGAGGAGGAGATCAAGGATATTCAGGCCCTGATGACAGTCTCCGGCGGCGAGGTGGTCTATACCAAGGACACCAGCGAGCCTACGATTCTCTGGCAGGGGAAGCCGGTTACCCTCCTGTCTGGGGCGCTGATTGAGCAGCCCGGCACCATTTATGCCTCCGCCTCGGATCTGGCGGGCAACATCAGCGCGGTTCTGGAGCAGGGAGAGGGCACTGTGACCGTGACCTGCGGTGAGCAGTCGGCGGAGCTTCCCGTCAAGACGGTGAATGGGGCAGACTACGTCCCTGTTCGTGCCTTCTTTGAAGGCATCGGCTATGCGGTGACCTGGTGCCCGGACAGCCGGACGGTATCAACCTCCCGCATGAGCACGGCGGACACCTCTGAGGCTGCGGCTCAGCCCCCTGTGGACGAGTACAGCTTTCAGCTCGGCAATTTTGACGGCACCGTGGGCGCCTTCTGCGATGTAATCATGACCGGAGCCAAGGAGCTGGCGTTCAGTGATCCCTTTGATCCCGAGGACGAACCCCTTCTTACATCCTATGTGGCGAAAAAGTGCGAGGGATACGGTGTAAAGTACTACATCGACAAGGATCTTCTTCTGACCAAGCTGTTTTCCACTGTGGAGATGGATGGTCAGTGGGTCTATATCCTCTATGCCGACGACGCAGTGCTTCAGGAGTATCTGGAGCTGAAGCAGGAGGAGAAAGACATGATTGCAGCAGGAACCTACACAGAGAAGGCCCAGATCGACCTGGCTACCCGGTATGGCAAGCTGATGGGCTATAGCGATGCTCATATTGCTGCCAGCATCGCAGGGGCGTAATCCAGACAATCAGAGCCGCCGCACTGGAAATCAGTACGGCGGCTCTGATTTATTTTGGGCTGTTCTACGCGTTATGTCCGGGGCACTTCTCATGATAGCGGCGCACGAGGTCGGCCAGAGTCAGGCGGTCCACCACGCTGGAGACGGCGGCCTGAATGTCCCGCCACACCTCTACGGTGACGCACCGGTCGGCCCGGTTGCAGCGGCAGGTATCGTCCTGATCCACACAGCTCACCGGCGCCAGATTGCCCTCCAGCACCCGCAGAATCTCCCCCACGGTGTACTCCTCTGGCTCACGGGTGAGGAGGTAGCCGCCCCCCGCGCCCCGGACCGAGCGAACCAGCCCGGCCCGGGAGAGCTGAGTTACAATCTGCTCCAGATATTTATCGGAAATCTCCTGCCGCTGGGCCACATCCCGCAGCGGAACTGCCGCGCCATGGCTGTGAAGGGCCACATCCAGCATGAGGCGGAGCGCATAACGGCCTTTCGTGGAAATTTTCATGCACATCCCTACCTTTTCTGACAAATATAATACCATGGAACAGGTAGGATTTCAAGTGAAATTTCCACTTGACTTTCGCGCCAAAAAGTGCTAAAGTGCTCTACAAGAGGAGCGTGAGAGGTTCATGCGCAGGTACGTCGGTTATGGATACGGCTATTACCGCTGCTATTTTGCCAGCGGTCTGTTTGCCTGCCCATAACCGGCCTGTCAGGAATCTTCCGGCGCTCCGCAGTTGGAGCCGATGGAACCCGCGGCCGCCTTTGGGCGGCTGCGGGTTCTTTGTTTGTGAAAGGAGTCAGAATATGGTTGTCATTATGAAGCGGGAGTTTACCCCGGAGCAGTTGGAGGCCGCCGTACACACCATGGAGGAGGGCGGCGTCAAAGTCATGGTGTCCAAGGGGGCGGAGACCACCATCCTGGGCGCGGAGGGCAACGCCGAGCACATCGACCAGGAGAAGCTGTCCCTGCTGCCCGGCGTGGAGCGGGTCATGCGGGTCACGGAGCCCTATAAGAAGGCCAACCGGAAGTACCACCCGGAGGACACGGTGATTGAGCTGTCCAATGGCCGCAGCGTGGGCGGGAACCGGCTGGCGGTGATCGCCGGGCCCTGCTCGGTGGAGAGCGAGGCGCAGATTGTGGGGGTGGCCCAGGCGGTAAAGGCCAGCGGCGCCGCCGCCCTGCGGGGCGGCGCCTTCAAGCCCCGCACCTCCCCCTATGCCTTCCAGGGTATGGGCAACGACGGCATCCGCCTGCTCCAGGAGGCAAAGGAGGCCACCGGCCTGCCCATCGTCACCGAGATCATGTCCACCGACAACGTGGAGATGTTCGAGATGTGCGTGGACGTGATTCAGGTGGGAGCCCGGAACATGCAGAACTTCGACCTGCTCAAGCAACTTGGCAAGACCTCCAAGCCCATCCTGCTCAAGCGGGGCCTGTCCTCCACCATTGAGGAGTGGCTCATGAGCGCCGAGTACATCATGGCCGGGGGCAACCACCGGGTCATCCTCTGCGAGCGGGGGATCCGCACCTTTGAGACCTATACCCGCAACACCCTGGACCTCTCCGCCGTGCTGGCGGTGAAGCAGCTCTCCCACCTGCCGGTGGTGGTGGACCCCTCCCACGCCTGCGGCAAGGCGTGGATGGTGGAGCGCATGAGTCTGGCGGCGGTAGCCGCCGGGGCGGACGGCCTCATCATCGAGGTGCACAACGACCCGCCCCACGCCCTCTGTGACGGGGCCCAGTCCATCACCCCGGCCCAGTTTGACACCCTCATGGGCAGGCTGACCGCCCTGGCCCCCTGCGTGGGGCGGGAGCTGTGACCGGCCCTCAGTAAAGAAGAGGAGTGCGCGATGAAACAAACGATGCTGATTGTGGGCCTCGGTTTAATTGGCGGCTCACTGGCCCTTGCCCTGAAGGGCTTTGAGGATTTCGAGATTGTGGGCGTGGACGTGTCCCAGCCCACCCTGCGCTACGCCGCCGAGCACGGTGTGGGCGACCGTGTGACCGAGGACGCCGCCGCCGAGCTCCCCCAGGCCGACGTGGTGGCCCTGGCCCTCCACCCCCAGGGGATCGTGGACTTCCTGGCCCGGTATCGGGATGCGTTCAAGCCGGGGGCCCTGGTGTGGGACGTGTGCGGCGTCAAGACCGCTATTTTGGAGGCGGCCCAGGTGCTGCCCGGTACAGTGGATTTTATCGGCTGCCACCCCATGGCGGGCACCGAGTTCTCCGGCGTGGAGCACGCCTTTGCGGAGATGTTCCGGGACTCCCACTTCCTGCTGGTGCCCCGGGATGACAGCAGGCCGGAGCACATTGCCCTGCTGGAGCGGCTGGCGGCCTATATCGGCTGCAAGGACGTATGCCGCACCACCGCCCAGGCCCACGACGCCCTGATCGCCTACACCAGCCAGATGATGCACCTTATCGCCGTGTCGGTGTGCGACGATCCGGAGCTCTTTCAGTGCAGGGGCTTCGAGGGCTCCTCCTTCCGGGGCTGTACCCGGGTGGCGGCCCTGGACGTGGGGTTGTGGACACAGCTCTTCTCCCTCAACCAGCCCGCCCTGCTGGCGGCGGTGGACCGGCTGCTGGACAACCTCCAGTCCTACCGGGACGCGCTGGCCTCCGGAAACCGGGCGGCCCTGGCGGAGAAGCTGGCCCACTCCGCCGCCCGCAAGCGGGAGATGGATCTGCCCGGGCCCGATCTGCTGGCATGACAAAAAGGCGCCGCTGCATTGCAGCGGCGCCTTTTTGTCACGGCTTCTGAAAAATGTTGAGATCCGCCGCGGTGAGCGGCGCGTTGTAGGGGTTGATGAGGGAGTTGACGGTCTCCAGGGCGGCCTCCGGGTCCAGCTCGTAGCAGGAGCCCCAGCGGTAGCCCCGGCTGTCCACATAGTAGACATTCTCACCCGCCAGGGTGGCGCTGGCAAAGCCCGTGGAGAAGTCCAGGCCCAGGGCGGGCTGGGCAAACCAGAGGGCCTCGCTGAACTCCAGATCAGTGTCCACATACTCCAGGAAGAGGTTCACGTAAGAGTTGATCTTCTGCGGATCGGACAGGGCTTTTTTCAGGATGGCGGCGATGAGCTGCTGCTGGGTGCGGGTGCGGCCGATGTCTCCGTCCGGATAGGCGCCGTACAGGTTGTCGGGGTAGGAGCCGGGGCCGTCGGAGTTGTTGCGGCAGCGGGCCACCTTGAGCACGTCCTCGCCGGTCAGGTGCTGGAGGCCGGGCTGGTAGTGGATGTGGAGGTCCTGGGTGGGATCGTCAAAGCTCATGCGCACCGGTACGTCGAACTCGATGCCGCCCAGCTCATCCACCAGGGCCACAAAGCCGTCCACGTCCACCGCCACATAGTAGTCGATGGGCACGCCCAGCAGGTTAGAGACGGTGTCCCGCAGGTTCTCCGGCCCCTTGTGGTAGGCGGCGTTGATCTTCCCGCTCTCCAGCAGGGTGTCCCGGGGGACGGAGACCATACCCACCTTCTGAGCCTCAGTGTCGTAGGAGGCCACAATGATGGTGTCGGCGTTGCCGCTGGACTGGTCGCTGGCGGCCAGCAGAAAAGTGTATGTCCCTTCCCGCCTCTGGCGGCCAGGCGCTTCGGTCTGATCCGGGGAGAGGGAGCCGGCGGGGGCCTCCGGTGTGGGCTCCGGGGCCTGGGTGGGCTTTTTGGAGGCCAGGCGATAGGCGCAGTAGAGTACCACGATGATGGCGGACAGGACCACCAGGATGCGATATGCCAGCTTCCCCGCCCGGCGGAGGGGGGAGACACGCTTTTTTTTGCGGATGCGACGGCGTTGGGCCACAGAGAGGCGCCCCCTTTTCTCAGGTGTGATTATGTCAACAAGCAACCACTAGTATATAAAATGGGAAGCCGTCTGACAAGAGAAAGTTTGCAAACTTCACGAATCTGTAAGAACTCAGAGGCGGCTCTGGATACTCAGGGTTGCGGCGGTGAGCGCGTTGACGGCCCCCAGCAGCTCCACCAGAAGCTGATTTTGGCAGGCCAGGGCCTCCAGAATCCGGTCCAGCCCGTCGGCGGGCGGCGGGGTAGGACAGTCGATGCAGTAGGGGATGGGATGGGCGTAGCGCTTCATGGGCTCCTCCTCCAGAGGGGCGCCCTCCAGCCGCTGGCGGGCCATCCGGCGGCCCTGGGCGATGATGGCCTGGGCCTGGGACTCGGCCTGGGCCCGGGCATCCCGGCCGGGCTGACGGCAGTTTGACATGGCAGTTACCTCCTTTTTACCCCATTCTATGGAAAAGCAGCCCCATTTGCGCTTGACATTTGGAAAATACGTGCTACACTAAACTGTACCGTATGAGACAGATTTGGGGGAGGGAGAGCCAATGGACAGCCGGGAAGCGGCCGAGCGGGCCCGATTGGCGGAGACCTTTCTCTTCCGGGGTGCGCCGCCGGAGGCGGTGGAGCTCGCCCGGACCGACCCCCGCACACTCCGGCAGGAGAACGGTAAGGGCGGGGTGATTTACGCCCCTCACGCCTTCCGCCGCTGCCTGGGCGTGGTGCTGGAGGGCCGGGTGCAGGTGAACAAGGGCGCGCTCATCATGAGCGTGCTGGAACCGGGGGATCTCTTCGGCGCGGCGGCCCTGTTCAACGACCGGGCGGACTACGCCACCACCCTCACCGCCCGCGCGCCCTGCCGGGTGCTCCTTCTGCCCCAGGCGCTGGTGGAGGAGCTGATGGTCCGCTTTCCGGAGGTGGGGCGCAACTATGTGGCCTACCTGTCCGGCCGCATCTGCTTTCTCAGCGGCAAGATCGACGCCCTCACCGCCGGCAGCGCCGAGCGGAAGGTGGCCCAGTACCTGCTCTCCCGGCTGGAGGGGGGATGGGTGGAGCTGGACTGCTCTGCCGCCGGCCTGGCCCGGCGGCTGGGGGTGAGCCGCGCCTCCCTCTACCGCGCCCTGGACGCCCTGGCCGGGCGGGGGGTTCTCCGGCGGGAGGGCAGACGGGTGCAGGTGCTTCAGCCGGACGCGCTGGAACAGAATTAGGAAAGGAAGAGATTGACATGAAACAGAAGCTGCTGTCCCTGGGCCTGAGCCTGGCCCTGGTGCTGGGCCTGGCTGCGGGGTGCGCCCCCAAGGCCGGGCCGGAGGAGTCCCCCGCGCCGGAGACGTCCTCCCCCGTCGCGGAAACCCCGCCGGCCGAGACCGTTGCCCCTTACCAGACCATCCGGCTGGGCCTGCTCAACGGCCCCACCGGCATGGGAGCGGCCAAACTGCTCTCCGACAGCGACGCGGGGGAGACGGTCAACCACTATGAGTATGCCATCGGCTCCGACCCGTCCACCGACATTGTGCCCAAGCTGAACAACGGCGAGCTGGACATCGCTGCGGTCCCCACCAATCTGGCGGCCACCCTCTACAACAAGGCGGGCAGCATCAGGCTGCTGGCCCTCAACACCCTGGGCGTGCTCCACATCCTGGAGAACGGCGACACGGTTCACTCCATGGCCGATCTGGCGGGCAAGACCATCTACAGCATCAACCAGGGCACCAACACCGAGTACGTGCTCAACTATCTGCTGGAGGAGAGCGGCCTCACCCCCGGCGAGGACGTGACAATCGAGTGGAAGACCAGCGAGGAGGTCACGGCCCTCATGGCCTCCGGCGGGATCGATCTGTGCATGCTCCCTGTCCCCGCCGCCACCAGCGTCATGATGCAGAACGCCGATGTGCGGGACGCCATCGATCTCAACGACGTGTGGCAGGAGGTGGGGGCCGCCGGCACCTTCACCATGGGCTGCGTGGTGGCCCGGAGCGACTTCGTGGAGGAGCACCCGGAGGCGGTGGACGCCTTCCTCACCGAGTATGCCGCCTCCATCGCCTATGTGAATGAGCACCCGGAGGAGGCCGCCGCCCTGGTCGAGCAGTACGGCATCGTCCCCAAGGCCGCCGTCGCCAAGGCGGCCATCCCCCAGGCCAACATGGTCTGTCTGACCGGCGACGAGCTGAAGGGCATCTCCGACTACTATGAGGTGCTCTATGCCGCCGACCCCACCTCGATCGGAGGGGCCATCCCGGATGATAATTTCTACTATATTCCGTAATCGAACCACACAAAAAATACTGCGCGTTGTCGTGCCCCTGGCCTTCTGGCTGGGGGCTTGGCAGCTTGCGGCCATTTGGGTGGACACTGTATATACCCCCGGACATGGGGCCCTGCTCCTGCCCTCTCCCCTGCTGGTGTGGGAGCGGCTGGCCGCCCTGGCCGCCCGGCCCTCCTTCTGGCGGACAGCGGCGGTGAGCCTGGGCCGCATCTTCGGCGGCTTCGCCCTGGGGGCGGCGGCGGGCACCCTGTTGGCCGTCATTACCTCCGCCCTCTCCTGGGCGGACTGGCTGTTCCGGCCCATGGTGAAGGTGATCCGCGCCGTGCCGGTGGCCTCCTTCATCGTGCTGGTACTCCTGTGGGCCTCCACGGGGCGGGTGCCCGCCATCGTCTCGGGGCTGATGGTGCTTCCGGTGCTGTGGGGCAATGTATGTAAAGGTATCAGCCAGACCGACGGGCAGCTCCTGGAGGCGGCGCGGGCCTACCGCTTCGGCCGCTGGAAGACCCTCCGGCTGGTGTATGTCCCTTCGGTGCTGCCCTATTTCGCCAGCGGCTGCGCCACCGGTCTGGGCCTGGCCTGGAAGGCGGGGGTGGCCGCCGAGGTGCTCTGCCAGCCCAGGCTGGCCATCGGCACCCAGGTCTACCGGGCCAAGATCACCCTGGAGACCCCCGATCTCTTCGCCTGGACGGCGGTGGTGATCGTCCTCAGCTTTCTGCTGGAGTACGCCCTGGGCCTCCTGTTCCGGCGGCTGGGGAAGGGGGCAAAGCTGTGATATCAGCGGAACATATTACGGTCTGTTATGGGGAAAAGCGGGTGCTGGACGACTTCTCCCTGGTGCTGCCGGAGACGGGGATCACCGCCCTGTCCGGCCCCTCCGGCTGCGGCAAGACCACCCTGCTGCGGGTGCTGGCGGGCCTCCAGCGGCGGTCGGCCGGGGTGGTGACGGTTCCCCCACGCCCCACCCTCCTGTTTCAGGAGAACCGCCTGCTGCCCTGGCGGACGGTGGAGCAGCACATCGCCGACGTGCTCCCCCGGGCGCGCCGGGGGGAGGCGGGGCGCTGGCTGGCCCTGGTCGAGCTGGAGGAGGAGGCGCGGTCCTACCCCGGCGCCCTCTCCGGCGGCATGGGGCGGCGGCTGGCCCTGGCCCGCGCCCTGGCCTGCGGCGGCGGGCTCTACCTGCTGGACGAGCCCTTCACCGGCGTGGACGCCGCCCGGGCGGCCCGCATCCTGGAGCGGGTACGGGCCCTGGGCGTGCCGGTGCTCCTGTCCAGCCACGAGGCGGAGATCGTCGCCCTCTGC